>OLPI01002218.1_pt1 | contig 15634 bp, 5 predicted proteins | sample 1672361 | NCBI WGS metagenome assembly OLPI01 (sample SAMEA3136675, study PRJEB25190) | human gut metagenome
ACTCGCGACGTTCACCTTGGCAAGGTGACGCTCTACCACTGAGCCACTCCCGCATTTCTTGACTGCTTTGTTATTATAGCACGGGAAATACGGTTTGTCAACTGTTTTTTGAAACTTTTTTTGATATTTTTTTTGAAACTGTTTTAAACAGCATATAAATCAGCACGGTTAAGCCGAAATCGAACGATATGTTAAACAGAAAAAGCTGTTTTGAAATATCAGCCGCACCGTTGCCGATATACGGCATAGGGAACTGAATAAGTCCCATAAGTATCACGAAAATAAACGGAACGGCATATCTGTTTTTCTTTTTCAACATCACAATACCAATCAGTAAAAATACCGCATAACTCGGTATTATAAAGAACAATGTTTTCGGCAAATGCTCACGGATATTTTCCCATAAATCAAAACGATATGAGGATGTATTCGGTGCATAGCCGTATTTTTTCTCAAATGTACCGAGGTTTATTTTGTTTGTAAAAGCATTTTGTGCGGTTGTTTCCATAACAGATACAAGACGCAGGGGGTGAGTGATGTAGAATTTTATAAGTTTTCCGTTACTCATTTTTGAATGAAACTTTTCATTCATAATATCACTTCGCGGCGGATATTTGTATTCTGATTTATCAAGGTATGCGTGCTTACCGCTGTCGGCCGCCATATCTTCGTCAAGTCCCATATCGATTAAATCCTGTTTCGGATTGGGACTGTCTTTTAAAATACCGTAAAACACACTGTTATACTGTGTATCCAAATTAAGCTGACCGCCGTTTATAACGTATCCGCCGACTCCGTGCCAAAGTAAAACGATTGAACACACAATGCACAAATTTCGCTTGTTGCTTTTAAAACCGACATACAATACAGCGATAATAAGGAACGGTGTAAATACGGCACACTGCAATTTTGAACCGAGTAACAGGCAAGACGAAACAGTGAAAAATATTATTACGCTGTTTTTAGCATCGTGTACATTTTCAAACATATACAATCCGAAAAGCACGACAGTTGCAAACGATACAAGCATAACGCTTTGACCGTACAGACTGTTTAAAATCGTCAAATTAACTCCGTTAAAAAATACAACGATAAAAAACAACAGAAAAATACAATGCAAAAACTTATTTTCAATTTTAAATTTGCGTTGTATAAAAAAGCATACTGTTGCATACCACAAAAACATAATACCCGCCAAAATCCGCATATCAAACGCACCGAACGGCAGACATATAAGCCTTGCTGTTGCGGTAGGAAATATAAACGTCGTAGTCGGCACTAAAAACAGAAGTCTTGGCACATATAACAACAAGTCGACCGACGTAAATTTCATATTAAAAAATCTTACGGCATAATCGTAAAAAGAGTAGTCGGACGGAAAATCAAGTCCGCACGGACGCATAACTCTTTCAAAATCGCCCTGGTCGGCAACCGAATGGACAGGCGATACAAATACCGCGTATACAAACACAGCAATGACCGATATTATAAATATTATATCGTATACGGAAAAAATCTTTTTCTTCAAGTAAAATCACTCCAAAATCAGTAATGTAAATTTATTATACAAAATAACGGAAGCATTTGCAATAAAAATTGTACGCGCAATCACAAAATCTTGTGCAATTAATGTTGATAAATCTTTTATTTTGTGATAGAATGAATATATATTGAGTTTAGTTTTAATATAAAGGAGTTAAATCATGGAAAACGTAAGAAGAATTTATGTTGAAAAGAAAAACGGATTTGACGTTGAGGCAAAGGGTGTACTTGCCGATCTTAAAGAAAACCTTTCTTTAAAAGGTCTTAAAGACGTCAGAATTATTAACAGATATGATGTTTCGGGCGTAAGCGATGAGGAATATCAAAAGGCGAGAAATCTTATTTTCTCAGAACCTCCTGTTGATAATGCTTATGATGAAGAAATTGAAATCAGTGAGGGTAAAGTGTTTGCGGTTGAATTTTTGCCGGGACAGTTTGACCAGAGAGCCGCGTCGGCTGAAGAATGTATTTCAATTCTTACGGAAAAGGAACGTCCGACTGTAAGAAGTGCAAAGGTATATGTTCTTATCGGCGATATTTCAGATGAAGAAACAGAGGCTGTTAAAAATTACGTTATAAACCCTGTTGAGGCAAGAGAGGCGAGCCTTGAAAAGCCGACTTCACTTGTTATGGAAACAGTTGTTCCCGATGACGTTGCGACAGTTGACGGCTTTACCGAAATGGACGAGAGCAAAATGGAAGAATTTCTTTCAAAGATGGGCTTTGCAATGGATATGGACGACCTTGCATTCTGTCAGAAGTATTTTAAGGATACGGAAAAGCGTAATCCTACAATTACAGAACTTCGTATGATTGATACATATTGGTCTGATCACTGCCGTCATACTACGTTTTCCACTAAGATAAATGATGTTAAGATAAATAACGGCAAATATGCCGATGTCATTAAGGCTGCATATGATGAATATAAGGCTGCAAAAGCTGATTTGTATGCACCTGACAGAGATACTTGCCTTATGAATATGGCAACAATCATAGTTAAGCAGCTTAAAAAGCAAGGTCTTTTAAAAGAAATTGATGAATCGGAAGAAATCAATGCTTGTTCAATCGTTGTTGATGTTGACGTAAACGGCAAGGACGAGCCATGGCTAATTATGTTTAAAAACGAAACTCATAACCACCCGACAGAAATCGAGCCTTTCGGCGGTGCGGCAACTTGTCTTGGCGGTGCTATTCGTGACCCGCTTTCAGGAAGAAGTTATGTATATCAGGCTATGCGTGTAACCGGTAGCGGTGATCCGAGAGTATCACTAAAGGATACACATGCCGGAAAGCTTATGCAGAGAAAGATTACAACAGGTGCGTCGGCAGGTTACAGTTCATACGGTAACCAAATCGGTCTTGCAACAGGACAGGTTCAGGAAATATATGATGAAGGCTACGTTGCAAAGAGAATGGAAATCGGTGCGGTTATAGGTGCGGCACCAAAGAAGAACGTTATTCGTGAAGTGCCGTCAAAGGGCGACGTTATCATTCTTCTCGGAGGAAGAACAGGTCGTGACGGTATCGGCGGTGCAACAGGTTCTTCAAAGGCGCATAATGAAGAAAGCGTTGTTACTTGCGGAAGTGAAGTTCAAAAGGGTAATCCGCCTGTTGAAAGAAAAATTCAAAGACTTTTCAGAGATGAAAAAGTTACTACACTTATAAAGAGATGTAACGACTTCGGTGCGGGCGGTGTATCGGTTGCTATCGGTGAGCTTGCGGACGGACTTGTTATTGACCTTGACAAAGTTCCTAAAAAGTATGAGGGACTTGACGGAACCGAACTTGCAATCAGCGAATCACAGGAAAGAATGGCTGTTGTTGTAAGAGCGGAGGACTCAGATAAGTTTATAGAATATTCAAATAACGAAAATCTTGAGGCAACAAAGGTTGCATATGTCACAGACGAAAACAGACTTGTTATGAACTGGAGAGGTAAGACAATCTGTGATATTTCAAGAGATTTTCTTAACACAAACGGTGCAACAAAGAATACGGATATTGAAGTTGTACTTCCTGATACTGAAAACAGTTTCTTTAAGCAAGAAGTTGTTACTGACGTAAAGGCAAAGTGGCTTGAAACACTTTCAGACTTAAACGTATGCTCACAAAAGGGACTATGCGAAAAGTTTGACTCAACAATCGGTGCAAACAGTGTACTTATGCCGTTCGGAGGTAAGTATCAGCTTACTCCGTCAGACGGTATGGCTGCAAAAGTTCCTGTACTTGGCGGTGAAACAAATACGGCAACCGTTATGACATTCGGCTATAATCCGAAACTTTCAAGCTGGAGCCAATATCACGGTTCAACATATGCAATCGTTGAATCTGTTTCAAAAGCGGTTGCGTTGGGTGCTGATTATAAGAAGATTTATCTTACATTCCAAGAGTACTTTGAAAGACTTGGAACCGATCCTAAGCGTTGGGGCAAGCCTTTTGCTTCATTGCTTGGCGCATATAAGACACAGCTTGCATTAGGTATTGCGGCAATCGGCGGTAAGGACTCAATGAGCGGTTCGTTCAACGACCTTGACGTACCTCCGACACTTACATCATTCGCCGTTGCACCTGTAAAGGCTGATAAGGTTATTTCACAGGAAATCAAGAAAGCAGGCTCAAAGCTTGTTATGTTCACAGTTAAACGTGACGAAAACGATTTACCTAAGTTTGACGAATTGAAGAAAATGTATGACACAGTTCATCAGCTTATTCTTGACGGCAAAGTATTGTCGGCAAGCGTTGTTAAGGGATTCGGTCTTGTTGAAACTGTTTCAAAAATGTCATTCGGTAATATGGTCGGTGTTGAATTTGACAAGAACCTTACAAATGATATGCTATTCTATGCACCGCTTGGCTCAATCGTACTTGAAGTTGAAGAAGAAATTGACGGTGCCGTAACAGTCGGTACAACAGGCTCTGACGCATTTACAGTAGGCGGAGTAAATATTCCGCTTAGCGAGGCGGCTGAAGTATGGAAAAAACCGCTTGAAAAGGTATTCCCTACAAAAGCAGGTCACTTTACAAGTGAGCCGGAAACATTCAGCTATGATAAGAGAAATATAACTGTTGCAACAGAAAAATTTGCAAAACCGAGAGTATTTATTCCTGTATTCCCGGGTACAAACTGCGAATACGATACTGCAAGAGCATTTGAAAACGCAGGTGCTGTGGCAGATGTATTTGTTATAAGAAACCTTACGGGTGACGACGTTGTTTACTCAATGAAAGAGATGCAAAAGAGAATAAACAATTCTCAAATCGTAATGATTCCGGGCGGTTTCTCAGGCGGTGACGAACCTGAGGGCAGCGGTAAATTTATCGCAACCGCATTCAGAAATCCGCTTGTAAAAGACGCGGTTATGAATATGCTTAAAAACCGTGACGGTCTAATGCTTGGTATCTGTAACGGTTTCCAGGCACTTATAAAGCTTGGTCTTGTACCTTACGGAGAAATTCGTGACCTTGACAGTAATTCACCGACACTTACATTTAACACAATCGGCAGACACGTTTCTTGTATGGCAAGAACAAGAATTGCGTCAAACAAGTCACCATGGCTTGCAAATGTGAATACAGGCGATGTTCATACAATCGCACTTTCACACGGTGAAGGTAGATTTATCGCGTCGGAAGAACAGGTTAAGGAACTTGCGGCAAACGGACAGATTGCAACTCAATATGTAAACCTTGAAGATAAGGCAACATATGATATTGACTGGAATCCAAACGGTTCGGTATATGCTATCGAAGGTATAACAAGTCCTGACGGCAGAGTGCTTGGTAAAATGGGACACAGTGAACGTATCGGTAAGAACGTATCGTTTAACGTTCCGGGTAATAAAGACCAAAAGCTGTTTGAGGCAGGCGTTAAATATTTTAAATAATACAAAAAGGCTGTCGGCAAATGTCGGCAGCCTGTTTTATCACGAGGAGAAAGATGTTATATGAAACCGAAAATTGGTGTTGTGTTTCCAAAGATAACGGATAAAGATATAGCTGATTTGGAAATAGAAAAAATAAGAGTTTCAAAAAACAGAAGAAAAATAGGTATTTTGCTTGGCTCTGACACGTCCGCTTATCAGCAGGCGAAGGTCGAAAGTGAAGTAAAAAAGGCTTGTAATCTTACGGAAGTAATCGTTAGGGTTGATAACAGAATTAAACAGCAAGATAAAAATGTAATGATTTACGAAGTCGAACCCGGTCATGAGGGGACTATGCAGTCTGCATCATCAGGCCCGAAAATCAAAGGTAAAGCCAATGTTTCGGATATGCTTTACGGCAGACCAATTAATGATGATATTATATCAATTCATTCGATTAACGACAATTCCGGCAGAGTTGTATTTTCGGGTAAGGTATTTTTTGTTGAAGACAGAGATATTAAATCTAAAAAAACAGGCAAGGAATTTCACCTTATAACAATGGATATTACCGATAACGAGGACTCAATATCGGCGAAAATGTTCGTTACAAAAACGGAAGATGACGAGCCGTTTAACAAGCTTTTTTCAAAATTGAAAAAGGGAGTCAAGGGGGGCGGTATATATATCGTTGCGCGCGGTAAGGCACAGTTCGACCAATACGCAGGTGAAACGATTGTGATGATTAACGACATTGCGGAAATTGAAAAACCGCCTGTTCGTATGGATGAGGCAACGGAAAAACGTGTAGAACTTCACCTGCATACACAGATGTCGGCGATGGACGCGGTTTCGTCCGTAAATGATCTTATCAACAGAGCAATTTATTGGGGACATAAGGCGATTGCCGTTACCGACCACGGAGTTGTTCAGTCATTCCCGGACGCAATGAAAGCGTCAAATTTTAATGAAAAAATTAAAATTCTTTACGGTGTTGAGGGGTATTTGATTGACGACAGCAAGAAGATTGTCTATAATGCGGAAAATCAGAATATCGACTCACCGTTTGTCGTGTTCGATATAGAAACAACCGGACTTCACAACGACAAAAACAATATCACCGAAATCGGTGCGGTAAAGGTTGTAAACGGTCAGATTGTCGATAAGTGGTCTACGTTCGTTAATCCGTGTCAGCCGATACCCGAAAATATTGTGGAACTTACGGGTATTACGGACAGTATGGTGGCTGACGCACCGAAAATCGAAGAAATACTCGGTGAGTTTTTTGAGTTTTGTAAGGATTGCATACTTGTTGCACATAACGCGGCGTTCGATATAGGATTTATAAAAAAGGCGGCGGAGCGTCATAATTTTGAATTTAATTTCTGCTACCTTGATACGCTTATGCTTGCAAGATGTATGTATCCCGAACTTCCGAACTTTAAACTTGATACACTTACAAAACATCTTCACGTTATTCTTGAAAATCATCACCGTGCCGTGGACGACGCAAAGGCTACGGCTGATGTTTTCGTTAAGATGATAGAAAAACTTCGCGAAGAAGATAAGACGGAGCTTAAAACTTTCAATGATATTTTTGATTTAAGAAGTGCGTCAAAGAAAAATAAAGCGTATCACATTATCATACTTGCAAAAAATCAAATCGGTTTAAGACATATTTATGAAATGATTTCGGAATCGCATTTGAAATATTTCTTCAGAACACCGAGAATACCGCGAAGTTTGCTTGAAGAAAAACGCGAGGGACTTATACTCGGTTCGGCTTGTGAGGCTGGCGAACTTTTCAGAGCGATGATAGACGGTGACAGTGACGAGGAATTAAAGGAAATAGTTGATTTTTACGACTATCTTGAAATTCAGCCGATAGGTAATAATGCGTATATGAAAACCGATCCGAAACACCCTATGGTAAATACGGACGAAGATTTGCAAAATTTAAACAGACGTATTGTTGCACTTGGCGAAAAGTATAATAAACCCGTTGTTGCAACGTGTGACGTGCATTTTATGGATATGGAGGGCGCGGATTACAGAAAAATCCTTATGAATTACAAAGGATTTTCGGACGCTGACAATCAAGCACCGCTGTATTTCAGAACAACGGAAGAAATGCTTAAAGAATTTGAGTATTTGGGCAAGGAAAAGGCGTATGAGGTTGTTGTAAAAAACACAAACCTTGTAGCCGATATGATAGAGGATGTCAGACCGATTCCTGCGAAAAAGTGTCCGCCTGTAATTGAGGGTGCGAAAGAGGGTATCATAAACGACTCGACAACGAGAGCAAAGGAAATATACGGCGATCCGCTTCCTGAAATTGTGCAGAAACGTCTTGATAAGGAACTTCATTCGATTACGACTTACGGTTTTTCGGTTATGTACAGAATTGCACAGGAGCTTGTACGTCATTCGCTTGCGGACGGATATTTGGTTGGCTCACGTGGTTCTGTCGGCTCGTCGCTTGTTGCGTATTTGTCGGATATAACGGAGGTTAATTCACTTCAAGGTCACTATATTTGCCCAAATTGTAAAAACGTAGAGTTTATTGAGTCTGAAATTGGTTTGTCGGGGTGTGACTTGCCCGATAAGGTGTGTCCGAAATGCGGAACGAAGTACAGAAAAGACGGCCACGATATTCCGTTTGAAACATTCCTTGGATTTAAGGGCGATAAAGAGCCTGATATTGACCTTAACTTTTCGGGCGTGTATCAGCCGGTAATCCATAAATACACCGAAACATTCTTCGGCAAGGGTAAGGTTTTTAAAGCCGGAACAATCGGTACTGTCGCGGAAAAAACCGCATTCGGTTATGTAAAGAAGTATTGCGAGGAGAGAAATCTTGTGATGCGTAATGCGGAGATGAAACGACTTGCAAAAGGCTGTGAGGGTGTAAAACGTACGTCGGGACAGCACCCCGGCGGAATTATTGTTGTACCGTTTGAAAATGATATACATGAATTTTGCCCTGTTCAGCACCCTGCGGACGATCCTAATTCGGATATTATTACGACTCACTTCGATTACCATAAAATCGACCAAAACCTTTTAAAACTTGACGAGCTTGGACACGATGATCCGACGGTTATAAGAATGCTTGAGGATATAACGGGACTGCACGCACGGGATATTCCGATAGGTGACCCCGAAACAATGAGTTTGTTTACGTCAAATAAAGCGTTGAAATTACTTCCGGGTAAGGATATAGGTACAAATTTGGGTACATACGGAATACCTGAGTTCGGTACAAAGTTTGTACGTCAAATGCTTGAAGATACAAAGCCGACAACATTCTCTGAACTTGTAAGAATTTCGGGACTTTCGCACGGTACTGACGTGTGGCTCGGCAATGCACAGGAATTAATCAGAGAGGGCAAGTGTGACTTGTCGCACTCAATATGTGCCCGTGACGATATTATGATTTATCTTATTTCATGCGGTGTTGAAGAAGAACATTCGTTCAAGATAATGGAAATGGTGCGTAAAGGTAAAGGCCTGACGCCTGAATATGAACAGGAAATGCGTGATAATAATGTGCCTGATTGGTATATTGAATCGTGTAAAAAAATCAAGTATATGTTCCCTAAGGCACACGCTGCCGCTTACGTTATGTCGGCATTCAGAATTGCGTATTTTAAAGTACATTATCCAGAAGCATTTTATATCGCATATTATACGGTGCGTGCGGACGATTTTGATGCATCGGTAATGGCGAGGGGAGAAGAACGCGTTCGTGAAGAAATGCGTTCAATCAACGCAAAGAAAAAGGACGGAACTGTTACTCCGAAAGAAGAAAACCTTATACCGATACTTGAAATTTGTATTGAAATGTACGCAAGAGGAATTAATTTTGTGCCTGTTGATTTGTACGAATCACACGCGACCGATTTCAGACAGGTTGAGGGCGGTATTCTTCCTCCGCTTTCCGCACTTCCCGGACTTAGCGAAAACGATGCGATAAGCATTACGGAAGAAAGAAAGAACGGCGAATTTAGAAACGTCGAAGATTTAAGAATTCGTACAGGTATAGGTAAAAATCCGCTTAATATCCTTGAAGAAAACGGCTGTTTCGATGATTTGCCCGATACCGATCAAGTGTCGTTGTTTGACTAATGATATAAGACCTTAGCAATATGTTAAGGTCTTTTTTGTTTAGAAAACAGTACAATTAACATATAATCTTGAAAATTTTGTCTTTTTATGATATTATAAAAGAAATATTTAACATTTAATAAACTTTTTGCAACTTTTTGAGGCGTTGAAAAGTATTAATAGCGAAAGGAAAAATAGGAGGGACCTAAAATGAAAAAGATTATACCGATAATATTGTCATTGACGGCGGTAATGTCAACGTCTACGGCGTTGGCAGAGGAAAACATAACAGTTATGCTAAACGGTCAAGCTATGGATTTTGACGTTGCACCGATAATACAGAACGACCGTGTTCTTGTACCGATGCGTGCGATATTTGAAGAACTTCATTGCAGTGTTGATTATACCGACATTGACGGCAGGCAGATTATAACGGCGAAAAATGACGGCAACACAATCGGTTTGGAAATCGGCAGTAATGAAATGACGGTTAATGATGAAAAAGTAAGCCTTGACACAGCACCAGTAATTATAGACGACCGCACACTTGTGCCGCTTCGTGCGGTGTCGGAGGCGCTTGACTGTAATGTGGATTGGGATGGGGACACTAAAACCGTTGCAATAGCACCTCACAAGTACAATGAATACTACACGCAAAAACTTATGGAAAATCTGCCTAAGGACGAAAACTATGTTATATCTCCGTTTTCGCTTGAAATGGCAATGATGATGGCGTCAGAGGGGGCAGTAGGGGACACAAAACAAGAAATAACGCAAGCATTTGATTCACCGAATACAAGCCTATACAGCCAAATAATAACCGATAACAAAAATAAGGGCATTGATATAGCAAATTCAATATGGTTTAACAAGGACAGCGGGGAAAATGCTTATTTCGCCGACGACTATCAAAAGAAAATACAAACCGACTACCAAGGAACTGCTCAATCGGTTACGAACGATGACAGTATTGAAAAGGTAAATGAATGGGTAGAAAAACAGACGAACGGCAAAATAACAGATATGCTTTCGGAAGATAACAGATATTATGTATGTGCACTTGCGAATGCGATTTATATGAAAGCGGATTGGGTAAATAAATTTGAAAAAGAGGGTACATATAAAGAAAATTTCACCGATATAAACGGTGATGAATCGGAAATTGATTTTATGCACCAAGCGGCAGCTTTTCAATATTATGAGAACGGTGACACTAAAGCCGTGAAATTGCCATATGAAAACGGACTAAGTATGGTTGTTGCTTTAGGGGACACTAAAAATATTCTTAACGATATTCATAATAATAAAATGACAAGCAAGTTGGTTGATGTGTCGTTGCCGAAATTTAAAGCTGAATATTCGATAGACTACGTAAACATACTTAAAAATATGGGAATAGAAAAAGCTTTTGATAATCAAAATGCTGATTTCAGCTTAATGCTTGAAAATTATCCGGAACGTATAAAAATTGATTCTGTTCTGCAAAAAGCAATGATAGATGTTGATGAGAAGGGAACAGAGGCTGCTGCCGCAACTGTTGCAGTACTAACTAAGTCAGCACTGTCCGTAGATGAAGAAGTTATAGAATTTAGAGCGGATAAACCGTTTACTTATTACATATTGGACGATAGTGGAAATGTATATTTTGCGGGACGATATGTAAAAGCAGAATAATAAAAAAAGCACCGAAAGGTGCTTTTTTGTTACTTTTCTATTTTAACAGTTTCTCTGACTTCTGTTTTCTTTGGCATAACAGAGTCGTACATTTCGTCTTTTTTCATATTTTCAAAAGCGACTGCAAGCATAAGTTTAATACGGTTAAGCTGATTAACTTCACTTGCACCTGGGTCATAGTCAACCGCAACGATATTGGCTTGCGGGTACTGTCTGCGAAGTTCCTTAATCATACCCTTACCTGTAACGTGGTTAGGCAAGCAAGCAAACGGCTGAACACAAGCGATATTCGGAACACCCGAATTTATAAGCTCAATCATTTCGCCTGTCAGGAACCAACCCTCACCTGTACAGTGACCAAGCTGTAAAACGTGCTTTGCGCCCTCGGCAATATCCGCAATATGTTTCGGTGAACGCATACGGAACTTAGGATTTTCATTCATAACCTTTGCCATATGCTTTCTGAAGCTTTCAATACCCCAAATTGCAAGATTGCAAAGTGCGGCGGTTGAACGCTTAGAGCCAAGATTATCACGTTTGAAGTTATTGTTATACAAGCAATAAAGCATAAAGTCCGCAAGTCCCGGCATAACAGCCTCACCACCCTCCGACTCAATAACATCAATAATATTGTTATTTGCGTCAGGGTGGAACTTAACAAGAATTTCACCGACCACGCCGACTTTTGGCTTTTTGACTGTTTCATCAATTTCGATTGCGTCAAAGTCTGCAATTATTTCATCAATAACCTTTTTAAGTTTAAGCTGTTTACGGTTATTATTAATAATATCGCTGTACAAACGCTTTTGCCACTTTTCGTGTACCGCATTTGTTTCGCCCTCGTTTACCTCGTAAGGACGGATACGAAGTGTAACGGCAAGCAATAAGTCGCCCCAAGTACAAGCCTTTAAAAGACCGTCAACAAGCTTCGGAGTAATCTTAAATCCCGGATTGCCCTCAAGTCCTGACACGTTAAGCGAAATTACGGGAACATTCGGATAGCCTGCCTCTTTAAGCGCCTTACGAAGAAAGGCGATATAGTTAGTCGCACGACAGCCACCGCCTGTTTGTGTAATCATAACGGAAGTGTTGTTCGGGTCGCATTTGCCGCTTGTAAACGCATTGACAAGCTGACCTGTTACCATAATTGACGGATAACAAGCGTCGTTATTAACGCTCTTTAAACCGGCCTCAACGTCCTCTGCCGTTGCGTGTTCAAGCACAAGTGCATTGTAACCGTTTGCACGCATAACCGCCTCGAAAAGTCCGAAGTGGGTAGGGCTCATTTGAGGGAAGATTATAGTATGCTTTTTGCGTTCTTCATCTGTAAACTTAACTCTGTTAATTGTGTAATCATCAATTTTATGCGGAATAAAGTCGTTATCGTCGCGTTCCTTGACTGCTGCTTTAAGCGAACGAACTCTTATTCTTGCAGTTCCGAGATTTGAAACCTCATCTATTTTCAATGTGGTATAAATCTTTTCGTGTGACTGCAAAATTTCCTGTACTTGGTCGGTCGTAACTGCGTCAAGACCGCAGCCGAACGAATTAAGCTGAATTAGCTCAAGACGCGGATTTTTGATAACCTGTGCCGCTGATTCGTAAAGTCTTGTATGGTATGCCCATTGGTCAACAACTCTGATATCACGTTCAAGATGACCGAGATGTGCAACGCTGTCCTCTGTAAGAACGGCAAAGCCGAGTGATGTAATCATATCCGGAATACCGTGATTGATTTCAGGGTCGATATGATACGGTCTGCCGGCAAGTACGATAGCACGTTCATCGTGTTCGTCAAGCCACTTCAAAACTTCTTCACCCTTATTTCTGATGTCTTGCTTGTAATGCTGAAGTTCGGCAAAAGCCTTTTCAGAAGCGTTGTCAATTTCTGTTTTTGTAAAGCCGTAATCGTGCAACGCTTTCATCATTTGACGTTTAAACGACGGTTTGTCGGCAAGATTGATAAACGGATACAAGAAGTTAATATCGCTTTGACGCACAACGTCCATATTGTTGTAGATAACCTCCGGATAAGATGTTACCATAGGACAGTTGAAGTGATTGCCTGCGTCCGAATATTCTATCTGCTCATACGGAATACAAGGGTAAAAAATCGTTTTTATGCCCTTGTCGATAAGGTCTTGAATGTGACCGTGTACAAGTTTTGCAGGGTAGCAAGCACTTTCACTCGGTATCGAGTCGATACCTTTTTCGTAAAGGTCGTGCGTACTTCTGCCGGAAATTCTTACGGAGAAACCAAGCTCAGTAAAGAATGTAAACCATAGCGGATAGTTTTCATATATGTTAAGCACACGCGGTATACCAATAACACCGTTCGGTGCATTCTCTGCCTTTAACGGCTTGTATGCAAATGCACGTTTGTATTTATAATCATAAAGATTAGGCATTTGCTTTTTGGCTTTTTCAAGTCCGGCACCGCGTTCACAACGGTTACCCGATACAAACTGACTTCCGTCAGAAAATTTTGTTATTGTAAGCTGACAGTGGTTGTTACACTTTTGACAACGTGTAAGTGAAGTATCGAATGTGAATGAATCAAGTTCATCAACACGAAGAATATCACATTCACCGCCGTTCCAACGTTCTTTTGCGATAAGTGCCGAACCGAACGCACCCATAATGCCTGCAATATCGGGACGGACAACATTTTTGCCTGTCAAAAGTTCAAAACAACGAAGTATAGCGTTGTTGTTGAAAGTACCGCCTTGAACAACGATATTAGTACCCATTTGTTCGGGGTCACGAAGTTTTATAACCTTGTAAAGAGCGTTTCTGACAACGGAATAGGAAAGACCTGCACTGATGTCACCGACAGTCGCACCCTCTTTTTGAGCTTGTTTAACACGCGAATTCATAAAAACCGTACAACGCGTACCAAGGTCAACGGGATTGTCTGCCACAAGTGCCTCTTGTGAGAATGATATTGTATCAAGTCCCAAACTTTCCGCAAATGTCTGAATGAATGAACCACAGCCTGATGAACAGGCCTCGTTAAGCATAATACTGTCGATTACGCCGTTTCTGATTTTCATACATTTCATATCCTGACCGCCGATGTCGATGATAAAATCAACACCCGGTGAAAAATAATTTGCGGCTTTGTAGTGGGCGATAGTTTCGATTTCGCCTTCTTCAATTCTGAAAGCAGTCTTTAACAAAAGTTCGCCGTAACCTGTTGTACAGGCATTTGCGATATAAGCCGATTTCGGCAATTTTGAATACAATTCACGAAGTATTTTTATACCGCAGGTAATAGGACTGCCTTCGTTTTTGCCGTAATAATCATAAAGAATATCGCCGTCCTCGTTAATAAGTGCGGCTTTGATAGTCGTTGAACCTACGTCAAGACCAAGAAATACAGGACCGTTTGCGGTTGAAATATCCTTACGTCTTGCAACGTCTTTGCCGTGTCTGTCGAAAAATTCCTTGCGTTCTTCCTCTGTTTCAAACAGCTTGCGCATACGCGTGATTTCTGCGTCAACCGATTTTGCGTTTGCAAGCTGTGAAATAAGTGTGTCTATGTCGGAAGTCTTGTCTTCGTACATAAGTGCCGCACCGATTGCCACGAACAGCTGTGCGTTTTCAGGAGTTTTGAAAGACTTCGCATTGTCCTTTAAAGTTTCCTCAAACTGACGTCTTAGCTGAGGTAAGAAGTGCAAAGGACCTCCAAGAAATACGATATTGCCCTTTATAGGTCTGCCTTGTGCAAGACCGCTGATTGTCTGAGTTACAACGGCTTGAAGAATTGACGCGGCAATATCTTCACGTGCCGCACCCTCGTTTAAAAGCGGCTGAACGTCCGATTTTGCGAAAACACCGCAACGAGCGGCGATAGGGTAAATAATAGTGTGATTTTCGGCAAGTGCATTAAGACCGTCTGCATCTGTTTTTAAAAGTATAGACATTTGGTCAATAAAAGAACCTGTACCGCCGGCACAAGTGCCGTTCATTCTTTGCTCAAGTCCGCCCGAAAGATAAAGGATTTTTGCATCCTCACCGCCAAGTTCGATAACAACATCTGTTTCAGGCATAAATGTTTTTATAGCTGTTTTGTTTGCTATAACCTCCTGTACGAAAGGCAAATCAAGCATTTTTGAAAGTAAAAGACCGCCCGAACCTGTTATAACAACAGTGAACTGTTTGTTTTTGACAACCTCCTTGACTTCTGCAAAAAGGCCTTTAACGGTGCTTTTTATATCTGAAAAATGACGTCTGTATTCTGCAAATAAAGTATTATTGTTTTCATCAAGCACAACAACTTTAACTGTTGTTGAGCCTACATCAATACCCATATGTAGTCTACTCATCAATGTAACCCCCTCACATATTGTAGAGTATAAAATTATTCTATTCTATTATACATTCTAATAAGAAATTAGTCAAGTAAAGTTTGATTATGTTCATAATGATTTTACATAAAATCGTAT
>OLPI01002229.1_pt1 | contig 15576 bp, 14 predicted proteins | sample 1672361 | NCBI WGS metagenome assembly OLPI01 (sample SAMEA3136675, study PRJEB25190) | human gut metagenome
TTTAGTTATTTCTAGGTTTATTATTAAGCAAGGCTTCTACTTCACTGACTGTAAGCTTTCTATATTCTCCGGGTTTCAGATTTTCATCTAATTTAAGAGGTCCCATTGTAAGTCTTTTAAGAAAAGTTACCGTTAGTCCTATTGCCTGAAACATCCTTTTAACCTGATGGTATTTTCCTTCTGTTATTGTAATTAAAGCTGTACTTCTTTTTTCAAGTATTTTAAGGATGGCAGGCTTAGTAAGATTTTTCTCACCTATATCCAAACCTTTTTTAAATAGTTCAATATCGCTGTCTATTAAATCCCCATTAAGTTCCACATAATATGTTTTATCAACGTGCTTAGTTGGAGACAGAAGATTGTGTGAAAGTTCACCGTCATTAGTTATAAGAAGTAAGCCTTCTGTGTCCTTATCAAGTCTTCCAACAGGAAAAAGTCCTTTTTTAGGCGTAACATCAAGCAAATCAATTACTGTTTTGCAATTATTGTCTGATACTGCAGATAATACTCCTGCAGGTTTGTTTAGCATATAATAATAGAATTTGTTATATTTTAAATTAACACCGTTTAAATCTACTTCATCATTATTTTCATCAATATGAATGTCAGGCTTTAAAATCTTTTCGCCGTTAACAGTGATTTTTCCTTTTTTTATTAATTCCTTAACCTGTGTTCGTGAACCAATTCCTAATGTGGTTAAATATTTATCCAGTCGCACTAAAAATACCTCTCTTGTTTTCGGTTGTCTGTTTTACATATTAAAGGTCCCAGATTTAAAAGTCGATTTTCTTTTAAAAGTGAGACCTTAGTTATATAAATCTATGAATTTACTTCCTTATACAACTTTTCAATAATTTTTTTCTGCTCTAAAGTTAATTTTTCTTTAGGTGAATTGTCATCAGTTGTGTCAACATTTTCAACAATAAGCACTGTTGAATTTTTTTCAGGAGTATGGGTATGATATGTACCTCTTTTAACATTATATAGTTTAAGAGGTACAAGTTTAATAGCCTCAATCTCTCCTATGTGTTCCCCATTGCCACCTAAGAATAATGTGAAATCGCCTTCCAATAATACAAAAACTTCATCCGTTTCATCATGCTTCTGCATATCTTTAAGCTTGTCCACTTCTAATTCTTCACAGTATCTAAGTTCGGCAACACGCCAATGGGAATAATCAATTAAAGGAACATAACCTTCACCATCATAACCTGTAATTTCCAATAAGTTTTTATCCATATAAAATTCCTCCATTATAGACATATAATGATTAGATTTCAGCTATAACTTCAACTTCGCATAAAACATTCTTTGGAAGTTCTTTAACAGCTACGCAGCTTCTTGCCGGTTTTTCTGTGAAATATTTTCCATATACTTCATTAAATGCTCCAAAGTCTCCCATGTCAGCAAGGAAGCATACTGTCTTAATTGTTTTTTCATAACTTGAACCTGCTTCTTCAAGGATTGCTCCCAAATTTTTCATAACCTGTTCAGCCTGTTCTTCAATAGTTGAGCCAACAATTTCTCCTGTTGCAGGATCTAATGCAATCTGTCCGGATGAGAATAATGTATTGTTTACAACAACTCCCTGTGAATATGGTCCGATTGCTGCAGGTGCTTTTTCTGTACTAATCTTTTTCATGTCAAATACCTCACTTGTTTCTAAATTTATTTTCTCCGTTTTATTTTACTCCTTTGCCTAAGTTATGGCAAGTTTCTATTTTATTAATTGCTAATTAATTATTGATTTATAGCCCACTAATTACTGCTTTTATTTTTAATAACTTGCAAGTATTACATTGTTTTCCAAATATTTTAAAATACAATATGGGTTATAACTTAGCTCATAATAATTTTTAGTCTTAGCATATATTCCAAAATGAAGATGAACGTCAAAGCAACCGGTTGTACCCTCAGTCCCATATCCGGTGTTACCCATGTAACCTAAAAGAGTTCCGGCTTTAATTTTGTCACCTTTTTTTATGTCCGAATAACTGCTTAAATGAGCATAATAAAAATAGCCACCTTGACTACTTCTTATGCCAACACGATAACCACCTTTTTCAAGCCAGCCTATATTTTCAACTGTTCCGTCAGACACACTTACAATGGGATAATAACCACTTACATTATTTTCAGCCATAATATCACAACCTTCGTGAGAATAACTTCCATTGTAATTTCTCTCAGCGCCAAAAGAATCTTCATAAGAAACCCACTTGCCACTGGTTGTGCTTTTTGCAACAGGAAAATAAACAATATCGTCAAAAATGGCAGCAATGTTTTTTGACACATTATTATATTCATTGGCACTTTTCTTTTTGTAACAACCTTTTAAATCAGAATAGCGCTCCCTTGTATAATTTACTTTAGTTAAGTTTAAATTACTGTTCAAAAACATTACCGATAATAAATCTGAAAAGTCACACTTATCTTTTGAGGATATTTTATTTATAGTCTGTAAACATTCAGGCTTGATATTTAAGGTGCGGTAATCATAGCTTTCCACAATGTTTTTTTTGATTTTATATTTGTGATAATTGATTTCTTCGGTAATTTTTATTGTAACTGTTGAAAAGAACATTAAAGCCAGGATATAAATAAATTTTTTAATAAAAAACACCTCTTTAGATGAATATAGTTAAGTATATTCTTCCGAAGAGATGTTTATAATAAAGAGATTTAATATTTAAATTCTTAGTTAGGTGAACTTCCTGTTTGAAGACGATAGTAAGTTCCCTTCTGTTTCATCAAGTCGTCGTGATTTCCACGTTCAATAATTCGTCCCTGCTCAAGAACCATAATACAGTCACTATTTCTGATAGTTGATAATCTATGAGCAATTACAAAAGTTGTTCTGCCCTTCATTAAAGCATCCATACCTTCCTGAACAAGTCTTTCAGTTCTTGTATCAATTGAAGATGTTGCTTCATCCAAAATAAGTGCCGGTGGATTTGCAACTGCTGCTCTGGCAATTGAAAGCAACTGTCTCTGTCCCTGACTTAAGTTACCGCCATTTCCTGTTAACATAGTGTTATAACCGTCAGGAAGTCTTCTAATAAAACTGTCAGCATTGGCAAGCTTAGCTGCTGCAATAACTTCTTCATCTGTAGCATCCAATTTACCATATCTGATATTTTCCATTACTGTAGCTGAGAAAAGATTTGTTTCCTGTAAAACTATACCAAGAGAACGTCTAAGGTCAGCCTTTTTAATCTTATTAATATTAATACCATCATATCGGATTTTTCCATCCTGAATGTCATAGAAACGGTTAATAAGGTTTGTAATAGTAGTTTTTCCTGCACCTGTTGAGCCAACGAAAGCAAGCTTTTCGCCCGGATTAGCGTAAAGTTTTACATCATGTAAAACAATCTTGTCATCAGTATATCCGAAGTCAACACCGTTAAATACGATTTCGCCCTTCATTTCAACATAAGTAGTTGTATCTGTATCCTTGTGGTAATGTTTCCAAGCCCACATTCCTGTTCTGTTTTCACATTCAACAATATTACCGTCAACCTTTTTAGCTCTTACAAGTGTAACATATCCGTCATCAACTTCAGGTTCCTCATCTAATAATTTGAAGATTCGCTCGCCACCTGCAATAGCCATAACAATACTGTTCATCTGCATTGTAATCTGGTTAATTGGCTGTGCAAACTGTTTATTATAAGTTAAGAAACTAATTAAACTTCCCGGTGTCATTGTAAAACCGGCAATACCTTTAATGGCAATAATGGCACCAATGCAGGCACAAAGAACGTAACTTACATTACCGACCTGTGCATTAAAAGGTCCCATAACATTGGCAAATTTGTTAGCATTATTAGCTGATTCAAAAAGGTGGTCGTTTAACTTGTTAAATTCTTCCATTGATTTTTCTTCGTGACAGAATACTTTAACAACTTTCTGACCTTCCATCATTTCTTCAATGTAACCGTTAACAGCACCAATATCTTTCTGCTGAGCAATAAAGTACTTACCTGATAAAGATGTAAGTTTCTTTGAACCTAGTGTAATTACACCAATCATAATTAAAGTTAAAAGTGTAAGGGGTATGCTTAAAGCAACCATACATGCAAATACACTGACAATAGTCATTGCACTATTAAACATCTGAGGCATTGACTGGCTTATCATCTGTCTTAATGTATCAATATCATTAGTGTACATAGACATAATATCGCCATGAGAATGTGTGTCAAAATACTTAATTGGAAGGCCCTGCATATGATTAAACATATCATCTCTTAAATGCTTTAAAGTTCCCTGAGTAACAAAAACCATGATTTCAGCCTGAATCAATGAAGCAATAACACCTACTCCATAGAAACCGCCTACTCGAATCATTGCTTTAAGAAGTGGTCCGAAATCATTACTGCCTTCTTTAATCATTGGTAAAATATATTCGTCAACTAATGCCTTCATGAACCATGTTCCGTTAACACTGGCAAATACATTGGCAATAATACATAAAACTACAATAACCATATGTATGCCATAATATTTTCCCATATACTTAATAAGACGTGAAAGAGTTTTTAATGGATTATTAAGTCTTGGTCTTGGTCCCATATTACGTCTGTTTCCCGGACCTTTTACTGTTTTAGCTTTTTCCATTACTGTTCTCCTCCTTTCTTATCAAAGTCAGCATTATCATTCATCTGCTGATTATATACTTCTCTATAAATGCTATTGTTTTTAAGTAATTCTTCATGTGTTCCAACGCCATCTATCTTACCGTCATCAAATACAATAATTCTGTCAGCGTCCTTAACACTGGAAATTCTCTGTGCAATAATAATTTTTGTAGTATCAGGAATTTCTTCTCTGAAAGCTTTCCTAATTTTTGCATCAGTTACTGTATCTACGGCACTTGTACTATCATCAAGAATAAGAATCTTAGGTTTTTTAAGTAATGCTCTTGCAATACATAATCGCTGTTTCTGTCCACCTGATACGTTAGAACCACCCTGTTCAATATATGTATTATATTTGTCAGGCATTCTTTCAATAAATTCATCAGCACAGGCAAGCTTACATGCTCTAATACATTCTTCATCAGTTGCGTTTTCATCTCCCCAACGAAGGTTTTCAAGAATTGTTCCTGAGAACAATACGTTCTTCTGAAGAACAACGCTAACTTCTTTTCTTAATACATCAAGGTCGTATTCTCTAACATCCTTTCCACCAACAATTACTCTACCCTTTTCTACATCATAAAGTCGACTTAAAAGATTAACAAAACTTGATTTTGCACTACCGGTACCACCCATAATACCGATTGTTTCACCTGATTTAATTGAAATATTAATATTTTCGAGAACAGGTTTTTCGCTTGTCTTGTTATACCTGAAATCAACATTTTCAAAACGAATGCTTCCGTTGGCAACTTCATATTCAGGGTTTTCAGGATTAGTAATATCAGCTTTTTCATTTATAACTTCAGCAATTCTCTCAGCACTTGCCATACTCATTGTAACCATAACGAATACCATTGAAAGCATCATAAGGCTCATAAGAATGTTCATACAATATGCAAGAAGTGAAGTTAAGTTACCTGTTGTAAGACCTACGGCAGGATTGTTTCCGCTGGCAATAATCATATGTGCACTAAGCCAGCTTATAAATAAAATACAGCTGTACATGGCAAGCATCATTGAAGGTGCATTTAATGAAACAATACCTTCTGCCTTAATAAACATCTTGTAAATATTGTAACTTGCCTTTCCAAATTTACCACGCTCATAATCTTCACGAACATAAGCCTTAACTACTCGCATTGCACTTACATTTTCCTGTACGCTTTCATTAAGTTTATCGTATTTCTTAAATACCTGTGTAAAATACTTATGGGCATTAAGTGTAATAATTGCAAGTACAATTCCAAGAATAATAACAGCTATTAAATATACACTTGCAACTCTTGGTGAAACTGAGAATGCCATAATCATTGCAACAAGTAAACTGAAAGGTGCTCTTACGCACATTCTAAGAATCATCTGATATGCGTTTTGAATATTAGTAACGTCTGTTGTTAAACGTGTAACAAGTCCTGCTGTGCTAAATTTGTCAATGTTTGAAAATGAAAATGTCTGAATATTTTCATACATTGCCTTTCTTAAGTTTCTTGCAAAACCTGTAGAAGCCTTAGCTCCCCATACACCACCCATATATCCGGCAATTAAACCTGACAATGCAAGTAAAAGCATTATAAAGGATGTTTTGTAAATTGTACTTAAGTCATTTTTTCCAATTGAATCAATTATAACGGCCATTTGAAGTGGAATAAAGTTTTCAACAATTACTTCCGCCAACATACCTAAAGGTGTAAGCAAAGAAACAAGTTTAAATTCTTTAACCTGACCTAATAATGTTTTAATCATTTTCCATAAATCTCCTCTCTATTAAGTCTTTCTCTTCCGGTGATAATGAAGAATCGTTTAATAAGTTATGAAAAACCTTAAATAATGTTTTTTCAAAGTATTCTTTTTCATCAGGTGTAAAGTCCTTTATTATAACAGATTCCGTATACTCACGATATGCTGAGGCTTTATCCTGAAGACTTTTAGCTTTTTCCGTAAGGAATATATTTTTAAATTTCTTATTGTCAGGATTTGGTCTTATTTCAAGAAGATCTTTTTCAACCATTCTTTGAAGTATGCCTGCCATTGTAGAATGCTTCACATTAAAAGCTTCAGATAATTGTTTCTGGGTTACATTTCTTTCAGTGTGATGTTCCATATAACATAATACATTCATCTGTGCCGTTGTAATGCCAAGATTCTCAAGATTCTTATCCATACGGCTTCTAAACTGTCTGTCAATAAGCTTGATTTTGTGACCTAAATGTCCCATAATTCCTCCTTTCAAAAAAATCTAAACACAAAAAGAACCACAATATGTAGCGTGCTACCTATTGTAGTTCTTTTTAAAAATATTGTCAATACGATTTTAGTAAAAAATCATTTTATTTTTTAGCATTCTTTGTTGCTTAAAATCATATCTATTTGTTCTCTTGTTTTTTCCACACTAAAAGTATTGTCAATAAACTCATCTGCAAAGTGGTTATATTCTTCATCACTTGGTTGATTAGAAATAATCTCCTCAGACTTTTCTACTGAATAGCCTCTGTTTTCAACAAGACGGTTTACTCTCTCATTATGTTCACAGTATACATACCATAATTCATCACAATGGGATTCAAGGCCTGAGCCTAAAAGTAAGGCTGATTCCACAACAATAATTGAATTATTACTCTGCTCTATTCTATTAAGAATTTCTTCTATTGTTCCCGGATGAGTAATGGAATTAAGAGTGTCAAGCTTGTCCTTATTATTAAAAACTATTGAGGCAAGCTTCTCGCTGTTAATCTTTCCATTTTCAATAACTTCCGGAAAAGCTTTTGAAAGTTTATCAAAAACCTTAAAGCCGGGAGTCATGATTTCCTTTGCCACATGGTCTGACTGAATAATATATGCACCATAATTTTCTTCTAAATAATCAAGTACTGTAGACTTTCCGCTGCCTACGCCACCCATTAATCCTATAACCATAATAACACCGCCTTTTTAATGTGCTTCATCCCAGTTATTTCCGACCTGAACATCAACATCCAAAGGAACATTTAGATGAGCTGCCTGTTCCATGTTGCGTTTCAGAATATCCTTAACCTGTTCAACTTCATTTTCGTACGCTTCAATTAAAAGTTCATCGTGTACCTGCAAAACAATTTTAGATTTTAAATCTTTCTCTTTTAACTCTTTTGCCACATTAATCATTGCTATTTTCATAATATCTGCAGCAGAACCCTGAATAGGAGAATTCATTGCCACACGTTCACCGAACTGTCTTTGCATAAAGTTGCCTGATGTTAATTCAGGGATAGGTCTTCTTCTGCCAAACATTGTAACAGAGTATCCTTTTTCCTTAGCTTCTTTTACTGAATTATCAAGATAATTCTTAATACCCGGATAACTGATAAAATAATCCTTTATATACTGTTCAGCTTCCTTTCTGCTAATCGAAAGGTCATTGCTTAAACCAAATGAACTGATTCCGTATACGATTCCAAAGTTTACAGCCTTGGCATTACTTCTCTGTTCCTTAGTAACTTCTTCAAGTGGAACATGGAAAACCAAAGAAGCTGTTGCAGCATGAATATCTTTAGAATGATTATATGCATCAATTAAATTCTTGTCATCAGACATATGAGCTAAAATTCTTAATTCAATCTGAGAATAATCCGCATCAATAAACACACAACCTTCTTTTGGAATAAATACTTTCCTAATCTCTCTTCCAAGAGGCATACGTACAGGAATATTCTGAAGGTTTGGCTCAGTACTGCTTATTCTGCCTGTTGCGGTAATTGTTTGGTTAAACTTACCGTGTATTCTGTTATCTTCGCCTATATAAACAGCCAATCCATCAGCATATGTTGACTTTAATTTTGTAAGCTGCCTGTACTCTAATATCTTACTTACAAAAGGATAATCAGGTTCAAGTTTCTCTAATACAGAAGCAGATGTTGAATATCCTGTTTTAGTTTTTTTGCCACCGGGAAGCTGCATCTCACCAAATAAAATCTCGCCTAACTGCTTAGGTGAATTAATATTAAATTCGTGACCTGCTTCAGCAAAAATATCTTTCTCTAATGCATCAATGCCAGTTTTAAGTCTTTCACCATATTCTTTAAGCTTGTCGCCTGCAACCATAATTCCTGCCTGCTCCATATCATATAAAGCATAAGTTAAAGGAATTTCCACATTGTTGTAAATATCAAGCATTTCTGTTTCTTTTAACTTTTCAGTTAAAGCATCTTTTGCCTTGTAAGCCACATAAGCATTATAGCAGGCATATTTTAATATGTTTTCAGGTATTTCATCTGATGGAGTTTCGCTTTTCTTAGTTTTTGGAAAAATCTCATCAAAAGCCGGCACATTCATTCCTAAATATTCTCTTGCAATATCGTCATAATCGTAAGTATTCTGCAATGGATTTAATAGATATGCGGCAATAGAAATATCGAAAATACTTTCCGCGTCATCATTTTCCAAAATATCATTATTTTCTTTAATATTTAAAATTGTAAGTTTAGCCTTGGCATTTACAAGGTCTCTAACTTTTTCGATTATATAATCTTCTGTTACAAAACCTTCTTTTCCAATGTAATAAACATTGTCATTGTTAAAACACAAAGAAACACCAAAATTGTCTTTGTTTCTATAAATAAAAATACCTACATTGTCAGCATTTTTAGCCTGCTCAAAAATAGGATCAGCATCAAAAGGATTATTAATAGACTTAAATCCTCCCTCACAATCATTAGTTGAAGTAACTGAGCCGAATCTTTGAATCATACTTTTAAATTCCAAACGTTTAATCATTTCAAGAGCATCTTCTGTGTAAATATCTTCTAACTTACACTGTTTGGGTGTTACTTCTACAGGTGACTGAATATTAATTGTGGCAAGAGTTTTACTCATCTGTGCCATTTCGTAATTATTTAAAAGTGCGTTTCTGTTACGTGTGTTAGAAATTTCATCTGCGTGATCGTAGGCATTTTCAATTGAACCAAACTGAGAAATAATGGCTGTTGCACCTTTCTCTCCAATTCCCGGAACCCCCGGAATATTGTCAGATGAATCACCCATTAAAGCTTTAACATCAATAAACTCTTTTGGAGTAACTTTATATAATTCCTTAACACCTTCTGTATTATATTCCTCAACTGTAGTCTGACCTTTCTTAGTCTTTGGAATACAGATTGTAATATGGTCGCTTGCAAGCTGAAGTAAATCTCTATCTCCTGAAATAACATCTACTTCCATGCCTGCTTTTTCACCTTCCTTAGACAAAGTACCAATAACATCGTCTGCTTCGTATCCCGGCAATTCTACAGTTGTAATGTTCATTTTCTGTAATAATTCCTTAATTACAGGCACCTGTTCCCTTAATTCTTCCATCATAGGCTTTCTTGTGCCTTTGTAATCCTTAAACATTTCGTGTCTGAATGTAGGCTGATGAACGTCAAAAGCAACAGCCATGTAATCCGGCTGTTTTGAATCTATTATTTTAAACATAATATTCAGAAAACCAAAAACAGCATTTGTATGTAGTCCCTCACTGTTAGTAAAAATAGGAACTCCATAAAATGCTCTGTTTAAAATACTATGTCCGTCTATTAACACAAATTTACTCATTAAAATATAGTCCTTTCCAAAGTAATACACTTTATATAATACCAATGGTATTTAAATATAAACATACAATTACAAATATAATCATTAACATTGCTATTATAACAGAAATAATGGCTGCTTTCTTTCTTTTTCTTTGTTTTTCAAAATATTCATCATAAAAATTAATAATATTTTCCAATTCCTGTGTAGCATCAACACTTTCCTCACTGCCATCAGGGGCCTTGACATCGCCAAGTCCCCTTCTGATAGTGTAGTAAAGTTCTAATTCTTCTCCACAGTTTTTGCATGTTTTTGCGTGATTCAAAAATTCCTTTAAATCTTCAGAATATTCAATTTTGTCGAAAATAAAATCATTTATTAATTTTTGAAAATCCTTACATTCCATACTTAACACCTAAATAATAAACTAACCGATAATATCGTTTACTGTGTAATCCTTATCTTCTACTGTTTTCTTAAGAACATCATTTGAGAGGTCGCTGTTTAATTTTACAACAGCTGTTCCTTCTTCATGACTTACAATTGCCTCGTCAACCTGTTCTAATGCTTCTAAAGCCTTCTTAACAGTTGCTTCACAATGTCCACACATCATACCTGTTATTTTCATTGTCTTTTCCATAGTGTTAGTCTCCTTTTCTGATTCTTTATTGTCTAAATTATTTGATAAGTCATTATTTCCTATTACTTCTGTAATGCTATTTTTAATCTTTCTGTCTTTCTTGTTATTATAAATATTTACAAGATTTAATCTTAATGCATTAGTTACAACGCAGAAACTTGATAAGCTCATGGCTGCTGCACCAAACATCGGATTTAGTTTCCAGCCAAATATAGGATACCATATTCCGGCTGCAAGTGGAATGCCTATTATGTTGTAAATAAATGCCCAGAAAAGATTTTCGTGAATGTTTCGAAGAACTGCCTTACTTAATCTGATTGCAGCAGGAACATCCTTTAAATTACTTTTCATAAGAACCACGTCAGCGGCATCAATTGCCACATCAGTTCCGGCGCCGATTGCCATTCCTATATTAGCTCTTGTAAGTGCAGGAGCATCGTTTATTCCATCACCTACCATAACAGTGTTACCGTATTCAGTTAGTTCTCTGATAGTAGATTCCTTCCCCTGTGGAAGCACTCCGGCAATAACCTGATCAACACCTGCTTTATGGCCAATGGCTTTGGCAGTTTTCTCGTTATCTCCTGTAAGCATTATAACTTTTATTCCCATATTTTCAAGTTCCAAAATAGCTTCCCTGCTGTCCTCTTTAATAACATCGGCAACAGCAATTATGCCAAGAACCTTATTATCTCTGGCAAAAAATAAAGGTGTCATACCTTTTTCTGATAACTTCTCAGTTTTATTAATTAAATTAGTTGAAATAGTACAGTTCTTTTCAATAAACTTTCTATTTCCCGTAAAAACTTTTGAGCCATTATATTCGCCAACTAAACCATTACCAACTTCTGACTTAAAATTAACAATTTCATATGGCTTAATGTTGTTTTCTTTTGCATAACTGGTAATTGCTTTTGCAAGAGGATGTTCGCTTTTACTTTCAAGACCTATTGCAATTCCAAGCAATTCTTTTTCATCTGTTTCTTTTTCAGTAATAATAGCAGTAACCTTAGGCTTTCCAACTGTAATAGTTCCTGTTTTATCAAGTGCAACAATCTGGGTTTTACCTGTAGTTTCAAGGGATGTTGCATTCTTAAAAAGAATACCTTTTTTTGCACCTACTCCGTTACCAACCATAATTGCAACAGGTGTGGCAAGTCCTAATGCACAAGGACAACTGATTACAAGAACTGAAATGCCTCTTGACAAGGCAAAACCAACTGTTTCACCTGCAATAAGCCAGACAAAAATAGTTACAAGTGCAATACATATTACAACAGGAACAAATATTCCTGAAACCTTATCTGCAACCTTTGCTATTGGTGCTTTTGTGGCAGATGCATCACTGACCATCTGAATAATCTGAGCTAAAGTTGTATCTTCACCAACTCTTGTGGCCTTACATTTTAAGTAACCTGACTGGTTAACGCCTGCTGATGAAACCTTAGAGCCAACATTTTTGTCTACAGGAATACTTTCACCTGTAATGGCTGATTCATCAACTGCGCCGAAGCCATCTATAACTATACCATCTACCGGTATATTTTCGCCCGGTTTTACCACAAATACATCATTTATATTTATATCTTCAATGGAAACTATTTTTTCCTTTTCGTTTCCGGTTAAATCCTTTTCGATAATTGTAGCAGTCTTTGGAACCATCTTCATAAGACTTTTTAGTGCATCTGTTGTCTTGCCCTTAGAATAAGATTCAAGCATCTTTCCTAATGTAATAAGAGTTACAATCATTGCAGCAGATTCAAAATAAAAATCATGCATGTATTCCATAATCTTATCACTATTGCCCGAAATCTGAGCATCTGTCATTGCAAATAAAACATAGGTACTATATGCAAAAGCCGCACCTGCTCCCATTGCAACCAAAGTATCCATATTAGGTGCCTTATTTAAAACACCTTTAAAACCACTAATAAAGAACTTCTGATTAATTACAAGAATAGCAATTGTAAAAAGCATCTGAATTAATCCCATTGCGATGTGGTTGCCGATTAAAAACGCCGGTAAAGGCCAATCCCACATCATATGTCCCATGGAAATATACATAAGTGGAATTAATAATACCAAAGACACAATTAAACGTTTTCTTAAAATAGGTGTCTGAGTATCCTTTAACTGGTCTTCCTCCATTGATGTTGTATCTTTCTTAGAACTTCCTGCGGTTTTTGCACCATAACCTGCCTTCTCCACAGCCTGAATTATTTCACTGTCGCTGGCGGAGCCTTCAACCTGCATGCTGTTAGTCAGCAGACTTACAACTGCTGAATCAACATTTGGCAGGGCGTTAACTGCTTTTTCTACACGGCTTTGACAGGCGGCACAACTCATGCCGGAAATTGTGTATTTTTTCATTTTAAAGTCTCCTTTACTTTTTAGTCTCCCCTGCGCCCTGAAAAATTTCCAGTACAAACACGTTGATTTTTTTATTTTGCTCCGTCGTCTATTGTAAAGTGAAAACTTAAACTCGCCTTACGGCTCAGACAGAAAGTTTTGCGCTTTACACTATACTCGCAAAATTGCAAAAATCTGCCTATTGTTTGTTACTGGAGATTTTTCAGGGCGCAAGGTAGTAAAATGTTGTGTTTTTTTATTTCATTGATTTTTTTAGCATTGTTATTAGTTCGTCTACTACTTCGTCGTTGCCTTCTCTTATGTTGTCTACTACGCATGTTTTGATATGGTTAGATAGTAGGACTTTGTTGAAGCTGTTTAGTGCAGCAGCTATGGCTGATGCCTGTGTAATGATGTCCATGCAGTAGGCATCGTTTTCAACCATGTTTTTTACGCCTCGCACTTGTCCTTCTATTCTGTTTAGTCTGTTTATCAGGTCTTTGTATTCTTTTTCTGTTCGTTCTTTCTTTTTGGCACAGTGTGCACATTTATGTTCCATATATTTTTGCTCCTTTTTGTTTATTACAGTTGGTATTATATACCCTATGGGGGTATATTTCAATAGTGTTTTATATTATTATGAATTTATTATTTTGTTTGTTTTATGTAATTATGCATTTGCAGGAGATTAATTTGGTTTAGGCATAAAAAAGGAGCTATGGATAATTCATAACTCCTTGTGTAAAATATTATTTTAAATTAATTTTTCTAGAGTTTGATTTTTAGTAATCAAATTCTGCATACACTTCGTATGCTTTACCGTTTACAGGTGTAACTTTATGTGTATATCTGTACTTTCCGGTTTCTAATGTGCCGTCAAAAAGAACCCATGACTCATAATCCTGACTTCCAAATGAAATAGAAAAAGTATGACTTTGTCCGTATGAAAGAGTGATTAACGGTTCCTGATTAATATACTGTGCATTGTCAGGAAGAGCCTTTACCCATTTCCCGTCACTATACTTTTCTAAATTTCCAAAGCTGTAATCAAAATTAATCTGGTCTTTTGTAAAATTAGATATAGTTACAGATACTCCGCTTTTAACTTTGCTAATAGCAATGTCAGCTTTGTCCTTGTAAGCTATTGTTGTCGGTTGTTCAGTAGCTGGCTGATTAGTTGTTACTTTTTCATTTTTTGCTACTGTTGTAGTTTCCTGTACAGCATCCGGCTTTGAATTATTTTTATCGCTAAGCTTTTTATTCTTAATTGTTAAATAAGTCTTAAATGTTTTGCTCTTATAATATGCACAAACCTGAGCTTTTCCGCTTTTCTTTGCTTTTATAACAAGCTTATTATTGTATTTGCCACTCTTTTTAATGCTAATTAATTTCTTGCCTTTAACAATCTTCCACTTTACCTTTGATTTCGCATTTAACAGCTTTACAGTACGCTTCTTCCCTACAACAATAGTAATCTTTTTGTTAGATAATCGTACTGAATTGCCATTTTCACTTGCAGATAAAATATTGCTACCGGCAAATGAGGATGTGATTATCAACATCGCCACTATAACAAACGATAATATTCTTTTCTTCATAAGAGCCTCCTTCTTTTTATTATTTATGTCCGACCAATTACTACAAATTAATTGTAACATTATAAGGAAAAGCAATCAATGAATTTATTTTGAAGAATATTATTCTGTTAAAAAAAAATAATTACCTGTTTACAAAAAACCCTTTTTATAAATCCATTAAATTTTATTATTTATTGAAGAAGATATGTACAAAAATTATTATAAATACAAAACTGAAAAATTATTTATAAAAGTAAAAATATTATTATCCATCACTAAACATAAAACCATTAATAGAAATAATATTATTAAAATAATTTTGTTCTTTTGCATGCATCTTTTTTTAAAAGTAAACAATTCAAATAAAAAAATACACACATACAACAATTGAAAAGTATTTATAGAAAAATTCATATTAATTATCCAGTCTCCTTATAACATAGAGTTACAAAACCCTGCAAAAAACAAATATAATATCAGTTATAAAAGATTATTCATTGTGAAATTTAATCTTTCCTAAAACCCGATTGACATTATAGTACCCTTTTTTCGTTTTGAGTTTGTATTCAAAAATGTTTTTAGTTATAGATAAAATATCTTGATCATATATTCCATAACCAACATGTGCAAAAAGCAAAGGGCAAATTTGAATTTTTAATCTTGTTTACGTGTGAAATAACATTTTTGTTCTATGACATGTAATCCCGAGTTGCAGATATCCTTTACACGACTTTGAACAGAAAATGAAGAGAAAATCTTCAAAAAACTCCCCTGGCAAGTTGCTTGCCTAGAGGAGTTCTAATCTTATTTAAGTTGCTCTAAT
>OLPI01002230.1_pt1 | contig 15567 bp, 11 predicted proteins | sample 1672361 | NCBI WGS metagenome assembly OLPI01 (sample SAMEA3136675, study PRJEB25190) | human gut metagenome
CGTTGCCGTCGCCGTCCAGATTCAGGCGGCGCTGGATCTTGACGCGGCTGATGTAGGAAGAGCACACGCCGTCGTTGGTCAGGGTGCAGTTGATCTCGCACCGCTGGCAGCCGGTGCACAGGTCAGCATTGACCACCAGCAGACCCTGGGGCAGTGCCCAGGTCGCCACAGCACCGGCGTCCACCTGCTTCTGAGAGCAGCCAAAGAGGGACAGCATAGATGCGGAAAGGGTGAGTCCTGCAAGGCTCTTGCCCGAGATCTTCATAAATTGACGGCGGGTCATGTCAGCCGTCAGAAAATCAGTTTTTGCCATAGGTTTCCATTCCTCCGTGAGGTCACTCTGCGCAGAGCACCTCGGTTACATAGAAATAAGAATTGTTGACGATGTCCGTGACCGCCGTGGACGTAATGGTTGCACCGGAAAGCGCATCCACCTGGGTCATGTCAGCACTGACCGTGTCGGCCGCACTGCCCTGGGTGGTCAGATCAGCGGCCTGCAGCTTGTACTCGGCCTGCTTTTCAGCGGACCAGTCTGCATAAGGCACTGCCTGTTTCTCGCCGTCCTGCGCGCTCTTGCTCAGACACGCCGCGTACAGCTTGCGCCGTGCCACAGCCTCAGCACTGTTGTCCATCGGGGGGATGAGCGCGTCGTCCATCGGCTGGCCGTTCAGGGCCGAGAGGGTCAGCCCGGCTTCATACATTTTCCGGGTAGCCTCGGCCTCCGGGGAGGTATCGCCCGCACGCCATGCGGCGGGGTCGAAGGCCTCAGCGGGGGCAGCATCGGTCTCGGCGCTGCCTGCGGCAGCAAAAGCCGTGCCGGTGGCCGGGTCGGTCACAGTGTAACGCTTGCCTGCCAGCGTGAAGGGAGCTGCGCCCTGGTACTGGGCCGTGAACTCCGGGTTCTCACACTGAGCACCCAGGCTGTCGGTCTCGGCCTGTGCCAGGATCTTCACATCCAGCACATTGCCGTCGCGGTCCAGCGTCACACCGGCCTGCACCTCGCTCTGGAAGCCCTGCTTGCTGCCCACCACATAATACGTGGTGTCATCCAGCTGGTACACCGCGCTCACACCATAGGTGGCAGCGTCGGCATCTGCCAGCGGCAGGGCCGTTCCGGCCACCGTGGTGCGGCTGTGCATCAGCCCGCCAAGGCCAAGCGCCATGGCAAGCGTTGCCGCACCCATGGCCGCATAGCCGGGCAGCCGCCTGCGCCACAAGGACTGCGGCGCATGATTTGCCTGCTTCAATTGTATCACCTGCCTGTTTGATTCAGCTGTGCCCGGAACTCCCGGGCACGAAAACAGCCGTTCCACCTGCTGCAACAGTGCGGAACGGTTTCTTCGTTATAAGAATAACATTTTTTCCACCGGTTAGTCAACGTATACGCACAAACAAAGCCCTACAATTTCTCTCAAAAGCTCTTGCCTCTTGGTGAAATCATTTCTTTTGCCGGATAAACAGTTTCAATCCATATTCCTCTGCCAGCTCCAGCGACTGTACCGTGGGCATACTCTTGCTCACCAGCGCGGGCACACCGGCCCGGATGGCCTTGCGCACCATATCCACCGGCACCCGGCCGCTGGTAAAGAGCACACACTCCGCCAGCGGCATACCCTCTGTCAGGGCGCAGCCCACGGCCTTGTCCAGCGCGTTGTGGCGGCCCAGATCCTCGCACCGGTACAAGATCTTGCCCGCACGCAGCAGCAGACAGCTGTGCACGGCATGGGTGGCACGGTAGAGCGGCAGGCCCTGCCCCATGGCATCGGCCAGCGCATCCACCCATGCGGCGGGAATCTCCCGCTGGGGCACCGGAGCCAGCGGCGGCAGCTGCACCGGGCTGGCCAGCGTCAGGTTATCGGTGCAGCAGCTGGGCACCTCCTGCCCGGCCTGTTCCGCTGCCGCCAGCGGGTGGCGCAGCTGAACGCTTATCTTGAGGCCCTGTGCGCAGACGGCCACCCGCTCCACCTCGTCAGCGGCGGTGATCCAGCCCTCGGTCAGCAGACGGCCCAGCGCCAGCTGCGGCAGCAGCTCCGGCGTGCAGACCACCCGGAAGGCTGGCTGTTCGTTGACCAGAATGGCCGCGGCGTGCTCTGCCGCCAGTGTCCGCTCGGTGCCATCTGGCATCCGGACGCTCTCTGCCCCCGGTGCTGCACCGAATTGATCCATGATCTGCATTGGGTGTTCCTCCCCTGTCTGTTTTACTCTGCCCCTATTGTAACACGCTTTTGCTCCGCTGAAAAGCGCCTGTGCCCTCTGGAACAAACTGTCGATCCGTGTCGTTTCCATTTTTTCCGGCTTTGTGATATACTACTGTAAAATGACAGAACCATATCCCAGTACCGAGGTGGAATCCAAATTGAAGCATCTCTTCCGCTCCCTCACGCGGGCACACCGGGCCTACAAGGACACCCGGAACCATGCCCTGACCCTGCTGCACCGGGCCTCCGCTGCCGTTCTGACAGCCGTGCTGGTGTACAAAGCCCTGACCTATCTTTTGTTTCTGCCCGCCATGAATGGCATCTGGTCGCTGACACTGCGCTGCTCGCCGGTGAACTACCTGACCAACAACAATGCGCATCAGATCTTTACTTCACCGACCATTTTAGGCGGGATCGTGCTCATCGTCCTTCTGGCGGCGTTCTGGAACCTGTACGGCTTTTCCATCCTCCTGCACGGGTTTGCGCTGGCCCGCCGGGGTGAACCACTGCGTCCTGTTTCCCTGTTCGTCCGGTCGCTGGGGGATATCCGCCATGTCCTGCTCCCCAAAAACTGGCCCATCCTGCTTTACTGCGCCCTGCTCATCCCCTTTACAGATGTATTCGTGACCTACAACTATATCTCTCAGCTGGCCGTGCCGGAGTACATCCTTGGGCTTGTCCGGGCAAAGCCGCTCTATCTGGTGCTTTTTCTTCTCATTCTGGGTGCGGCGTTCCTGTTCACCCTGTTCTGGGTCCTGGTGCTCCCCCTCTTTACGCTGGAACGCAAAAGCCTGTGGGAAGCCGTTCAGGAGAGCGCAGCCCATGTCAAAACACAGCTGCCCCGGCTGGCCGGTGTGCTGCTGCGGTGGAACCTCAGTGCGCTGGTCCGGTCTGTTCTGGTCTTTTTCGGAGCTTCCCTGCTGGTTTACAGCGTAGCAGCGCTGATCGGCCTGCGGAGCACCCGCGCCATGCTGCTGCTCGCCCGTGCGCTGTATCTGTTGGAGATCCCCTTCTTCGGCTTTTTGCTGGATTGCAAGGTCACCACGGCCCAGTGCACCATCATCACATTCCTCTACGATTGCTGCCGTGACTGCCCGCCGGAAGAGCTGCCGGAGGGCAAACCGCACCGCTTTGGCGGCTGGCCCCTGCTCACCGCTGCGGTGGCCGGGGTCACGCTGGTCACCGGGCTGATGGCAGTCTACCTCTACGCTCTGCCTCAGGACGACGCCCTGCTCACCGCCGTGGGCGGTGTGACCCCGCTGGTCACCTTCCACCGGGGCGACTGCACCGTGGCCCCGGAAAACACCCTTCCCGCCTTCCGGTCGGCCATCCTCAAGGGCGGTGACCGCATCGAGCTGGATGTGCAGATGACCAGCGACGGCGTGGTCGTGGTGACCCACGATTCAAACCTGAAACGCTGTACCGGCAAAAACGCAAAAGTCTATGATCTGACCTATGCCGAGGTGGCACAGCTGGACGCAGGCCGCTGGTTCAGCAGCCGCTTTGCCGACACCCGGATCCCCACCCTGGAACAGGTACTGCAGCTCTGCCGGGGCCGCATCGGCCTGAACGTGGAGATCAAGCCCAGCGCCGCCACCCCTGCTCTGGAGGCTGAGACCGTACGCCTGCTGCGGGAATACGGCTTCGACAGCTCCAACTGCGTCATCACCTCGTATAATAAAATAGTAGTATTTATAGACCGCTCTCCAGCGGAATGCTACAATAGTTTCAGGGTGCTGTGGATTGGTGAGGCGTTACTACCGCAAAGACGGTTTTTGGGAGGCTCCAACCACAGCTTCTTTGTTGAAATGTTAATCAGTTAGATACCGCCAGACGGTTTATTTAGAACGAGGTTACAAGAGCAAAGAAGTCTGTGGTCCTGAACAGCATCGAAATAAATATACCGGAGGTATCAAAATGGTTTGTGTTGGAATTGATGTTGCCAAGGATAAGCATGACTGCTGTATTCTTGATTCAGACGGAATGGTTCGTGCTGACTGCTTTACCATCCCCAACAACATGGATGGATTTAAGCAGCTGCTTCAAACGATTCGAAACTGCACCAAAAAGTCAGACAAAATAAAAGTAGGACTTGAGGCTACCGGACATTACAGCTACAATATTCTTGGGTTCCTTCTTGACAACGGTCTGCCAACTTATGTCATTAACCCTTTGCACACCAACCTGTACCGAAAAAGTCTCAGCCTTCGCAAAACCAAAACCGATCGTGTGGATGCAAGAACGATTGCAACTATGCTATTGTCCGATGTAGACCTCAAGTCCTACACGGATATAGCATACCATAACGAAGAGCTAAAGTCACTAACAAGATACCGATTTGATAAAGTTCAGGAATGCGCTAAACTAAAGCAATCGGTGTCCAGATTGGCTACGATTCTGTTTCCCGAATTGGAAGGGCTTGTTTCGTCTATCCATGGCACTTCAATCTACGCACTTCTCAGCGAATATCCCGGTGCAAAGCAAATTTCAGAAGTCCATCTTACCAAGCTGACAAACCTTCTTACAACAGCGTCCAAAGGACGCTACGGAAAAGAGAAAGCCATCCAGATTCGAGAGGCAGCCAGAGCTTCTATTGGCTCTGTCATGCCTGCCAAATCTTTGGAATTGAAGCATACCATTAAACTCATTCAAGAACTTGCCTCCGAGATCGACGAAATTGAAGATTCTATTCAGAAAATCATAGATGAGCTCAATCCACCAATTCTCTCGATTCCCGGCATGGGAGTAAACTCCGCTGCTGTGATCCTTGCAGAAATCGGGGATTTCTCCAATTTCAGTTCTCCTGACAAAATTCTTGCTTACGCTGGCTGCTCTCCATCTACATACCAGTCCGGAAAACTCACGAACTGTTATGCTCACATGGAAAAACGTGGCTCCCGCTACCTGCGACATGCCCTTTACAACGCAACCAAGTACGTCTGCTACTGGAATCCTGTCTTTGCTGAATACCTTGCCAAAAAACGTGCCGAAGGAAAACACTACAATGTTGCCCTGTCCCATGCCATGAAGAAACTCGTGCGGCTGATCTACGCTTTGCAGAAGTCTGGAAAAACATATCTTACAGCTGCATGATTTTCTCCTGAGCCTGAGCTAATTCCAACAGAAACTTAGCTGGCGCAGCGAACCCTTGACGAACCGAAGCATTCAAATGCTATTCTGTTTCTGCGAGGGTTGGCCGGGCTTGCTTTGCTGTTCTCTCCGTCGCCCTCGCTGTTCCAAGACCAGCATTTGAATGCTGTTTGTCAGGGGCAGCGGTCGGTTGGCGGATTTTTTCATTTTGGGGCTTGACTTTTAATAGTTAGTCTCCCAGAGCTACGAGACCCTGCACAAGGTCAAGGCGCTGGCCCCTGAGTACCCGACTGGTTACATTCTGGCTCTGGGCGTAGGCAACTATTACGACCTGCCCGATGCCGACTTTTTCAGCGTGGAGACCACCTTTATCACCTCCGGCATGGTCAACGCCGTCCATCTGCGGGGCAAGACTGTGTCTGCCTGGACCATCGACCGCGAAAAGGTCGCCACCCACATGCTGGAGCTGGGAGTGGATGACCTCATCACCGACAAGCCCGACATGGTGCAGGATCTGTTGGCCCGGAATCAGCAGGTGGACGACAGCCTGATCGACTTCCGTGACCTGCTCAACGCCCTGCTCCACCCGGAGCAGCCTGCCGACTCCTCCGATGACGCGGAAGAGACCATCACCGATGCCGTGGAAGACCCGGAGGAGTTCGTGGACGCGGCGTAACACGGCCCCCTCTTTCTTGCGGCATCATTGAACCAACGGTCTGTAAAAGTAAAACATCCCCGCACGGCCTGCCGAAACAGGAAGTGCGGGGATGTTTTTTGGTTCAGAGGAACGGATTATAAAACCTTCCAAAGCGGATGGTCACGGTCAGGCTGATGAGCAGCAGGGCCGCGCCCACGCCCAGGGCAACGAAGTCCCGCCGGGCAAAGGGGCGCTGGGTATACCAGGTGCGCTTGCTGTTCTTGCCGAAGCCGCGCAGCTCCATCGCATTGGAAATGGTGTCGATGCGGTTCAGACTGGTCAGGATGAGCGGCAGCAGGATGTTGACAGAGTTCTTCATCCGCTTGAAGAAAGGCTCCTTTTTGCCCAGCTCCACGCCGCGGGCCTGCTGGGCCTGGCTGATGCTGTGGTAGTCGCGCTGGATATCGGGGATGTAGCGCAGGGCAATGGCCACCGAATATCCGACCTTATACGAGATGCCGATGCTGTTCAGGCTGGCAGCAAACTCGCTGGGGTCGGTGGCAGAGATAAAGAGGATGGCCACCGGCAGAGCCACAAAATATTTCAAGCTGATGTTGATCATGTAGAACAGCTGTTCCGCTGTCAGGTCATACCGCCAGAACAGGTGGCAGAGCACCGTGCGGGTGCCGTACAGGGTGGTACCCTGATTGGGATCGAACAGGAAGATGAACAGGTTGTTCAGCAGCAGGAACACCAGCATGAAGGTCATCATAAACCGGACTTCCCGGAATTTGATCCGGCTCAGCCTGAAGGCCAGCAGGCTGACCACCAACAGGCCCAGCAGCACCCAGGTGTTGTAAGTGATCATGCTGGCAAAGGTGAACAGCAGGAAGAACGCCAGCTTGGTGGTTCCGGTCATCTTGTGGATGACGCTCTCCCGGGGGAGATAATTCAAAACGGTCTTAGCAGCCACCCTCTCTCACCTCCCGGTCCTGCTCAATAAATCTCTCTACAAATTCCTGCGCGGGCGCAATGCCGCAGCGGTTGGCCAGCGTGTACAGGCTGGTCTCCTTCAGGGCAGCCTGCTCCACCAGCGCGGGGTCACACAGAACGGCGGCTGCGGTGCGGTCGGCAATGAGCCGTCCGTCGCAGAACACCAGCGCGCGGCGGGTATATTCCAGCATCAGGTGCATGTCATGGGTGATCATCACCACCGTCACACCCCGGGCATTCAGGCCCCGCAGGAACTCCATAATGTCGGTATAGTGCCGGAAATCCTGCCCGGCGGTGGGCTCATCCAGAAGGATGAGTTCCGGGTCGAGCACCAGCACGCTGGCAATGGTCACCCGCTTTTTCTGGCCGAAGCTCAGTGCAGAAATGGGCCAGTTGCGGAAAGGATAGAGGCCGCAGACCTTGAGGGTCGCCTCCACCTTTTCCCGGATCTGCTCCTCGGTCAGGCCGGAGCGCTGCAGACCCAGAGCCACCTCATCGTAGATCATGGTCTTGGAGATCATCTGGTTGGGGTTCTGCATCACATAGCCGATGTGCTGGGCGCGGCGGCGGATGTTCTCCTCAGCCAGCGGCTTGCCGTTCAGGAAGATCTCGCCCGCATCCGGGGTCTCGAAGCCGCAGATGAGCTTGGAGAGGGTGGATTTGCCCGCGCCGTTCCGGCCCACGATGCTCACCATCTCCCCCTTGCCGATCGAGAAGCTGACATCCCGCAGGGTCTGCTGGCCCTTCTGGTAACCAAAGCTCAGACCCTTTACCTCCAGCAGCGGCTCCCGTTCCGGCGGCGCGGCGGGCCGGGGCCGGGCCGTGAACCAGTCCCGGAGCTTTTGGGTGTCGGTATCGTCCAGCACAAGGCTGTCCACATGGGCGGGGTGCTTGTCCAGAGTGATATCCACCCCGGCATAGCGCAGAGCCGTGACATACAGCGGCTCCCGGATGCCGTTTTCCGCCAGCAGGCTGCCCGAGAGCAGCTCGTCCGGGCGCAGGTCTGCCAGAATGGTGCCGCCGTTCACCAGCACGATGCGGTCCACGTTCCGCCAGAGCACATCCTCCAGCCGGTGCTCGATGATGAGCACTGTGGTGTCAGTCTTTTTCTGGATCTCGTCGATCAGCTCAATGGCCTGCTTGCCGGTAGCGGGGTCGAGGTTGGCCAGCGGCTCATCGAAGAGCAGGATCTTGACCTGATCCACCATCACGCCCGCCAGGCTCACCCGCTGCTTCTGCCCGCCCGAAAGCTCGTGCGGTGCATAGCCGAGATGGTTCTCGATGCCCACCAGCTCGGCGGCATGGCGGGTGATGGCGTGCATCTCATCCTGCGGGGTGCAGCTGTTTTCCAGTGCAAAGGCAATGTCCTCGCCCACGGTCAGCCCGATGAACTGGCCGTCCGGGTCCTGCAGCACCGTGCCCACATGGGCCGAAAGCTCAAAGAGACTGCTGTGAGGCGCATCCACACCGTCTACGGTCAGGGTGCCGGTGCACGCGCCGGGGTTGGAAAACGGGTTCAGCCCGTTGATGCACCCCGCCAGCGTACTCTTGCCGCTGCCGGAGGGGCCCGCAATGAGCACCCGTTCACCCGGGTAGATCTCCAGATCGATATCGGTCAGGGTGGGGCGCTTCTGGGCGCGGTACTGGAAGGAAAAGTTGCGGAATGAGATGATGGGTTTACGTTCTGCCATGGGTATGGTACCTCAGCTGTTCATCAAAAAAGCCTTTCCAACGGGCCGGACGGCGCAGATGGAAAGGCCGGGTTTCATGCGGGGATCACTCCTGATCCAGAGAGCCCTTCTTGGCGATGGTTCTGGTGTAAGCCAGCACCAGCAGGCCGCCCACCACCACAGCGGTGATACTGTTGGACACTGCGGCAAATGCACCCTGTGCAAACACCTTCTTGACGGGCTCGGCGTAGATGGCAATATCCAGCACGGGGGCCACCAGGATCCAGGCCAGCAGATGGGCCACGATATTGGCCAGCGCAAAGAAAGCCACCTGCTTCTTGCTGAACTCGCCTTCCTGCAGATTCAGCTTCTTGGAGAACAGGCCCACCACAACGCCCACAAAGGCGGAGGCGATGACCCAGCTCCACCAGGGGCTGCCGCCCCAGGACAGGTCGATGAGGGTGTGGCCGATGAAGCCGATCAGGCCGCCGGCCACGGGGCCGTACATGGCAGCCAGCAGGGCCAGAACGGCGTACTGCAGGCTGATGTTGGTGTTGGGCACCGGGCTGGGAATGGCCACAAAACGCCCCAGAACAAAGAACAATGCCGCGCCGATACCGACAGCGACAACGGGCTTGATGCTGCTGTTGTTATTTTTCATATTCTCTCTCCTCTTTTATTCCGCGGATGCGGGGTTTCTTGCAAGGCATCGTTAGTATACGACACCCTCTTGAGCCTTGTCAATGGACAATCCGCCCGCTTTGCAGAAAAACGGCTGCTTTCCTGCATTTGGAGGCGAATGCCTTCCCGCCCTGTGCAGCAAAAAAGAGCACCCGCGCCTGCCGGAGCGGATGCCCTGTGAATGCTGATTCGGTTTTGGCCCAAACCTTAGTTCTTAGCGGTCAGGCTGAAGGTGCTCAGGGTCTGGAAGGTGGTCACGATAACATTGATGTTGTTGACGATGGAGCTGCCTGCGGAGAACACGCGGGCGATGTAGTTGAACAGCTTGCCAACATTCAGGAACACGTCCCAAGCGGTAGCCTCGGTGGTTGCGCCACCCTGCAGGTACACCATTTCGTTCTCATCGATCGCAGCAAAGTTAGCGGGCATTTTGATCTCATTGTTCATCATATCGGGGATTCCTCTCTTTCAAATCAATCTATACTTACCGTCTGCACCAAACCAAGTGCACCGGCACCAGAACCAGACCGTGGTTCCTCCGACAGGAACGGGCAGGGGCACGAGTTCCGCATTCCCTCCGGAATTGTTCCCATATATAGGTTATACGATAAATATTCGGATTTGTCAATCGAATTTCCGGAATTTTTACCATTCTGAGCCAAAAGTGGATACCCACAACGCGGAACAACTGCCATTTCGACAGCTTTCCACAAAATATCCGCTGCCGCACGATCCCCTGAGCATGAAAAGCTCCTTCGTCTGCACGGCAGCGCACAGTTCCGTTCCGCCCTGCGGCATTTCCCGGGCAAAAATCTGGCAAAAAATGCCCCCGCGCCCCCTACACAAACCGGAGCGGTTGTGCTATGATAAGGCTGAAAAATCGGTTTGGCAAAGCCAACCGCAAGGAGATGTCTTGGATGTCTGATCTGATGGAAACATTACGGCAGGAGGGCATCAGCCCCGACCTGCTGCACGCTGTGGAAGAATACCGCGCCGCCCACGCTCTGCCCGAGGCCCTGCGCCCCCGCATCCCCGTTTCCGGCTTTACCTATTATGGCCGGGAGGTCTGGGAGCAGGCACTGGCGGCCCTGCTCTGCGGCGAAAACCTGCTGCTGGCCGGCGGCAAGGCCACCGGCAAAAATGTGCTGGCCGAGAATCTGGCCGCCGCCTTTGGCCGCCCCGCATGGGACATCTCGTTCCATGTGAACATGGATGCAGCCTCCCTCATCGGCATGGACACCTTTGTGGATGGGGCGGTCACCTTCCGGCCCGGGCCGGTCTACCGCTGTGCCCAGTGCGGCGGCTTCGGCGTGCTGGACGAGATCAACATGGCCAAAAACGAGGCGCTGGCGGTGCTGCACGCGGTACTGGATTTCCGCCGCGCCATCGACGTGCCCGGGTACGACCGCATCCCGCTGGCTGAGGAGACCCGCTTTATTGCCACCATGAACTACGGCTACGCGGGCACCCGGGAGCTGAACGAAGCGCTCACCTCCCGCTTTGCGGTGGTGCAGATGCCCACCATTACGCAGGATAATCTGGAAAAGCTGCTGCGGGCGCAGTTCCCGGATCTTGCCGCAAAGTATGTGCACCAGTTCGCACTGCTGTTTCTGGACCTGCAGAAAAAGTGCGACAGTGCCGAGATCTCCACCAAGGCGCTGGATCTGCGCGGTATGCTGGACGCGCTGCGGCTGATCCGCAGGGGCATCCCCGCCGGGGCGGCGCTGGATATGGGCATCACCAACAAGGCCTTTGACTCCTACGAGCAGGGGCTGATCCGGGACGTGATCGCCGCGCGCATCCCGGCCAAGCTGGATGCCGGAAAGCTGTTTGCCTGATGGACGCCCAGAGCTACACCGCGCAGGAGCGGCGTGCGGCCAATCAGGTCTGGGCCGCTGCTGGTGCTTACGGCTTCGAGCCGCTGTTTCTGGCCCGCAACACGGACGGCACCATTGATTTTTACATGAACTGCATCGTGGGACTGGTGCACAAATACTACGGTGACGCGCTGATCCGGGACATTTTTTCCGCATGGGAGGGCGACACGCGCCAGCCCATGCTGGACGATATGGCGTGGCTGTACTTAGAAAACGCCGCCTACCGGCTGGAGCTGCCCCGCCGCCCGGTGCTGGAAGCGCTGCGGTTTGCCCACGCGGACTACTTTTTTGCCATTCAGTACAAGCTTTCGCGGCAGGAGTGGATGGCGAAAAACCAGCTGGTGTACACCATGCAGGCTGCACGCTGGCGCAAGGTGCTGGGACGCACCGCCCCGGTCATGACCCCTTACGAGAGCAGCCTTGCCGCAGCACTGGCACCGGAGACCGTACCGGAACCGGCACAGCTCAAAAACGACCTGCTGGCGCTGTATGCAAAATTTGCCCTGTTTGACGGCGAGGTACGCCAGAAGCCCGCGCTGCATCTGCGGCTGCAAGGCTTTTGGGCGAAGCTTGCCACCAAAACCATGCCCACCCAGATGATCAAGACCGACCGGGTGACGGTGGAGCATTCCGGCGCGGTGGATGCCACCAGCAGCGGGCTGGCGGTGGACAAGCGCCGGGCAAACATTACCCTGAAGCAGCGCGCCGCGCAGGATCGCGCCTACATTGAAAGCTGCTTCGGGCGCTGCTTCTACCCGCCGGAGCAGCTGCGCAAGGCCGAGCAGGAGTTGTGCACCGGAGTGCATCTGGGCTGTCATCTGTGGTTCAGCGCCGGGGTTCCCAGCCCGGCACAGGCCCCCACCCCGGAAGCGCGGCAGCTGGCACAGCAGGCCGAATTGCAGGCCGAACGCAACCGCGCCTACTATGCCAAAAATCAGGAGCTGCACCGCAGCGTGGTGCTGCGCCTTACCGAGCAGATCCGCAACTGCATTCTGGTGCATCAGCAGCCCGACCAGCGGATAGCACGCAGCGGTGATCTGTGCGCCGGGCGGGTGTGGCGCGCCCCTTACCTGAACGACGACCGGGTGTTTTTGTGCCCGGAGGAGGAGAACTGTCCCGCCTTTACGGTGGATCTGCTGCTGGACGCTTCCGCTTCCCGCCTGCACTGTCAGGAGGTGATCGCGGCGCAGGGTGCCATTCTGGCCGAAAGCTTGGCCAACTGCGGCATTCCGGTGCGGGTAAGCGCCTTCAGCAGTCTGCGGGGCTATACGGTGCTGCGGGTGCTGAAAGGCTTTGCGGACAAAAACCGGCAGAATATCTTCCGCTACTTCGCCTCGGGCTGGAACCGGGACGGTCTGGCGCTGCGGGCGGCGGGCGACCTGATCCGGTACGCCCCCGGCCCCGCCCCGCGCCACCTGATGATCCTGCTGACCGATGCCAGCCCCAACGACAGCCGCCGCATCCCGCCCACGGCGCAGAACCCGCTGGGCTGCGCCTACGAGGACGCCGCCGGTGTAGCCGATACCGCCGCACAGGTGCGCACCTTACAGCGGCAGGGCGTGCGGGTGTCTGCCGTTTTTATGGGCGAGGACAGCAGCGCCGGTGCCGCCGCGCAGATCTACGGCAAAAATATGGCACGCATCCGCGGCATGGATCAGCTTGCCCGCGCTGCCGGACGGCTGATCCAGAACGAGATCCGGGAACTTGGCGACTGAAAAAACAAAACGACCCCTGTGGGAGCAGTTCCGGCCTTAGCCGGCATCTCCCGCAGGGGTCATTTTTTACAACCGCACATCTCAGTGCACAACCATAATTTGAACTTTTGTTTGCAATGCGCTGTAGATTTTTGCAAAAATTTGTTGTTTTGGAAAACTTACAGTTGTTTTTCATTCAAAGGTATGCTATACTATGTTCAGAGAAGTTTTATGCAGCCTGACGGCCCGATCACCCGGCTGGCGCTTTTACAACGTTTCGCTGTTTGCTTTTATCGCAAGGCAAGAAATTAGTGCAACATTCAAACAGCATATTTGCGATATGCAATTCAACGTTGTTGCTGTTGCATTAAAAAGTTGAATTGCTATAGGAAGGAGATCAATCATGGACGCTTCCCGTTATTTTGACGCCATGCACAACGCCATGTCCACCCAGCACGTCGGTGCACAGTTGCTGCTTACCGTCCGTTTGCAGGATACCTGCGGCAACGATGCCTATCTTGAAGTAAAACAGCTGCCCGGGGAGCAGAGCGCCCTTGTGTGCTACTCCACCATGGGGCGGCGCTGCCTGAATTTCCAGCTGTTCCGCAAGGGCTGGCTGCTGTGCCACAATGCGGATGGGCAGCTGACCGGGCGTTTTCCGTCCAGCGCCGACAGCCTGCTGAGCCAGACCGACTTCCGCGCCTACTGCCGGGAGGATCGGCTGGATGCTGCCCGCACCCAGCGCCTTGTGGAGGAACTGGGGCAGCGCGCTGGCACGAACTATGTTGGTGTCATCCCGCAGAATGCCCGCACCGGCGCACAGATCACAGTCGAAAGCCACCTCGGTCGCGGTGCACGCTGGAGTTACTGGAATCAGGACACATCCCCCTGCCTGCCGCTGGCCGCAATTTTGTACTGGCTGGCTGATTTTCTGGCTGGGAACGAGCGCCGCGCGTTGCAGTCTGACCCACAGGCTGCCGCACTGGCTGCGCAGTGGCTGGCAAAGGACACGGCTGTGTTCTTCTGCCCCTCCCCTGCCTTGACCGTATCCCCCGCAGCCGGTCACAGTGTCCCGGCTGCACAGCGCACCCGCCCCGCCCCGGTGCCTGCCGCACGCAGCAAGAGCTGGCAAAGCGTTCTGGCCGCCATGGCTGCGGTGTAAGCTGGTACCTTTTCAATCTGGTTTACATATAAAAGACGAGTGCTCGACAAAACCGAGCACTCGTCTTTTTTGCAGGGTAATAGCAAAAAAGCACCCCGCCAGCCGTTTCCGGTCAGCGGGGTGCTCAGTGCTTAAAAGTTACGGTTCAGCTTACGCTACGCAGCCCACAGGGGAGATCACTCCTCGATGTAGCCGTACTGCAGGTACCAGTAGCCGTAGGGGCTGTGCCAAGTGCCCTTCAGAGCGGGGCTCTGCAGCCAGTAGTCGTTGTAGTAAGCGATGGGCAGGCAGCCGGTATCCTCCATGAGGATGTCCTCAGCCTTGTGCAGCTGTGCAAAGTGCTCGGAGACATCAGCAACGCGGGAAGCCTCGATAGCAGCATCGAACTCGGGGTTGGAGTACTTGCCATCGTTGTTGCCGTTACCGGAGCAGAACAGATCCAGCATGTTGGAAGGATCGTTGTAGTCCATGACCCAGCCGTTACGGGCAACATCGTACTCGCCTGCACGACGAGCGGCGGTGAAGGAGGACCACTCCATCTTGCTGATGGTCAGGGTGATGCCCAGATCGCTCCAAGCCTGCTGCAGGTACTCTGCCAGAGGCACATGGTAGCCAGCATCGTTGGTGCTGTACTCCAGAGTGGGGTAGCCCTCACCATTGGGGTAGCCAGCATCAGCCAGCAGCTTCTTAGCCTCGGCCAGATTAGCCTCGTAGTCAGCAGAGATGTAGGGAGCATTGCCATTGTCGTGGAAGTAACCGTTCTCGTCCACGATGCCAGGGCCAACGATGCTGTCAGCAGTGGAGTAGGTACCCTGCATGATGGTGTTGGCAACGTAGTCACGGTCGATAGCCAGGCTCAGAGCTCTACGGACCTTGGCATCCTTGAAGGCATCGCGCTTCAGGTTCAGGCTGACATAGTAGGTGCCCAGAATGGTGTCAACGTAGAAGTCGCCGCCATCCTCTGCCTTGGTCAGGCTGGGGATCTCGTCGGTGGGCACATCCTTGATCAGCTGAGCCTCGCCGCTGTTATAAGCAGCGAAGGAAGCAGAGGAGTCCTCCAGCAGCAGCAGGGTGATGCTCTCGGAAACGATCTTGGAGCTATCCCAGCCGCCAACATAGTTGGGGTTCTTGGTCAGAACGATACGCTCGGAGGGAGTCCACTCGGTGATCATGAAGGGACCGTTGCACACATAGGTATCGGGAGAGGTGCACCATGCATCGCCGTTGGCCTCAACGGTAGCCTTCTGCACAGGGCTCATAGCAGCAAAGGCAACGATCTTATCAAAGTAAGAGCAGGGGTAAGCCAGAACGATGGTCAGGGTCTTGCCGTCATCGCTTGCCTTCACGTTCAGAGCATCGAGGTTGGGCTCCACGGTGGGGTTGCCGTCTGCATCGGGGAAACCGGCAGCTTCTTCAAAGCCGTCGATCATGCCCAGGCAGGTCTCTGCGTAGGGAGCAGCGGTATCAGGATCAGCCATACGCTTGAAGCTGTACTCGAAGTCCTTAGCGTTCAGGTCGGTGCCATCGCTCCACTTCAGGCCGTCACGCATGGTGAAGGTCCAGGT
>OLPI01002234.1_pt1 | contig 15557 bp, 8 predicted proteins | sample 1672361 | NCBI WGS metagenome assembly OLPI01 (sample SAMEA3136675, study PRJEB25190) | human gut metagenome
CTGTACGCATACCAATGCGGATGTTGTCTCCTGCATTTTGTGTGATGCTGCCAACAATACCGGGGCCGATACTTCCGCCCAGATCCCCTGCCATGGCAAGCAGTGCAAACATGGCTGTTCCTCCTGCAGGAAATTTTTTAGAAGAAAGACTGATCGTTCCCGGCCACATGATTCCGACAGAAAAGCCGCATAAAATACAGCCTGAAAGTCCGATCAGCGGATTTGCGGACAGAGAAGTAAGCAGATAGCATATCACACACAAAAGACCGGAAGCAGTCATAAATTTCATCAGATCCAGCTTTTCCCCATATTTTCCGAAAATAATACGGCTGATGCCCATCATAACAGCAAACAGGCATGGACCGGTCAGATCTCCGACAGCTTTTGACAGACCAAGGGCTGCTTCTGCATAAGTGGAAGCCCATTGTGCCATGGCAAGCTCAGATGCACCGGAGCAGACCATCAGGCATACAAACAGCCAGAACAGAGGCTTTTGAAACAGCTTTCCGATACGCATTCCATTTCCGTCTTCTACCAGATATTCTATCGGACATGTTGCGAAATTATAAATATTTACAGCCGGGATAAGTGCCCATAAAACAGCGAGCCATTTCCAGTGTTCTGTTCCGAAGAGCAGAAAAAACAGAGTGGAGATCAGTATTGTACCAACGGAGCCCCAACAGTAAAAGGAATGAAGCAGGCTCATGGTCGCCTCTTTATTTTCAAAAGGACATGCTTCAATGATCGGACTGCAAAGTACCTCGATCAGTCCGCTTCCTATTGCATATAGGATGACACTGATCAGGATTCCCCCAAAGGGACTCGGTAACAGATCCGGCAAAACAGCAAGACCGATAAGCCCTGTGGCAGCGCATATTTCTGAGGCAACAACGCATATGCGATATCCGATCCTGTCCACGAATTTTGCACAGAACAGATCTACCAGAAGCTGCGTGAAAAAGAAGCAGGTGGGGATCAGGGCAATCCTTCCAAGAGAAATTTGATACGTATTGTGAAAAGTTAAAAATAAAAGCGGAGCAAAGTTTGCTGCGATCGCCTGTGTGATAAATCCCAGATAGCAGGCAATTTTTGTTTTTTTGTAATCAGGCATTTTCTATTCCTTCTTTCTGTTTTTTTGTTCTCTGTTTACAACAGATTTTAATTTTATTGCTATCCCCGCAAAGAATACATCCTTCATAATTACCGGATATATATCGTGGTTCATAATTGACGGTAAATCCTGATTCAATCAGAGATAGCATCATACGATTTACCTGCTTTCTGTTATTCACATATATAACAAGACTGTTTTCCAATCTGCTTTGCTGTTTTTTTATGATTGCTTTCATACGAACCCTCCCTCATTAGTTTCTGTATTGGATTATATAGTATAATTAGTATGTTTTCATTGTCATATATAGCATAATTATTGTATAATATCGTAAAAATGAAAAGGAATCAGTTGTATGAAATCAGTGAAGAAAACAAATAAAATTGCAACAGATGAAAATTTAATGGAAATGGCGCAGCATGGGAGCAGTCAATATTCTTTCCGGTTTTACTGCGATGATCTGGAACAGTTTGATTTTCACTGTATTGACTGGCACTGGCATACAGAGCTGGAGATTTTATATGTAGAATCCGGCAGTCTGACCTGTTATGTGGGAGATAAACAGATCATTTTGAAAAAAGGGGAAGGAATGTTCATTAATTCCAGAGTTCTGCATCGTTTCCATGCAGTTTCTGCGATCATGCCCAATTTTGTTTTTATGCCATCCTTTATCAGAGAACAGGATAGTATCATTTACCAAAAATATGTCTTGCCTGTCATATCATCGTCTTTGTCATTTCAGGTTTTTCAGGCAGAGGTTTCCTGGCAGAATGAGGTTTTAAAGCTGATTGGGCAGATTATAGAGATACAGAAGCAGGAGATACCCTGTGAACTTGCAACTTCAGCTCTTATACAGATGTTGTGGCTCCTGCTATATGAAAATGCTGCCATTCTGCCTGCGAAAAAAGCCGGAAAAGAGAAAGCATCTTCTCAGGCAAGGCTGCAGCTTATGATGCAGTATGTGTATCTGCAGTATCAAAATCCCATTTCTTTGGAAGAGATCGCAGGAGCTGCATCGATCAGTAAAAGTACCGCATTAAATCTGTTTAAGGAATACCTGCATGTCACGCCGGTAGAATTTCTGATACAGTACCGCTTAAAAGAGGCTGCAGTACTGCTTGCAAAGACGGAAAAGAAAATATGTGTGATCGCAGAAGAAACCGGATTCCATACAGTAGATTACTTTTGCAGGCTGTTTAAAAAATATTATAAGGTTACACCGATGCAGTATCGAAAGAGGGGCACTTTTTTGGCATAAAAGGAGCATGTTATAAGAAAAAGCGTTTTGATAAAATAGTAGAAATAGCTATCTGTTTTGATTTGTGTGCATAAGATAGAGTATGTGGGGGAAAATAGATGAAAAAACGCTTTGGAAAACAATTCCTGTGTTACCTGCTGAGTGTAACACTTTACGCATCTGTATTGCAGGTTCCGGTAGGAGCCTTGCAGGTCAGTCCGCAGGATGGGACAAAACAATCTGTGGAAACAGATTCTTCAGAAATCACAAGTGATACAACTTCTGTCAGGAAAGAAGAACAAACGCTGGATTTCGCCTTAAACGGCGGTTCCTTTATCGAAGGCTATCAGTCACCTTCTTCTTATCCTGCAGATAAGCTGCCAGATGGATCGGTCATCAGTAAGCCGGGGTATGCATTTGCAGGCTGGTACGATAATAAAGAATTCAGCGGAGAGGCTGTTACAAAGATAGATACATCTTATACAGGTCCTCTGGTTCTTTATGCAAAATGGACGGATCCTTATTATTACGTAGATATTCCGGCAAATGTGAAAGCAGACGGTTCCGAGCTGAAATTGAGCGGAGCGGCAGACGGTCTGTATGAGCAGGAAGTCGTAAAGGTTTCGGTCAATTCGGAAAATAACTGGCATCTCAAAAATCACGATGCACTGCTTTCTTATCAGCTGAAGGAAAAAGATACAAAGCTGATACCGGAAAATGGCGTACCTGTGATCAATCTGACATCGACCAAAAAGAGTGATGAAAAAGTCTATGTTTGTGAAGTAACGGAAGATCCACAGACAGCGGGAGAATATCAGGATACACTGACCTTTGAGATTGGTCATGAAAGTCCGAGCTATACGATAAATTATGAAGCAAACGGCGGTTTTAAGGATGATCCGAAAAATCCGGGCAGTCTCATTTCCTTTGAAGAAGAGACACTTGCGCCGGGCACGTCCCTTGGTGATCTGCCGATTGCCATCAAGTCCGGTTATACATTTCTCGGCTGGTGCTATGACGAGGGCTGCACCAGATATGTCGCAACAACAGACCGCCTGCTGGGCGATACGACATTATATGCGGCTTATACCGAAGATCAGGCGTTCCAGTCGCATGCGATCGCTGCTTTTGCGCGCGCGATCGATGTAGACGGTGCTTCTCTTGTCATTCAGGTAACAGACCAGAGCGGCGCTATGAGCGCGGATGAGATCTTAGCTGCCTGTACACTGAAAAATATCAGTGATTTTACGGAAGAGATCACACTGCATCTATCAGCCGCAGGAAACAATACATATACGATCAGTAAAGAAAACGGCTGGAAAGAAGGATCCAATTACAGGCTGTTATTAGATAGTAAAGATCTTTACTTTACCGGCTTTGATACTTCGATCCGTGAATATGAGATTTCGATCCATAAGGATGAAGTAAAAAATGTTTCCTTAAATCCAAACCTGAAATATATCCATGTAAAGGAATTATCCAACCTGACTGTGAACGGACAAAGTGCGCAGTCTGTTTCTGTTGCAACGATGACACTTGGGCCGGACGGATCGGTCAGAAGTGAAGGAAGCACGACGACCGGTAGTTTTACCTATACGGACAAAAAGCTGAAAATAGGCGATCAGATCGCAGTCTATGCGGGAGATGTCATTCCGACGATGGATGAGGTGACGTCATCTGCGGACGGAAGCGATATTTCATTCTTTGAGATCACGGGCGTGAACGGAAATCAGTATACTTACCGGGGATCGAAAACAGAAGATGTGCTTTTTATGCCGGATGTCCTGCCACTGGATATCACAAAGGATCAGGACGGCGATCCGGGAAATAACAGTGTGACGGTTGCTCTGTCAGAGCTGGTCTTTGATGGAAGCAGTATCAGCCAGAATACGATGCTTTCTGCCGATACGACAGTGGATGAAGGAGATTTTCTGGCTCTGTATACAGATCCAAATGATCAGAGCACGCTTTCTTACGGAAAGATCACAAGTGTTCTTTTGTCAAATGGACAGTATATCATCGCTTATCAGCCGCAGACATGGGAAGATGTCAAAGCTGCCATGGATGTTTATACGACCGAATCTGTGAATGGAAAGGATCTGCTGGACGGTACAGATGTGCAGGCACTGGAAAGTAATCTGGAAGCGCAGGCAGTGGAAAGCGGATTTGCAGAAGACGTAGCACAGCAGATCGGCGAAATGACACTTCGTACAGATTCCTTTGCCGAGTTGGAAAAAGAGCTTGGAAAAGAACTGAAAGCAAATGTGGAAATTGCGGGAGCAGATGAGATAGAGGGGCTGACAGCCCCGGGCTCTGCGAAAAAGCGCGTGGAAGTGGGAATGCCACAGGTAAAGGCGGATCTTGATACAAAGCTGCGCCATTTCGACGGCAATGAAAGTGGCGTCCATCTGGGACTGGAGATCAAGGTTCCGATCACGTTCCATGTGGCACGTTATGCGGATTTTACGATCACTGTTACAGCAACATTTGAACAGGAAGTGCGTGTTGCGGTTCATGTAGACGGAGAAGCAGTATGGAAGGTGTGGGGTATTTTCCCTTATATTGCAGATTACCGTGTGACAGCTTCTCTGGATCTGTATGAATATACAGGGATCGGACTGGATATCAACTTTAAAACGGAACAGGCAAATAATTACCTGCTTTATCCGACAGGCGGTGGCAGCGGTACTTCGATATCGCAGTACAAAAAGAAGCAGAAGCTGGCAAATGATGTGGAAAATATCATTTCCGAGCTTGAAGATATGATGGAGAACGGAAGTGAGTATATATCCGATAAGGCGCCTTTCCTGGCTGATCTGGGCGGATCGGATGATGATGTGGAGGCCAACACCGGAGGCAGTGATCAGATTTCTGTGGCAAAATCCCTGGCAGAGCGTTATGCGGATTTGTTAGAGGATGATGGCGAGTGGGTTGAGATCTACACCAAACGGATCACGGAGCAGCATTTCCGTGTGCTTCTCGTGATCGATATTGCGATCGAGCTGGATTTCGTTGTCTGGACGAAGGTCAATGTTTCGATCGGTATGAGCTTCTGGTATAAAAATGCCAAACGCTATGTATTCTGTCTGCAGGTAAAGGGCAGAAAAGCAACGAGTGATACGATCAATATTACCGAGGAGCAGTATGAATTTACCGCATATGCCATGGGAACGATCGGTGTGAAGGCGGGTGTCAGACTGACGGTCCGTGTCGGACTTTTGTCAACGGAGCTGGCAAGTGTGGGACTTTCCGCGGAAGTAGGCGGTTATGTACAGCTTTGGGGGTATTTATATTACATCCTGAAATATACTGCTTCGAGCGGAAGAAATACGAGAGCGATCGGTGCACTTTATCTGGAGATCGGTATTTATCTGGATATCAAGTTCCGGGCGCAGGCGCTTTCCAATGCATTTACTTATTCGCCGACGCTTTTTGAAGCTATGTGGCCGTTATATACCGCCGGTACTCTGGAAAATGTGCTCGATTTTGCGGATACAACGGACATGGAATGCAATCTGAAGTATGAAATGAAGAAAATGCGCATTCCGGATGACTTCTTTGCCATGAATTACATGGATATGAAGGAAGGTCTGGATGACGGCGAATATTTCACAAAAATCTATGAAGATGACAGTGACCGGTATTTTGTGATCACGATGACAAATGATGCCTTTTCTTATAACCCGGAGACAAATCTTATTACAGTAGATCCGGGCGCAGAAAAATCCGTAGATGGCGAGATGATCGTCACATGGAAGGATCAGCCGGGCACATTCAATACAAAACCGTTCCGGAAAAAAGTGAAGCTGCACTGGGATATGCTGCGAGATGGCTATATTCTTGCCTTTATGAGCAACGGCGGTTCTTATGTAGCACCGCTTGACCAGAAATACGGAACAGCTATTAAAAAGCCTGCGGATCCGGTAAAACAGGGCTATACATTTGCAGGCTGGTATACAGATGAGGCGTTGACGAAGCCTTATACCATTCCTGCCACAATGCCCGATCAGGATGCACTTGTATACGCAAAATGGACGCCTGCCAGCGTTTCTTATACGGTAAAGACGTATCTGCAGGGCGCAAACGGTGTTTATGAAGTGCCTGAGGATGGTGTGGAAAAGAAAACCGCATTGACAGGATCTACGATCAGTCCGCAGCCAAAGGTGCGTGAAGGCTATGAAACACCGGCGGTCAGATCAGCAGTTGTAGAAGCTGATGGCAGTACGCTCATTGAATATTATTATCCGAGAGCAAAATATACTGCAACCTATCGATCAGATAACGAGGTTGTTTCTACAGGCTCTTACCGCTATGGTACCATGATGCCTGTGCCTGCGGTTTATAAGCCGGGCTATGAGCTGGACGGATGGATCCTGGAAGGAAATACTGCTGTAGAAGAGATCCCACAGGATGTACCGGCAAAGAATGTGACCTATTTTGCAAAATGGAGTCCGCAGTCAGGCATTGGTTATACGGTGCGATATTATGTGGAGGAAGAAAACGGAGACGGATATGTTTTACAAGAGATACAGTATCTGACCGGAGAGACCGGGCAGAGAGTCACAGCACCTGCAGGTGCTTATGATCCGGCATTTTATCATCTGAAGAACAATACACTGCCAAGTGGCGAGATCAAAGCGGACGGAAGTCTGGAGCTGCGGGTTTTCTATGACCGGAATGTGTATACAGTGACCTATGATCTGCAGGCATCGGATGCTGTCCTGCCTGCAGGAAGTGAGCTGACATTTACCGCAAGACCGGGTGAGAAGCTTGTGACCGAAACACCGGAAAGAGAAGCCTACAGATTTCTTGGCTGGTATCTGGACGCAGATTATAAGCAGAAGTTTGATAATACAATGCCTGCGCAGGATATCACGCTGTATGCAAAATGGGAAAGCATGCAGGTCAATTATACAGTCAGACATTATCAGGAAAACCCTGAGATTCTGAATGAATATGGGTTCCCGGAAGGGGAAGCACCCACGTATACACTTGTGGAGGAAGAAGTATTTACCGCGCTTGCAGGCACTTCGGTTTCGCCTGCGGTAAAATCCTATGAAGGTTTTACGTCACCGGCCGTGCGCACGGAAGAAGTGACGGCGGATGCGGATGGTGTCGGAACGCTTGTCATCGAGTATCAATATGACCGCAGCGATTACACCATGGCGTGGTATCGGAGCGAGACAGAGCTCATTCCGTATACGGTACAGTATGGTGCAGCGATCCCTGTTCCAAATGAGAAAGAGCTGGCAAACGGTAAACCGGGCTATCGCGTGGAAGGCTGGTATGAGGATCAGGCTCTTACGAGGCCTTTCACCTATAAAACAATGCCTGCGCAAAATCTGATTGCCTATCCAAAGTGGGTTGCGGATGAGATTTCCTATTATGTATCTTACATTTTCCTGGATGGAACTACGCAGGTAAATTCCTATACGGAAACGTATACCGGTCTGGCAGACAGCGTTGTACAGCCGCCGGAGGTAAAAAGCTTTGAAGGTTATACGTTTGATGAAAGCTCAAGACTGACAAGTTTCAAGATAGAACCAGGTAATCCGTATATCGGGTATTATTATCAGATCAATACACATACGCTGACTTATCAGTATGAAACAAATGATGCGACCGGAACAAATATAATAACCGCACAGAAAAAATACGGCGAAGATATTACAATACCGGATCCGGCAAGAGACGGCTATGCATTTGCAGGCTGGTATACAGATACAGGCTTTGAAAACCGGTATATGGGGACAACAATGCCCGATCAGGATCTGGTTTTATATGGAAAATGGATAGATGGCAAACAGTCTTATCAGGTGTTACATTATCTGACACAGCTGGATGGCAGCAGGCGGCTGTATCTGGCGGAAAGTCTGTACGGAGAACCGGGAGATGTGATAACACCGGAAACGAAAGCGCCGGAAGGGTATGAAGATGTAGAACCCATCACCCATACACTTGTGCAGGGGTCCGTGGAAAATAACCGTATCATTTATGTGTATCCGAGAAAGCAGTATCAGATCAGATATGTGTTAAATGGCGGAATCTGTGAGCAGAGCACAGAGCAGATGATAACCTACGGAACACCTTTAAAGGATATTCTGGATGCACTTCCGGTCTACAGAAACGGGTATAGTTTTGCAGACTGGTATACGGATGAAGCATTGCAGGCCGTTTACAGACCGGATACAATGCCTGCCTCAGACCTGATCTTATATGCAAAATGGGATGTGATAAAGACCGCATATATAGTAGAGCATTATAAGGAAAACGTGGAAACAGGCGCATATGATCTGGCAGAGAGAAGCTACCGCTATGCAGATACAGATACGATCGTAGAGCCTGCGGTAAATCAGTATGACGGTTATACAAAACCGGATGTACAACAGGGCACAGTATCGGGAGATCCGGATAACAGGCTTGTGATCAAGTATTATTACGATTGCAGTAAGCATATGCTGACGATGCATGACATAGTCTGTGCTGACGGCGTTTCTGTGGAAGATGTGACGGAAGAAAAGAAATGTGGCAGTAAGCTGCCTGCGCAGGCGAGAAAAGCGTATCTGTTTGGTGGCTGGTACGAGGATGCAGCCTATACACAGCCATTCAGTGGTGTAATGCCGGACAGAGATCTGACCTTATATGCAAAATGGATTCCTGATATGCGTTCTTATACCTTTATCTACCGCATACAGAATCTGAATGGCAGATCTGTGAATTACAAAATTGTAAGCGGAGAGGCACAAATCGACACTTTTGTAACGCCGGAGGGCATCGGAGAGGAAGCCGTTGCCAAAGGATTTACTGCGCCGGTGCTTGAGCCGGTACAGATGCAGGCGGAAACTTACAAAAACACATATACCTTTGACTATGCCAGAAACAGATATACAGTTAAATTCCAGCTGGATAACGGGGAAAAGGATGTCATACAGAATGGTTATTATGGCAGCGAGATAAGAGTGCCTGTTCCAAAGAAAACAGGATATACCTTCACAGGCTGGGACAGCAGGGTAGAGGATACGATCCCCGATCATGACGTGACCTATACTGCACAGTGGAAGATCAATTCCTACCATATTGCGTTTATGGTTGATAATGACGATAAGGGTGCAGTCTATCAATACGGACAGACGATCAGCCGGCCGGCAGATCCGAAAAAAGAGTATTACACCTTCAAAAACTGGAGTGGAGAAATACCACAGACAATGCCTGCAAAGGATGTCAATCTGACAGCGGTATTTGAGCCGGTAGTATATCAGATCACCTACGATCTGGATGGCGGAAAAGAGTATTACAATCCGACATCCTATACGTATGAAAGCAATACGATCGTATTAAACCGTCCGACAAAGAGCCATTATGAATTTTTAGGCTGGAGCGAAGAAGGCAAAGAAGGTCTTGTAAAGGATGTGACCATACCAAAAGGTTCCTATGGAAAGCGTCATTTTAAGGCAAACTGGAAGGTGATCACCTATACGATCAGCTTTGCATCGGATAAGGTTGCACTTGGCATGGATGATATGCAGATCACCTATTTTGAGACCAAAAAACTGGAAGCATGCAAGAAAGCACCAAAGGGCTACAAATTTTACTGCTGGACGACAAGTCTGGAAAATCCGAGATATGATTACAGTAACAGACATAAGATGCAGCGTGTGGAAAGGAATATGACGTTGTATCCGGTTTATACGCCGAAGCAGTACCGTGTTTACTTTGATTACAACCTGGATAAATTATACAAAGAATATGATAGTCATGATTTTGAATCAAAGGTGGATATCACGCAGATCAGCACAAATGACAGTAAACGCCATAAATGGGGCTATGTGCTGGACGGATGGGATAAAACGAATGATAAAAATGAAAATCTGGGTTACTTTGATGTATCAGAAAAGAGCTTTATCCTGCGCGACACAGAGGATATCACACTGAAGGCGAACTGGAAGCCAAACGCCAAATATCTGTATACACCATCGAAGTACACAAACAGTTACAATATCACCGATGATAATAACAAAGAGATCTCCTTCAAGTTTTATGTAGATGGAAAACAGGAAAAAGAAGAAGTAACGGGAGATTACGGTCTTGGAAAAGGCGCAGAGTATGTAATGAACATGGATAACATGTCTCTGGACGTAGTCAGCAAAAATTTCAAGAAGGTCAAAGTGGAAGTGCAGTACAATGTGCATATGGTCAAAGACGGTTATGCAGTCATGCGTCTGAGATACAAACCAAAAAATGGCAAAGAGGTATCCTGGAAAACAGAATCCTCCGATCTTCTTGACGAAAAGATCACAAAATACTTCTCCTATGAGCTTGACCGGACAGATGTGGAGTATTTCTGGATCGAGTTTGATGCAAACGGTGGCGGTGATGATGAGTATGATCTTGATAATATATTATTTAAGGTAACCTATTTAGAGAAATAAAAGCAGATGAAGGGCAGAATATGAAAAATAAAAAAAGAATTTTGATGATGGCGGGTAGTATATTCGTGGTCGTAATTGTAGCTGTTGTAGTTTATTTTCTGGTCAGACAGGATAGCAAAGATCCGGCATTTTCGCCGGATCTGGATGAAAACGCAATAGTGCAGACAGACGGGATCAAAGAAAAACCGGAGGGGATTCGTATTCCGGGTTATCCAAGGATCACTATTTCGGCAGATACAAAGGATGTCACAATGAATCTGCAAAACCCGGAAGGAAATCCCTGTTATTTTACATTTGAGATTATCCTGACAGAGGGGGAAGAAACCATCTATACCTCGAAGCTGGTAGAACCGGGAAAAGCGATCACGGATGTTACCTTGTCCCGTGCACTGGAAAAAGGCGAATATCCGGCCGTGATCAAAATTACGACAACATCTTTAACAGATGGAAGTGCAATGAACGGGGCAGATGTGGAAACCGTTCTCATTGCACAATAAAAGGGGGAAAAAGATGAAAAAGAAACTTTTGATTCTGACAGCACTGCTGACATTTGCCATATCTGCCATGACAGTTTCTGCCAAAGCACCGGGTAAAACAAATGTGACCTATCAGGTAGATCCTTCCTATGAAGTTGTGATCCCATCCGATGCGACAGTTCCGTTTCTGACAGAAAAATCGGCGTATGGGACCATTGAGATAAAAGAAGCTGTTTTGGAAGAAAATAAATGTATTCTTGTAAAAATGGATGCAAGTGGGACGCTGGTAAATGAAAAGCATCCAAAATCCAAAATCCCTTACCAGATCTTAAATGGAAAAAAGGAGTTCAAAAGCCAGAAATACACGAAGGCAGGAGAAAAAACGGATCTGACCATTTCAATCAAAAAGGCAGACTGGAACAAGGCAAGAGGCGGAAGCTATAAGACAGCGGTCACATTTACCATATCGTATGTGGACAGGAAATAGCGGAGAGGCGGTACTATGAAAAAATATCTGGCAGTTTTTATCATGATTTTAATATGCCTGCATCTTCCGATGCAGATTCGGGCATCTCAGAGTGAGATTGGTACAACGGTTCCGGAAACACATACGGTATCGATCGAGGCAGAACATGCATCAGCGCAGTATATGGAAGGTGATAAGGGAATAAGCGACGCTTATCCCGTACCGCGTTTTTCCAAACCGGAATTTAAGATCACAGCAAAAGACGGTTATGAAATAAAACGTGTTTTGTTAAATGATAATGATGTGACAAAAAACGTGGAAAAGGGAATTTTAAAGCTTTCAGAGGTCTGTGAAAATCAAGTGATCAGGATCGAGACAGAAGCCGTTGCACCGGAAGATGCCGAACCATCGCAGAAGCCACAGAGTACGCAGAAGCCACAGAGTACACAGAAACCGCAGAGTACGCAGAAACCGCAGGCACCGCAATCACAAACGCAGCAGACATCACAGGCACCGGAAAAGCAAAATACCGTTAAAAATGCGGAACAAAAACAGAAAACCACAGAAACGACCGGTCAGGAGCAGGAATCCGGAAATGAAATGTCAGAATCCATATCGCAGGGAGAGATGGATGCAATGGATGGTGCAAATACGGAAAACGAGCCGGAAGTATCTGCCCGTCACTTCAGCTTCTGGTGGATCCTTTTGCTGCTTTTGACCGCAGGTATCATAATATGGCTGATTATAGTTTTAAAAAAGAGAAAAGATAATAAAAACGAGGAAAAACCACTTGACCAATAAGGAGAATCTGCCCATGTAAGGTTGCAACCTCTTCTCCCCATGTTATAATAAAAGTTATGAAATGTTTGTGGAGGAGAATGTAAAATGGAAAAGCTGCACTTTGCAAAGGGAAGAATGATTCTGCCTCTGACCGGAAGTTCATATGAACTCGGAAAAATGAAAGAGGCTATTGATCTGATAGAGGATACGCAGTTAGCGGAGATCGCATGTGCGGAAGCCTGTTATTTTACAGCGGATGCAAAAGGCTGTGTGGAACATGTAAAAAAATATCTGGCAAGTGACGATGTAATGCTGCGCCTGTCAGCGGATATGCTGTATGTATTTGCAAACCTGACACTCGGAAATGCCGGAAAGGCGCAGGCAGCGCGCATAGATGTAAAGCAGTGTCTGCAAAAAGCACTGGAAGAAGATGCATGTACAGGAATAAAATCTTCCTGTATATTTGCCTATTATCTGATCAATATTTTTCTGCATATCGAAACAGAAAAGGAAATGCCGGCTTTAGAGGGCTGCATTTCTGATCTGCCGACAGGACAGAGACTGTTTGCGATCAGTATTTTAGCACATGGCATGTATTTAAAAAAAGAATATCTGAAAGCACAAGGGGTCGTACAGACTGCAATGCTGATGGCAGATGCGGTCTATCCGATCCCGTTTATCTATTTAAACTGTATTGCGGCCATGTGCCAGATCAATCAAAAAGAGCAGGAGGAAGCGATCAGTTCCGTGAAGAAAGCAATTTCTTTTGCGGGAAAAGACGGACTTTTTGAGCCTTTTATAGAATATCACGGCCTATTGCAGGGCGTTCTGGAGGTCTGTCTGCGAAAAAGCGAACCGGAAATTTATAAAAAACTGGTGGATGGGATCATTGCATTCAGCCGTGGCTGGATGAAGATCCACAATTCCCAGATGAACAGAGATGTAACAGATCTGCTGACACCTCTGGAGTTTTCCATTGCCATGCTTGCCTGCAGAGACTGGACCAATCAGGAGATCGCCCAGCATATGGGATTGTCGGTTAATACGGTAAAGCATTATGTTTCCGATATTCTGGAAAAGCTGCAGATCGATAAGAGAGAGAAAATAAAGGATTTTGTGAATCAATAGGTCTTTTCTAAAAAATCGCATAATGCTATAATAGAAAGAAATTGAAAGGGGTAGGAAGACAAATGTCTTCATGTTTGTGTATGAATAAGGGAAATGGAACAAAAGGAAAACGGCTTGATTTTTTAAGAGTCATTATGCTGATCGGCAGTGTACCACTATTGTCAGCAATCATTATTCTGACGATCTGCGCTGCAACGAAGATGGAAAATGAACTGGAAACCAGTACATATGCAAGGCTTCGTGCCTGTGCGATTTCCGTACAGAAGTATTTTGAATGGGATATCCGCGAAGATATTCTGGAAAAAGATGATGTAAGCTATGAGTTTATTGATTCTTTACAAAAAGATGAGATCGAACTGACTTTCTTTGAAGGAGATACGCGTTTTATTACATCCATAAAGGATAAAAGCGGAAATAGAGTGGAAGGAACAAAAGCATCGGAAGAAGTCTGGAATATAGTAAAAACCGGAAAAGATTATCAGTCAGACGGTATAGATATTTCCGGAGCAAAGTATTATGTATATTATACGCCGGTCTGCACAGATGACGGTAAAGTCATCGGTATGGCATTTGCCGGAGAAAAGGAAGCAATAGTTAATGATGCAAAGAACAATCTGATGATCAGCTTTGTAAAAATTGCCCTTGTTCTTACGGTTGTTTATCTGATCATCCTGATCTGGCTGGCAAGGATAATCCGGAAGCCGATTGCAAAAACAGCAGCAGATATTGAAAATATCGCAAACGGTAATATTTCTAATGAAATCAGCGGTTCTTCCCAAATTGCGGAAACAGATAAGCTGATCACAGCTTCCAGAATCTTAAAGGAAAAGCTGAATGATATTGTCTCAGGTGTCAATGAGCATGTGCTCAATCTGCAGCAGGATACCGCATCATTGAAGGAACGGGCAGATTTTTGTAATGATGGCACAAAGCAGATCAGCCAGGCAATGGAAGAATTATCCGTTACAGCAGTCACATTGGCTGAAAATGTGCAGGATGTCAATGCAAAATCATTGGAAATGGGAAATGCGATTACGGATATCGATGGAGATGTACAGGTTCTCAGTGACAATTCCAATCACATGGATAAAGCAAACGAAGACGCAGCAAAGTCTATAGAAACTGTTTTAAACAGCTCTAACCGGTCTTCTGCAATTGTAGAGAAAATCACCAACCAGATCGAAGAAACCAATCAGGCTATATCATCAATCAATGAGGCAGTAGATCTGATCATGGATATTACGGGACAGACAAGCCTGTTGTCTCTGAATGCATCTATTGAAGCTGCAAGAGCCGGACAGGCAGGACGAGGCTTTGCCGTTGTTGCAGATGAGATCAAAAAGCTTTCCGAACAAAGTGCGCAGGGTGCAGATACCATCAAGCAGGTAGCGGATAACATTTTTGAAAAATCAAATGAAAGTGTTGCACTTGTAAATGAGGTCAGAGAGTTGATTGGTAAAGAACAGGAAGATATTTCTGTGACAAAAGAAAGCTTTGAGATATTAAGTAAAACAATTAACGATAACCTTGTAGCGGTTTCCCGTATCAGTGAGAAGACAAAGCAGCTTGATACGATCAAACAGGCTATTATCGGAAATATTAACGATCTGAGTGCTATTTCCGAAGAAAATGCAGCAAGCAACCAGGAAGTATCCGCAAATATCACCAATATTGCAGAATCAATCGATGAGATGAACGCAGCAACGGGTCATGTGAATAATATATCCGAAGAACTTGCACAGCTGATGGAATATTTTAAGTAAACCGAATACTTGACAGGAAAACGTAATAAACCATTATGAATTATATTGTTTTTGACCTCGAATGGAATATCGGGTATCAGCCCAAAACGTTTTTGTACCACGGTACAGAATTGACGCTGCGGGGTGAGATCATCCAGATTGGTGCGGTGCGCATCAATGCCCGCGGC
>OLPI01002235.1_pt1 | contig 15554 bp, 14 predicted proteins | sample 1672361 | NCBI WGS metagenome assembly OLPI01 (sample SAMEA3136675, study PRJEB25190) | human gut metagenome
GTGTTAGCAAAGTTAATACTTTATTCCTTGCTGACACAGTTTAATTTACATCCTCTAGATTCTATAAAGTCCAAAGATTTAAAGATAGATACTTACCTATTCTCTTTCCCTTCTCAACTTTCTTATTCTCCTTTAGGAATTGCAATAAAGCATAAGAATGATTATTTTCTATATAATTACGGTTATCTACCCTTGGCAATATTAAAAATCATACATCTGTCACAGCAGGATAGTTCTGTTTATACTTCCGTTATTCACTCTATGTATAACCTTTTGCAATATGCTTCTAAAGAGGGAATAGAACTTAAACACGAGTTAATAGGGCAAACTAAATACTATTATAATATTGTAAACTGGGTTCATATTGTTAAAATGAAAGATTTTGATTATTGGCAACATTCCAATGCATATTGTCCAACATACAACCCAACCGCTTCATTGTTTTTGATGGAAAAAATTAAAAAAGAAGATAGTAAACAAATAATTCAATGGATTCAAACATCTTATGGAAAAGATTTTCCATATAAGGTTTACAAAGTATTTAATACGAAGAAAGGATCTCTATATCTGATAGAAGTGGAGAGAAATTATCATAAAGAATATGATTTTCTTTTTGTAAAAGATAAAAATTACGTTTTTTACCAAATCAACAACTCATTTATTCCAATTATGTATGTTTTGAAGAGTTTCTTCAAACGAAATAATGAACCTTTGCTTAAAAGTATAGAATGTTTATCTTTAGCTTGGCTATATTATCATGCCAACTAAAAGGAGATAGGTACCATATGGAAAATCCAGTGTAATCTGCCTCCAAAAACCAAGCGATTCTGATTCCGTTGTACCGTAAGCATCCGATAACCCTTGTCACCGAGTATCATGCAGTCGTGATATCCTCTCTGACATCGTTAAGGTAATTGAGGTCATGTACGCTTGTCGCAGTCATTCCGTCAATACGGACTATCTGGGCAACAGTACGGCTAACGCGCAGTTGAACTGCATCAACTATAGTGTAAGCAGTGCAGGCGCACTGACGAGCAACGGCGGCTGTGCTTCCGGTCAGCTTTCGGTTGTTAAAACCACCGATGAAGACTTGAACGCGAGCTACACCTTCACCGACAAGATGGGACATGTTGTATTGACGCGTCAGATGAAAGGCAGCGAAACGCACGACACCTACTATGTGTATGACGACAAAGGCAACCTCTGCTTTGTGCTGCAGCCCATGTATCAGAGCTCGGCCAATCTCGACCAGTATGCCTTCCAGTACAAATACGACGGACGTAACCGCTGTATCTGGAAGAAACTTCCCGGTGCAGGATATGTGGAAATGGTGTATGACAATGCCGACCGCCTGGTTTTCTCGCAGGACGGCAACCAGCGTGCCCTCAGCACGGGCAACTGGATGTATTACAAGTATGATGGATTGAACCGCCTGACGGAACAAGGGACTTGTACCAACAAAGTGACCACTTCTGGAACGAATGTACTTGTGCAGCACTTCTATGACAGTTACGCTTTCCGTTCGCAAGCAGGTTTCAATAACAGCAATTTCCCTGATGATGCTTCGGGCAATGGAAAAGGTGCCTTGACTGCAAGTGTGGCAACGGTACTTGGTAGTAGCAATAAGATTTATACCGCATACTACTATGACATCAAGGGCCGTGTGGCGAAGACCGTGCAAAGCAATCTCTTGGGGGGCTATGATGTGACGGCTACCGTATATACCTTCACCGATAAGCCCGCTACTGTAACGCATACGCATACTGCAAGCGGAAAGCCCACTCGTACTGAAATGTATACTTACAGCTACGACCATGCGGACAGACTCTTGAAGGTAGAGCATACATTAGGCGGCACCAAGATAACCCTTGCCGACTATGCGTATGACAACTTGGGCAGACTGCAGTCCAAGTCTCTACACGGAAGTGCCACCAACAAGCTGACGTATGCCTATAATGTACGCAGCTGGTTGACAGGTATCAGCGGAAGCAAGTTTACACAGAATCTGTATTACAACACCGGAAACGGCACCGCATGCTACACCGGAAACATCAGCAGCATGACGTGGAAGGCTGGAAATGAGAGTACTATCCGTGGTTATAAGTTCACTTACGACGGATTAAGCCGCCTGATGAACGCGACCTACGGCGAAACAGCCGGCATCAATACGAACACCAACCGTTTCAGCGAGAACGTGACGGGCTATGACAAGAACGGCAATATCAAGACCTTGCAACGTTACGGTCAGACCGCTGCTTCCAGTTACGGTTTGATTGATAACCTGACTTTCACCCTCGGTGGCAATCTGTTGAGCCGTGTGGACGATGCGGCAGCAGCTTCTGCCTACAATGGTGGTTTCGAGTTCAAGGACGGTGTGAAGCAGGCGAACGAATACACTTACGATTCCAATGGAAATTTAACTAAAGATTTAAACAAGGGAATTAGTACAATTACCTATAATGTATTAAATTTGCCCAATATGGTCACGTTCAGTGACGGTAGTACGATTGCCTATACTTATGGTGCCGACGGCACAAAGCTGAAAACTGTCCATAAGACAGGCAGCACTACTACCACGACGGACTATTGCGGAAACGTGGTCTATGAGAACGATGTTCAGAAGTTGCTGCTGACCGATGAAGGCTATGTTACTTTGAGCGACGGCAAGTATCATTACTACTTGAAAGACCATCAGGGTAATAACCGGGTTGTGATTAACCAAAGCGGCACGGTAGAGGAAGCGAACCATTACTATCCCTTCGGTGGTGTGTTTGCAAGCTCAGGCAATGTGCAGCCTTACAAGTATAACGGCAAGGAGTATGACTCGAAGAAAGGTTTGAACTGGTATGATTATGGTGCAAGGCATTATGATGCGGTATTGGGTAGGTTTACGACGAATGACAGATTTGCCGAGAAATATTATTCGATGTCTCCGTATCAGTATGGGGCGAATAGTCCGGTTGGGAATATTGATGTGAATGGAGATAGTATTAGAGTTTACACTGAAACTCAGTCCTTTGGTCACACGTGGATTAGTGTTGGTGAAGGATCTAATATGACTGTTTATAGCTACGGACGATACAATGGGACTAACAAAGGACCAGATAGAAGCTCTAATTCTTTAGGAAACGGTTCCGGTGTTCTTTTAAAGTTAATGGGGGATGAAGCAAAAGCTTACAATGACAAAAAAGCAGCTGGCGGAATGTCTGTATTTGTAGTAACAGATGTGGCAGATGAAAAAGTTGCTAATATTTTAGACGAAAAGTTTAATATGTCAACTACAATGCCAGATAATCCTAAAAGTGATTATTATAACAGTTCTTCTGCTCGTATTATTGATGAATATAAGCTGACAAGTAATAATTGTACAACAATGGTATCTGATGTATTGAATAAAAGCGGGTCAAATGCTCTGAAAGAGACAAGGCTACAACAAACAAGCAATTTTGGAACATGGACTACTATTCCTATTGTCAACAGATTTATTCTTCCAATATCAATGCAGAATCATTTAGTGAGAATATCCAAACCTGGAGGTGTAGTTTATAAAACAAGATAGATTATGAAATGGCTTAGAATTGTGTTTGTTGCCACATCAATAATTCTTTCATTAGTAATTGTATGCGCAATTATTAATTGTGAAATTAGTTATAAATATGAGATTGAAAATCGATGTGGGGATAAAATTGATATCTTATGGGTTGAGGAGTGGCTAAAAGAAACGATTAAAGTGTGGAAGTTTTTTCTATGCTATGTAATCATTAATATCTTTTATTTAATAGCTTCTCTTGTCAATAGCCGTAAATCTTCAAAAGAAAAATGCAGTTTATCATAAACAAACGCAGTCTCTTTTGTATTGATAATTAGGGCGTCTTGACCTGATATGAATTGACTATTTTATCGCTATCCTAACATCAGATATCTTATATCTTGCATGTTAGGATAGCTTTTTTCTTTCTAATACTGATACGGCGGCCTTAACCGTCTGACTGCTTTCACCCACGGCGCAGGCCGCTATACAGAAAAGGTGACCGGTTACGACAAGAACGACAATGTCCTGTCTTCGCAGTGCTACGGGCAGACCTCCGCATCAGTCTACGCCCTAATCATTCTTACGGGCAATCTGCTGAATCATGTGGACGATACCGCTACGACTTCTGCTTACAACAATGGCTTCGAGTTCAAGGACGGTGTTAAGCAGGCGAACGAGTACGTTTATGATGCGAACGGCAATTTGACCAAAGATTTAAACAAGGGAATTAGCAATATTACGTATAATGTATTAAATTTGCCAACGGGCGTCACTTTTGCTTCCGGCGGTTTCATACAGTATGGCTATACTGCCGACGGCATCAAGCGACGCATGATGTATAAGGAGGCAGATGGTTCGGGCAATCCGGTTCCTACTGTGTATTGCGGCAATGTGGTCTATGAAAACGGTGTTGCCAGGCTTCTTCTTACGGAAGAGGGGTATGTTACGCTTTCGGACAAGAAGTATCACTATTACCTGCAGGACCATCAGGGGAACAACCGCGTTGTCCTCAGTTCCAGCGGTGCTGTTGAGGAAGCGATTACTATCCTTTTGGTGGGGTATTTGCAAGCTCAGGCAATGTGCAGCCTTATAAATACAACGGCAAGGAGTACGATGGCAAGAAGGGATTGAATTGGTATGATTATGGGGCACGCATGTATGATGCTGCGCTGGGAAGGTTTACGACGGTGGACCCTTCTGCTGAAAATTACTTCAATACAAGTCTCTATGCTTATTGCGGGAATAATCCTATTAATCGGATTGACCTTGACGGATTACTTTTGGCTCGAATATTGATATATAAGGTCCTCTGATTCAATAAAGTGAACGATTCCCTGCTTTCATCACTATATGTCAACAGGTTTTATATAAGGCTACACCCTTTCCCTGACATGGTGTAGCCATTTACCCCAAAGGGTGTAGCTATCCGGGGCAAAGGGTGTAGCCCTGTTTAATGTGCCTTATCAGTGCCTGCGGCACACATAATCCGTTATTGATTTATGAAAAATCCCCCGTCGTAAGTGGGAAGAAAGAAATTTGTTTCAAATCTCCCCGAAATCATGTACCTTTGTGGCGGTACCTAAAAAAGGAGGTAACAAGATGATAAACAAGATAAATTCCGTATGCGTATATTGTGCTTCGAGCACAAAGATAGATTCCGTTTATTTCGATGCAGCCCGTGAGCTGGGCACTCTGTTGGGGCAGCGGCAAATTCGCTTGATTAATGGTGCGGGAAATATGGGACTGATGTCCGCTGTGTCCGATGCGGCACTCCGGGCAGGGGGAGAGGTGACGGGCGTCATTCCCCGCTTCATGGTGGAGCAGGGATGGCATCACACCGGACTTACCCAACTCGTGGAAGTGGAAAGCATGCACCAGCGGAAAAAGACAATGGCCGACTTGAGCGATGCCATCATTGCCCTGCCCGGTGGTTGCGGCACCCTGGAAGAACTGCTGGAAATCATCACTTGGAAGCAACTCGGACTGTATCTGAACCCGATTGTGATACTGAATGTCAAGAACTATTTCGACCCTCTGCTCGATATGCTCCGGCAGGCGGTGGACGAAAACTTCATGCGTACGCAGCACGGTGCCATCTGGCATGTGGCGCAGACACCGCAGGAAGCCGTGGAACTGATATATACCACTCCCTTGTGGGACGCCTCCATCCGTAAATTCGCTGCAATATGATAGGGCTGTTGATGGCTTGGGCAGTAGTGGGGACGGAGGGGATTCCTATTCCATATTCTCCGAGAATGGACGATGGCATCACCGTGGTCCTTTTGTGCTGTTTCTTTCTGTCGGCCTATGTCTTGTCACGCAGCCGCAAGTTCCTGCTGCAACTGGTGAAGGATTTCCTGCTTCATCGCGAACGTACCAGCATATTTGCCACTTCCACAGCCGCCGATATGCGCTATCTGCTGTTGCTCATCCTGCAAACCTGCATCCTTGTGGGTGTCTGTATCTTCAGCTACTTCAATGATATACAGCCGGAATTGGTACACCATGTGCCGCCGGGATTTCTGCTGGGGATTTACATCGGTGTGTGTCTCCTCTATTTGTGCTTGAAGTGGATGCTCTACTCTTTTCTGGGTTGGATTTTTTTTGACGAAAGTGTTACAACACTATGGCTTGAGTCCTATTCTACGCTACTTTATTACTTGGGATTCGCCCTTTTCCCGTTTGCTCTGTTCATAGTCTATTTTGATTTGAGTTTGCAGCTGACGATAATAATAGGATTGATTTTAGCCTTTTTTGCTAAAATATTGATGTTATACAAGTGGTTAAAGCTTTTTTGTGGTAATTTATATGGCGGTTTGCTTTTAATTGTGTACTTTTGTGCCCTTGAAATCATGCCTTGTTTTGTGTTATATCAAGGCGTGACGCAGCTAAACGATTATTTGATAATAAAATTTTAGGACGTTGAAAATTAAGAAAGTACTTGTGTCGCAGCCGAAACCGGCATCAGAGAAATCTCCTTACTACGACATCGCCGAGAAGTATGGTGTGAAAATAGATTTTCGCCCATTTATCAAAGTGGAGAGCCTTTCAGCGAAAGAGTTCAGACAACAGAAAATTTCGGTCTTGGATCATACTGCCGTTATTTTTACTTCGCGTCATGCTATTGATCATTTCTTCCACTTGTGTACAGAATTGCGTGTGACAATTCCCGAAACAATGAAGTATTTCTGCGTGACGGAGGCCGTTGCTCTGTATATCCAAAAGTATGTGCAGTATCGTAAGCGTAAGATTTTCTTCGGAAACACCGGGAAGATTGACGATTTGATACCTTCCATTGTTAAGCATAAGACTGAAAAGTACTTGGTACCAATGTCGGATGTACACAATGATGACGTGAAGAATCTGCTGGATAAGAATAAGATTCAGCACACGGAAGCTGTCATGTACCGTACTGTCAGCAATGACTTTGCTGCAGATGAGGCTTTTGATTATGACATGCTGGTGTTCTTCAGTCCGGCAGGCATCAGTGCCTTGAAGAAGAATTTCCCTGATTTTGACCAGAAGGAAATCAAGATCGGAACATTCGGCTCTACCACTGCCCAGGCAGTCCGTGATGCCGGACTTCGTCTTGACCTGGAAGCTCCCAGCGTGCAGGCACCCTCAATGACGGCGGCGCTTGACATGTTTATCAAGGAGAATAATAAAGGAAAGTAAAAAGAGTTATGAGTTATAAGTTATGAGTGATTTGCTTATAGCTTGTAGACATAACAATGGATTTATAAAATTGAGCTACAAGTGGTTGTGCTTTTATGTTGCCAGGTACTTGTAGCTCGTTTTTGTATCGCCCCATAACTTATCACTCATAACTCATCACCCATCACTCATAACTTATAACTCATCACCCCATGCCAAATACCTTGCGTAAGTCCGAACGGTTGGACAAGAAGAAAGTGATAGAGAAGATGTTTGCGGGCGGCTCACGCTCGTTTTCGGTTTTCCCTTTGCGTGTGGTGTATCTGCCAGTGGAGGAACTGGAGGCACCCGTTTCCATTCTTGTAAGTGTTTCGAAACGCCGTTTCAAGCGGGCGGTGAAGCGCAACCGCGTGAAACGCCAGATACGTGAAGCCTACCGCATGAACAAACACGGACTGCTGGCCGTGCTGACGGAAAAAAAGTGCCGTCTGGCCGTGGCCTTCATCTATCTTTCGGACCAGTTGGTAGACTCTTCTGTCATTGAGGACCGTATGAAGACAGCTTTGGCACGCATTGCCGAGAAGGTAGCGGCAAATGCTGAAGCTGAGCAAACTCCGCAGGTGTTATGAAGCGTCTGCTTTCATATCTGCTGCTGCTTCCCATCTATTTCTATCAGAAGTGCATATCGCCCATGATAGGGCCTTCATGTCGTTTTACCCCCACTTGTTCGCAATATGCGGTGGAGGCCATCAAGAAACACGGACCTTTCAAGGGGTTTTGTCTGGCAGTCAGGCGCATTCTGCGCTGCCATCCCTGGGGAGGTTCCGGATATGATCCCGTTCCATGAATATTCCAGTAGACATACATACACACCGGCTTCCGCAAGTACCCGGAACTGCCATTGCAAATTGCTATCCCGAAACGTTCTCTCCACAGAGCGGCGGATGGTATTCGGTGGGGATACATCCCTGGCATATAGGTCGGAGTGGAGGTGAACACTCAGGAGTTGAAGGTGCTGTGGCTAGCAGGGTGTGCGGCCTGGAGGAGTTAGTGCGCCATCCCCAAGTACTTGCCGTGGGCGAAGTCGGGCTGGACAAGCTGGCAGATGCTCCGATGGATTTGCAGGTGGAAGTGTTCAGACGCCAGGCATGTTTGGCAGAGGAAGTGGGAAAGCCGCTGGTGATTCATCTGGTGAAGGCGGTTGATGAACTGCTGAAGGTGAAGCGGGACTTGCGCCCGTCGAATCCGTGGATAATACATGGTTTCCGTGGCAAGGCGGCGTTGGTGGAGGAATATCTGAAACATGGCTTTTACCTTTCATTCGGGGAGAAATACCAGGAAGCAGCCTTGTACCGGGTACCTGCCGACCGGCTGTTCATCGAAACGGATGAAAGCGAAGTTTCCATCGGGGAATTGTATGCACGCGCTGCCGAAGTGCGCGGCATCTCTCCCGAGGAGCTTGGAGAAACACTCCGGAGAAATGTCTGCAAAGTCTTTTTTAAACCCTAAGAGTTGTTTCTTCGAATAAAGAGTCGTATTTTTGCGCAGATTAAAATAGGAATCAAACAATTCATAGATAATCACTTAAATAATTAATCAGATAACTTAATCATTCGATGAATTTTGTAGAAGAATTAAGATGGCGTGGCATGCTCCACGATATGATGCCGGGTACGGAAGAACTTCTGGCTAAGGAACAAGTGACTGCATACATTGGTTTCGACCCTACTGCGGACTCTTTGCACATCGGGCACCTTTGCAGTGTGATGATTTTGCGTCACTTCCAGCGTTGCGGACACAAGCCGTTGGCACTGATTGGCGGTGCTACGGGTATGATTGGTGACCCTTCCGGAAAGTCTGCCGAACGCAATCTGCTTACGGAAGAGACGTTGCAGCGCAACCTGGCCGGTATGAAGGCCCAGCTCTCCAAGTTCCTGGATTTTGATTCGGATGCCCCCAACCGTGCCGAGTTGGTGAACAACTACGATTGGATGAAGAACTTCACTTTCCTCGATTTTGCCCGTGAAGTGGGTAAGTACATCACCGTGAACTATATGATGGCGAAAGATTCTGTAAAGAAGCGTCTGAACGGTGAGGCACGTGACGGTCTTTCCTTCACGGAATTCACCTACCAGCTGTTGCAGGGGTACGACTTCCTTCATCTGTATGAAACCAAAGGCTGCAAGCTCCAGATGGGTGGCAGCGACCAGTGGGGTAACATCACCACCGGTGCCGAACTGATTCGCCGTACGAACGGTGGGGAGGTATTTGCACTGACCAGCCCGCTGATTACGAAGGCCGACGGTGGTAAGTTCGGCAAGACAGAGTCCGGAAACATCTGGCTCGACCCGCGCTACACTTCTCCATATAAGTTCTACCAGTTCTGGCTGAACGTGAGCGACGAGGATGCCAAACGCTACATAAAGATATTCACTGCACTGTCCAAGGAGGAGATTGATGCTCTGACGGCCGAGCACGAGGCTGCTCCCCATTTGCGCGTCCTTCAGAAGTGCCTGGCCAAGGAAGTGACTATCATGGTTCATTCCGAAGAGGACTATAACGCTGCTGTGGATGCATCCAACATCTTGTTTGGCAATGCAACTTCGGATGCACTGAAGAAGTTGGACGAAGATACGCTGCTGGCTGTGTTCGAGGGTGTTCCCCAGTTCGAAATATCCCGTGATGCACTGGCTGCCGGTGTGAAGGCGGTGGATTTGTTCGTGGATAATGCTGCTGTATTCGCTTCCAAGGGCGAGATGCGTAAGCTGGTGCAAGGCGGTGGCGTTTCTCTGAATAAGGAGAAACTGGCTGCTTTCGACCAGGTGATTACGACAGCCGATCTGCTGGACGAAAAATACCTGCTGGTACAGCGCGGCAAGAAGAATTACTATCTGATTATCGCCAAATAGCGGTATCCTAAAGAGAAGTAATTAAGGAAATAATGCTTCGGCAGTAAAAATAGCCCCGAAATATTTGGATATTTCGGGGCTTCCTTTTATCTTTGCACCGCTTTTTAACAGAAAGCCCTATGTTTGGACTATGGTGTAATGGTAGCACAACAGGTTTTGGTTCTGTTTGTCCAGGTTCGAATCCTGGTAGTCCAACTACGATACAGCTAATTGCAGCTAAAAACCCACTAAAATCGCAAGTTTTAGTGGGTTTTTTTGTTACTTCTTTCCCCCTCTTGTTGGCACTATAGGTATAGATTTTTTCTTTTTACGAATCTTTGAACGATATTGCTATATAATTGACACAAATTTATACGGTTTCTCCATTTTCTTTTGTTACATTTGCATCGTGTACGCAAACGATGTGTATTTGATGGCTGAAGTTATAACCTATTAAATGTAGTGCAATCATGAAAACGAACTATGAAATTCGCTATGCTGAGCATCCCGATGATGTGAAAAGCTACGATACGAAAAGCATTCGCTGCGATTTCCTTATAGGGAAGGCATTCTCCCAAAATAAAGTTTCCATTGAGTATAAACTACTTGCAAATCGTACATAAATAGAATATCACTTATTTAAACTTAATAATTTAACGTTATGAATCCGTATTTGAATTTTTCTTTGGAAGGTAAAGTAGCCCTTGTTACAGGTGCTTCTTATGGTATCGGTTTTGCTATCGCTTCAGCTTTTGCAGAGCAAGGAGCAACTATCTGTTTCAACGATATCAACCAGGAGTTGGTAGACAAAGGCTTGGCTGCCTATACTGAAAAGGGTATCAAGGCACGCGGTTATGTATGTGATGTGACAGACGAACCTGCTGTTCAGGCCATGGTAGCCCAGATTGAAAAGGAAGTAGGCTCTGTTGATATCCTCGTAAACAATGCCGGCATCATCCGCCGTGTTCCTATGCACGAGATGGAGGCTGCTGACTTCCGTCGTGTAATCGATATCGACCTCAATGCTCCGTTCATCGTATCAAAGGCTGTTCTGCCTGCCATGATGAAGAAGGGCCACGGTAAAATTATCAATATCTGCTCTATGATGTCCGAACTGGGTCGTGAGACTGTGTCGGCCTATGCCGCTGCCAAGGGTGGCTTGAAGATGCTGACTCGCAACATCTGCTCTGAATATGGTGAATATAACATCCAATGTAACGGTATCGGTCCGGGTTACATCGCTACCCCGCAGACTGCTCCGCTGCGTGAAAAGCAGGCCGACGGTAGCCGTCACCCGTTCGACTCGTTCATCTGCGCCAAGACTCCGGCAGGCCGCTGGCTGGCTCCGGAAGAACTTACCGGTCCGGCAGTGTTCCTGGCATCGGAAGCCTCTAATGCGGTAAATGGTCACATCCTCTATGTAGACGGAGGTATCTTGGCTTATATCGGAAAGCAACCGAAATAAATTTAAGGATAATTGAGAAGGTGATAAAGTGGCAGGATAATGTCACTTGTCACCTTTTTCTTTTGGGCGCGGATTACGCGGATTTCGCGGAAAGGATAAGGAAAATCCGTATAATCCGCGAAATCCGCGCCTAAAAGAAAGTTATACAACTGATTAGGAAAAAGCAATGATTATATGAGAAACTTTCTTTTATTATGTATGGCGGCCCTCTGCTGTCTTGCTTGCAACGATAGCAAGATAGTGACTGTTACGGTAACCAATCCGTTAGCGATGGACCGTTCCGATGAGATGGTAGAGGTGTCCATGACCGAAATCTCAAACCTTCTGAATCTGGCAGACACCGCACAGATTGTGGTTCTGAATGTCGAAGGGGAGCAGGTGCCTTACCAAGTGACCTACGATGACAAATTAATCTTCCCTGCTACGGTAGCCGCCAATGCATCGGCTGCATATACCGTCCAGGCCGGTACTCCCGTCGATGTGGAGGTAAGGGCTTGTGGGCGGCAGTATCCCGAACGTCTGGACGACATGGCCTGGGAGAACGACTTGGTAGGCTTCCGTGCCTACGGTCCTGCATTGCAGGCAAGGGGTGAACGCGGTTTCGGCTACGACTTGTTCACGAAGCGAGGCACTGCTGCACCGGTACTGGAAGACATGTATGCCAAGGAACTGGATGCAGACTCCTGGAAGCAGGTTAATGAATTGCGCAAGACAGACCCGAAGGCAGCCGATGAGCTGGTACGCACATTCTCCTATCATATAGACCACGGTTATGGCATGGACTGCTATGCAGTAGGTCCAACATTGGGAGCTGGAGTGTCTGCATTGATGGTGAATGATACCATTATCTATCCGTGGTGCTACAAGACGCAGGAGGTGCTGGACAATGGTCCTTTGCGTTTTACGATGAGGTTGAAGTTCAATCCGCTGGCTGTGAAAGGGGATACTGCTGTGGTGGAAACACGTCTGATTACGCTGGATGCCGGTTCTCATCTGAACCGTACTGCCGTTTCGTATAGCAATCTAAAGGAATCTTTGCCCATTGTTACCGGTATTGTGCTGCACGAACCGGACGGTGCTGTGGTGGCTGATGCCGCCGGTGGCTATATGACGTATGTAGACCCCACTACCGGACCGGATAATGGTAAGATATTTATGGGGGCCGCTTTCCCTGCCGTTGTGAAGGAAGCTAAAACCGTGCTTTTCCCCATAGAGGAGAAGAAGATGCGTAACAATGCGGACGGTCATGTACTGGTTGTCAGCGACTATGAGCCGGGCGCTGACTACGTGTATTACTGGGGCTTTGCCTGGGACCGCGCGGACATCAAGACTGCTGAAGCCTGGAACCGATACATGGCTGATTTTGCACAGAAGGTGCGCAATCCGATGACGGTGAGTATCCGCTAAGTTGATTTTCTTCCTTTTCAGACGGAGAAGATTGAGAAGTTGGAGGTTTGTAACTGTCCGGACGAATGACAAATGTTCTCAGAATAAGCTCTTCCCCTTGTAGACAAGTTCTGCAACGTTTTTGGCCTCCAGTTTTTCCATCAGGCGCTTCCGGTAAGTCTGTATTGTATTGATGCTGAGAAATAGTAATTGGGATATTTCAGAAGTGCTCAGTCCTTGCGAGAGATAGGCGAGCACTTCTTTTTCACGTCTCGACAATTCGGGAAGTGCATATGGTAGGGTGTTTTGTTTTTCCTTGTCCAGTTCGCTGAAAACATTGCTGAAGTATCTGGTTCCGTTTTTCAGTGTACTGATGGCGTCTCTCAATTCGCTGGTGCTGGCATTTTTTGAAACAGCTCCGTTGATGTTTAGGGTGGATAATTTGGCTATGATCCAAGGTTCTTCATGCATGGTATAGATTAAAATGCCGCATTCGGGTATCTGGCTGTGAAGGTGGGATATGAGTTGGAATCCATTCATATCCGGTAGTTCAAGGTCAATGATGCAAAGGTCGAATCTCTCTTTGAGGGTCAGTTGTTCCACGTCTTTTGCACAAGTGGCTCCTTTGCACGTCACTCCTTCGAGTTGCGAGGCCAATGCGATGATGCCTTCAGCAACAATCGGGTGGTCATCTATTACCAGTATTCTGTATGTTTCTTTGTTTGGTTTCATTCGTTTATGTTAAGCAGTAGGGTGAAAACGTTGTTTTCTGTTGACGAGCATACATTGGCGGTAGCGTTGATGGCTTTGATACGGTCGTTTACGGTGCGCAATCCTATGCCGTCATTGTTGTTTGTTGCTGTTTGTTGCTTGTTTGCATTCTTACCGTTGTCTGTAATTTGCAGGGTATATTTATTTTCATTGTCGGCACGGAGACTGATGACTATATGACTGGCTGAGGCATGTTTCACGATGTTCATGGTGAGTTCTTGTACGATGCGGTACAGCTCATAAGCGGTTTCATTGGGAAGATGGCGTGATGCGTTGTTCTCCGTTGGATGATAGCTGACCTCTATGCCGGTGTTCTCGGTCAGTTTGGCAGCATAACGGTCGAGTATCTGGTCTAGACTGAGATGCTCGAATTCGGGAGGCATCAGTTCGTGTGAGATATTCCGCACGTTGTTTCTCAGTTTGCTGACGAGTGAGGCCAGTTCCTGCTCATTCCCTTTGCCGGCAGAAGTTTCTATCTTCATTTGCAGCCCCAGCAGGTCGTTGGCTATACCATCATGCAGTTCCTTGGCAAAATATTTGCATTCCTCTTCCAACCCTTCAATGTAGCGGCGTGCCGAGTTCAGTTCGTTTTCTTGCTTTAGCAGTTCAATCTTCTTTTCGGCTATTCGTTTCTTGTGGCGGAGCGTCAACAAAGTAATGAGAGCAAGACCAGACAGAAGGGCTACAGCAATGGAGGCTTTTAGCAGGAAGGCTTGGTGTTCCAGTTGTTCTTGTTGCAGGTGGGCTATCTCCAATTCCTTTTCTTGTGTGTGATATTTCACGTTGAATTCTGCCATTTGTTGCGTCAGATTGTGCTGTGCCAGCGTATCAGTCCACATGCGGGCACTATCCATATAGGTGTAGGCCAGTTTGGGGTTTCCCAAGGCATCGTAGCATCGTGCCATTTGTGTAAATAATGTTTTGGGCTCGGTACCGGTTTTCCGGTTACGCAGCCAGTGGAAGTCCTTCAAGGCGCGGGCATAGTTTTTGCGGTTTGTTTCGGTGGCTGCCCTCGATTGTATGAATCCTATGGCAGCGATGGAGTTGGATGGTACCCGTTGTAGTAGTTTGTTCCCCAATTTCAAGTAGTGGTCTATGGAATCGGGTTGTTCTTTTCGTTCAAAGAGTCTCAGCATGCCGGGCAGGCAGCGTATCTTCCATAAGTCTTCGTTTCCCTCTCCGTGGCAGGCAATGTTCCAGGCTTTGCGGTTGGATTTTTCAGCATCATCCAGCTTGTTCAGCTCAGCCTTTATGGTTGCTCTGATTTGCCAGGTGGTGAAAGCTACGAATGGGTCTTCGGTTCTGGCGGCATGTTCGGTGGCCATGTCGGTATACTTTTCAGCTTCGTCCAGCTGCCTGATATTGAAGTATAGGATGGACACATTGTTGCAGATGTGGGCTATCCAGCTTTCGTCCCCATATTGCAAGGCACTGTCCAGTGCTTTATTGTAATAGTAGAGTGTAGAGTCATTCATTTGGTGCTGACGGTAGAGGAGGCCCAAATCGTTGTATACGCTGATGTGCTTTTCCAAATCATCTATCTGCGGCAGGTAGGGGAGCACATTTTTTTTCATGGCAAAGGCTTCTTCTGTCTTTCCCACATAGATCAGTAGTGTGGCTTGTTCGTTCAGCAAGATGGGATACATGAAGGAGTGCTTTACGTTCCGGGTGGCAAAGGCGCTGTCGAAGCTACGTTGCGCTTCATCGTAGTGTCCTTCTTCCATGAGATTGGCTGCCCGGTTGTAGAAGTGTGCCAACAGAGTGTCTGTTGGTATTTCTCCGGCGTGAAGCAGGATAGTGGTTAACCTCAAATCCGCAACCTATAGGGTTTAGTGGGATTTTGCTTGCAAAGCGACAA
>OLPI01002239.1_pt1 | contig 15553 bp, 16 predicted proteins | sample 1672361 | NCBI WGS metagenome assembly OLPI01 (sample SAMEA3136675, study PRJEB25190) | human gut metagenome
GCATTCGTCAAGCTTGCCATCATCATGTTCGCAGACACGCTGCTGTTCCAGCTCGTCACTCTGCCTGTCGAGTTTGACGCATCGCGCCGTGGCCTCACGTATCTGAAAGCCTCTGGCATGAACGGCGCCGAACTCGCAGGCGCCTCCAACGTGCTTCGTGCCTGCGCGCTTACGTATGTTGCTGCCGCGCTCACCTCGCTTCTGCAGCTCATTTACATGGTGCTTTCGACGCGTTCGGAAGACTAAACGCCCATGCTCGCTTCGCAAGTCGAACAACAACAGGGTGATGACGAGAAAAAACCCTTGAGCATCTCCGAGGCTCTTGATGTTGCCAAGGGTTCGCTTGAGAAGCTGAAGCTGCGCGTGCTCGGCGAGGTCTCGGAAGTCAATGTGAAACCGGGGTATGCCAACGCATACTTCACGCTGAAAGACGAGACCGGCACGCTGCCCTGCCAGATGTGGCACGATCGATTCGAGAAATGCGGCATCACGCTTGAAGTGGGCATGATGGTAGAACTCGTCGGTCGATTTTCGCTCTACCCGAAAAAAGGGCGCATGCACTTCCAGGTGTTCGCCATCTCCGTGGCGGGCGAGGGCATGCTGCGCCAGCAGGTCGCCATGCTCCAGCGCAAGCTTGAAGCAGAAGGCCTCATGGCGCCCGAACGCAAAGTTCCCGTGCCTGCATATCCCATGAAAATCGGCGTCGTGACCTCGCCACGCGGCGATGCCATCCATGATGTTTTGCGCACAACGCGCCGCAGGTTTCCCCTTGCGCATATCTATGTTGCAGGCGTTCCGGTCGAAGGCGCGCGTGCACCTGAATACATCGTCGAAGGCATGCGCGCGTGCTTTCGAGCCCGCGTCGAAGTCATATTGCTCGTACGCGGTGGCGGAAGCTACGAAGATCTCATGCCCTTCAACGACGAACAGCTCGCCCGCGCCATTGTGAAATGCCCCATTCCCGTCGTGACGGGCATCGGGCACGAACCCGACACCACGATCGCAGACTTGGTTGGAGACTTGCGCGCTTCTACGCCTACCGGCGCCGCCGAAGCGGTCACCGTGCAAACATCGCAACTCGCAGCCCAGCTGCGATCGATGGGGGAGTATATTGCGCAGCGTCAGCAGCAGCGAATCCAGCATGCAACGCTTTCGCTCGACCGATACGCCACGCGACCCATATTCAAAGACCCTCGGTCGATGTTCGCAAGCGACCTTATCACACTCGACATAGTGCACGACAGGCTCTCTCGAGCTCTTCCAGCCAATATCGAGCGAGACAAAACCCGCCTTGCTGCATATGCCTCGCGGCTTTCCGTAAAGCCAGCTGTCTTCGATCGCGCTTCCGCAAGCCTCGAAAACTACTCTTCGAGGCTTCGCAGTTCCACCGCTTCGCTCGATCGAGATACGCTGCGCCTTTCTGCGCAATGCGACAGGCTTCGTGAAGTTTCCTCGAAAGTCCTCACCCCTGCGCAGCACGAAGTAGCATTGAGGGCAGGGCGTCTCCACGATTTATCGCCACTTGCAACGCTTTCCCGCGGCTATGCAATAGCACGCGACGGGGAAGGCCGCATCGTGAAACACGCTACCGCGCTTTCACCTGGCGATACGTTCGAAGTAACCGTTGCCGACGGCAGCATCTACGCAACCGTCGATTCCATTCGCACTTCTGAAAGGAGCGACTCATGACCGACACCACCACCGCAACCGAGCCGAAAAAGGTGAGCGACCTGACTTTTCGCGAAGCCATGGCGGAGCTCGATGCCACGGTCACCACGCTTGAGAGCAACTCCCTCGAACTCGAGGAGAGCTTAAAAGCCTACGAACGAGGCGTCGCGCTGCTTGCCGATCTGCAGGCCCGACTCGCGAACGCCCAACAAAAAGTCGATGTGCTTATGGGCCAGCTCGACGCTCCCGCCGACGATGCGACCACTGACAGCACTCTTTCGTAGTATTCTTGGCATTTGCATTACACTAAAGTGCATAAAACTCTCTCAATGCGCGCATTGCGCGAGAAAGGCAGCATGGCATATGACCGACTGCGTATTCTGCAAAATTGCCGCTGGCGAAATTCCTGCCAGCGTAGTATACGAGGACGACAAGGTTATTGCGTTCGACGACCTTGAACCCCAAATGCCCGTGCATACGCTCATCATCCCTAAGCAGCACTTCGCCAACATTGGCGACGGTTTGCCAGACGACCTTATGGGCCATCTTTTCAACACCGTGAAAAAGGTCGCGGAAATCAAAGGCATCAATAAAACCGGCTATCGCGTCATCGTCAACACCGGCGACGACGCCCAGCAATCGGTTCATCACATCCATGTGCACGTTTTGGGCGGCGCCCCGATGAACTCTGGATCGCCTGCTCTCTAAAATCGTTCGACACGGGGGAACTTCGTGAAAATTCTCGTCATCAATGCTGGTTCTTCTTCATTGAAATACCAGCTCATCGACACTGAAAACAATAAGATGCTCGCCAAGGGCCTGTGTGAGCGCGTCGGAAGCAAAGATTCCTATATCAAGCACGGCGCCGACAAAGACGAACGCATCTTTGCTCAATACATGGCCGACCACGAAGAGGCCCTGGCCGTCGTGTTCGATGCGCTGTGCCACAGCGAGCGTTCGACCATTCATTCCATTAATGAAATCGACGCCATCGGGCATCGCATCGTGCATGGTGGCAATTATTTCGACTCCTCGGTGCTCATCACGCCCGATGTCATCAAAAAAATCGAAAGCCTCTGCACGTTGGCGCCGCTTCACAACCCGCCCGCGCTCAAATGCATCAACGTATGCGAGAGAATGGCTCCCGACATGCCGCAGGTGGCCGTTTTCGACACGTCGTTCTTCCAGTCGCTCCCGCCTTCGGCGTACATGTATCCGCTGCCATACGAACTGTGCGAGAAGCATCAGATTCGCAAATACGGCGCGCATGGAACGTCGCATCGCTATATCGCGCAACGCTGCGCAGCCCTCATGGGACAGCCAATCGAAGATTTGAAGATCATCACATGCCACCTGGGCAACGGTTGCTCGATTTCTGCTGTCGACCACGGCATCGCCGTTGACACGTCTATGGGATTCACTCCGCTCGACGGCCTTATGATGGGCACGCGTTGTGGCGCCATCGACCCGGCCATCATTCCTTTTTTGGAAGAAGCCGAAGACCTTACGCCACCTCAAATCAATGAGCTCATGAATAAGAAATCGGGCCTGTTGGGCGTTTCTGGCATCAGCAACGATATGCGTGACGTGCGCAAGGGCGCCGAAGAAGGCAATGAGCGTGCAGTGCTCGCCTACGAGATGTACGCGCACTCCATTCGTAAATACCTCGGTCAATATCTCGTTGAAATGGCCGGCTGCGATGCTATCGTGCTTACCGCGGGCGTCGGCGAAAACTGCGACCGCATGCGACGCATCGTGTTCGCAGGTCTGCAGCCGCTGGGAATTATCCTTGACCAGGAGAAGAACCGCCGCGATTACCACGGCAAAGAGCGCTTCATTTCCCGTGACGATTCCCCGGTTAAAATCATCGTGATTCCAACCAACGAGGAATTCATGATTGCCCAAGATACGTTGAGCATCGTGTCGGATCTCAAGAAGTAACGAGTTCGACCAACCAAAGGCCCCATGCCCTGCGTCCAAGAACGAACGTTCAATTGGAGGCAAAGCATGGGGCCTTTCTCGTTCATAATGCAAAAAAAAACGGGCCGCATAAGGCGGCCCGAAATGTATTCCATAGAGAGGCAAAACTCGAAGAGAAATTAAGCCTCCTGTGCCTGAACAGCGGTAATGGCAATAACGCCCAGCACGTCCTCGGCAGAGCAGCCGCGAGACAAGTCGTTCATCGGAGCACCCAGACCCTGAGTAATGGGGCCGTACGCCTCGGCCTTTGCCAGACGCTGCACGAGCTTGTAGCCAATGTTCGCAGCATCGAGGTCGGGGAAGACCAAGACGTTCGCCTTGCCGGCAACAGGGGAGTCGGGAGCCTTGCTTGCGGCAACGCTCGGAACGAGCGCGGCATCGGCTTGGAGCTCGCCATCAATAGCGAACTCAGGAGCCTTCTGCTTAGCAAGGGCAAACGCCTCGACGACCTTTTGCGTATCGTCGTCTTTCACCGAACCGTAGCTCGAATGCGAAAGCATAGCAACACGAGCCTCGGCCCCGAGAAGCTTCTCGTAGCTTTTTGCTGTCGCAACGGCGATTTCAGAAAGGTCTTCCGCATTCGGCTGAATGCATACCGCGCAGTCGCTGAACATAAACGTGCCGGCATCGCCAAACTCGCAGTTCGGAACTTCCATAACAAAGAAGGAGCTCACGAGCTTGCTGCCAGGCGCAGTTTTAATGATGCGCAGCGCGGGATGCAACACGTCTTTGGTTGCATGGCAAGCGCCACCAACCAAGCCATCTGCATGGCCAGTCTTCAGCAGCATGGTGCCAAAATACATGACATCATCCATTTGAGCTTCCGCTTCTTCGGGGGTAACGCCCTTGCTCTTGCGCAACTCGTAGAACGCCTCGGCCATTTCTTTGCGAAGCTCGCCTTGAGTGTTGTCGATAATGGTCGCGCCATCGAGATTGAAGCCCTTTGCAGCGACCTCTTCAGGTTTGCCGACAATAACGATGTTTGCAAGACCCTGCTCCAGCGCCTTCTCGGCAGCTTCCAGGATGCGCTCGTCATTGCCCTCGGGCAAAACGATGGTCTTCTTGTCGGCCTTAGCGCGGTCGATCATAGTGCTCAGAAACGTTGCCATGCAGCGTCCTTTCTCTTGAATCAGCATGCCCCCAATAATAACGCAGAGCCCAGCATCCGAGATTTATCAACACTCAATCTGGTGATTTCATAGGCTGAACGGCGGCAGGGAAGAGACGGCACGGCAAATCCCTATAATAAGGCGCGTTTGAGGTATCGCCGGTGCAAAAGGCGCATGTGATTCGCATTTCGCACGGTCGATATGAATTATTCTCAGGTCGCATGCGTTTCTATGCATGGCCTCGAAAGGGCTCGAAAATGAAAACCATTTCTTTCGCCGTTCCTTGTTACAACTCCGCCGCATATATGAACAAGTGCATTGAATCACTGCTCGCATGCGACGAGGGTAAAAACGACATTGAGATTCTTATCGTTGATGACGGCTCTACGAAAGACAATACGGCAGAAATCGCCGATGCTTGGCAGGAAAAATATCCTGACACCATTCGAGCAATCCATAAACCCAACGGTGGTCATGGTTCGGCCGTTAATACCGGGCTCGCCAATGCTGAGGGCCGCTATTTCAAGGTCGTCGACTCCGACGACTGGCTTGACAAAGACGCCATGCATGAAGTTATGGCATACTTGCGCCGCCAAATGGAGCTCGCAGAGCCGACCGATATGGTAATTGGCAATTACGTCTATGAAAAAGTGCATGAAGGCACGCGCACCGTCATGGGATACAAGAACGTTTTCCCCGTAGGCGAGGAATTCGGCTGGGATGATACGAAGCATTTCCATCAGTCGCAGTACCTTCTCATGCATTCGGTGATTTATCGCACCGAGCTCCTGCAAGATTTAGGCTTGAAGCTTCCCGAGCACACGTTCTACGTTGACAACATTTTCGTGTTTAAGCCTCTTCCGAGTGTGCGCACCATGTACTACCTCGATGTAGACATGTATCGCTACTTCATCGGCCGCGAAGATCAGAGCGTGAACGAAAAGGTCATGTATGCCCGCCGCGACCAGCAGCTTCGCGTGACGCGTATCATGATCGACGCGATGAACGATGCCGAAATCGAATCCAAGAAACTCGAGCGCTACATGCTCAACTACCTTTCCATGATGATGTGCATCTGTTCGATTTTCCTGCGCATGGAAAAGACCGACGAAAACGAGGAGAATCGCGCTGCCATTTGGGAATACCTCAAGCAAAAGAACCCCGAGCTCTACAAGCGAGTCAAAAACACCGCGCTGAACTGGGGAACGAATATCCCCACCGAAGCTGGTCGACAGTTCGGCCTGGCGGCTTATCATATCGCGCAAAAGATTTTCAAATTCAACTAGCCGCGAGCCTATCATGCAGTACACGGCCCCATTGGGGCCGTTTTTTTCGACCGAATGCATGGCGGTGAGGAAGAACCGAACCGTAATGGTGTTTGACGCCCAATCTCTGGTTCGGCCGACACCGAAAGCAAGTCCCTTGGGGCAGCGCCGCACAGCGCAAAGCAGAACGCATGCTATCGAGAGTAATCGGCGGGGTTTTTCGCCGCAGTTCCTGTTGTCTTGTCTTTAAATCGCAGGTCACGGCCAAAAAAGACCGCGCCTTCACCAAAGCGGTCTTTAACTTTATCGGTCGCTTTCGAAAGGCTCCTACCAACCTCCGCGTCAATCGACGGCTTCTTAGCAGCACCTTGCTCATCTTGAGGACTCGCATCGAAAGGAGCCGTATCGAAGAGCGATTCTTGAACCACCTCGTCTTTTTCGAAATGAGACACGGCGACACCGACCAAACGCACACGCATCCCCGGCTTCCATATTTGAGAAATCATGCGCCGGATTTCAGGCATGAACACATGCTCGTTATCGTCTTGAGCGCGAAGTTGCGTTTGGCAGCTTTTCGAGGTGCGGTCGGCAAAACGAAGCTTAAGAGCAAGCGTAGACCCCTTGAGTCCATTTTTACGAAGCCGACGCGCAACTTTGGCCGCAAGCATATTCGCCGCGTTTTCTATCGCGTCGAAGGTAACGAGGTCTTGAGAAAACGTCATCTCGTTCGAAACAGACTTCACGGTTTCGTCTTGCTTCACCGCAGTTGCATCAACACCCAGGCATCGCATGCGCATCATTTCGCCGTTCTTGCCGTATATTGAACGCAACACATCTTCCGGAGCTTCAGCCATATCGCCAAGCGTACGAATGCCATGCCGCAAAAGTTCCTCTTCGGCACGCTTGCCAACACCCGACATGACGCGAATGGACAAAGGAAAAAGGAAATCGAGCTCGGAACCTGGGTAAATTACGGTAAGACCACGTGGTTTATCCTGGTCAGAAGCAATTTTTGCAACCGTTTTGCTCGTTCCGACCCCAATTGAGCACGTAACGCCAAGATGAGCCACTCGCTTTTGGATTCTGTCAGCGATGGCAACAGGATGCTCAGAGTTGACTTCGGTAGGGGAGACATCGACAAAAGCCTCATCAATGCTTACTTGCTGCACATGGGGGCTTTCATCGTGCAGAATAGCCATGACTCGAGCCGACATTTCCTTGTAGCGGTCAAAATGACCATGCGTCCATATCGCCTGGGGACAGAGCTCGCGCGCAGCAGAGGCGGCCATTGCGGAATGAACCCCATAGGCACGAGCCTCATAACTCGCCGTTGAAACAACGCCGTGCTTATCGGCATCACCGCCAACGATTACTGGTTTGCCGCGCCACGCGGGATGATCAAGCTGTTCCACAGAAGCGAAAAACGCGTCAAGATCAACGAGCAAGATCGCAGATCCCGTCCATGGTTGCACGTATGTCGAATCAAATTCCGCCATTGAGCTTTCTCACAGTACATCAACGTCGCGCAAGGCGCAGGTTTCTTTATAGGCTCCATGGTATCATGAAATCTGCAACTCCCCTGTTGCTATGTACAAATGTTCGATTTTCAAAATCGAACGAAAGGAGCACGCATGAATTTGAGCAAGTCAACCTGCCGCAACTTTGCAATTGGCGGCATTGTATGCGCTGGCATCAGTATTGTGATTGGCGGTGCTTTGCTCGATATCGTCGGCTTCGTTATCGGATTCATCGCACTCACATCGGCTAAGAAAATGATTGCAGCAATGCCCGGCGATGCCTACGTCGAAAATGTCTTGAAACTTGCGAAGATCGCTGTCGTTGTATCGCTGGTCGCATTCATCGCGAACATTTTGACCGCCGTTTTCCTGACGCCCGTTCTGGTCGACCAAGCGAGCAGCATGGTAGCCAAGTCCGCATCCACGTTCTAGGAAATCGTTCAAAGGCATAAGGCAAAGCACCTCCAGCGACTTCAAACCAGACGAGTTTTGGTCATGCGACGACTTTTCCTAGCAAGCTAAGCGCTATCTATCAAGCGGCAATCATGCAAATCTCTTTCAAAGCCTTCCTTCGACACAGCCTGAAGGAAGGCTTTTGTTTGCTTCTTATCAATAATTCTGATAATACATGTTATGTAAACTAACACGAAAATACACCGTATTATCGCATGAATGAAAAAACGAGAAAACAGCAGGTCAAAACGATAATACGCCCCGTATGCGCTCAGGGTAAGTGCGGTTTCCGATGCAAAAAAAGCGAAATTCCACGGCATATGCGGGCAAATTGAAGGCATTCTCATTCAGGCGCATGGTTCTGCTGTTTTCGCCTTCTGCATGCAATTATTGTCGCTGAAACGATACGAGCCACAGCGGCAGCCACAAACAAGCCGAATCCGATATACAGCCCCAGGGCGATAGACGGGTCGAACGTCGACACATCACGCCACGGCGTTCCCATGTTTCGAGGGAAGTCGATAGCCCAGATGAACACGCAGGCAAACAAGGCGATATCGGCGATTGCCGCAGCAAGCACGACCGTTTCTCCTGTCTTCCGCACAAGCAATCGCGCAGCCCAGCACCACACAGGAACAAACAGCAACGGAAGTGCACATATCAACCAGAAATGCACCCATTCCGCATTTGCCTCAGCATGCGCCTCGTCATATTCCGTTTCATCAAGATCGACCGCATTATTGCCCATGGCGACATCAAGAACGCCATTCGCCAAATTAAAGAACAGCGAGTTGCCCGCAACCGAGTCGTAGCCATCACCAAGCACGACCACGCCAATGTCACGGTCCGGCAAAATCGCCATGCTCGCTACATTGGTCTCAACGTCTCCATCGTGGCAAAATACGAGCTCGCCATCGTCATCGTAAGAGGTCCAACCCATGCCGTAATACGAATCGCCGCCCGAATCAGGCACGCGGCTCATGAACATTTGCATAACGCTATCGTAATCAAGCACGTTCTTGCCGCCGCCCAAATACATTTGCAGGTAATTCGCCATGTCGCGAATGCTTGCGGAAACATACCCCGACGAGGGGCCTCCCCATGCATCATCGTTTTCGACGTGCTGAAAATCATCTTGCACATAACGCCCAAAATAATTTCTATGGCCAAGCACGTTTCTTGAATCAGAATACGTCGCGGCATCATCGGGGTCATCGTCGTTGATGCCGCCGAAGGTGTTGCTGCCGTATTCCCCAAGCACATCATTCGTGCGCAGGCCCTGCGCGGAAGAGTCGACCATATTGAGCGGGGCGAAAACATGCTTCGCCATGTATGAGGAATACGACTCCCCCGATACATGTTCAACGATGCGCCCGAGCAAGTCATAATTGGCGTTTGCGTACGAAAACTCGCCGAAGCTGTCCCCCACTGTTGCCTCGTTGAGCGATTCGTAATACCCGAACCCGCTTGTCTGATTGAGCAACATTCGAACGCTGACCTCGGGAGATATGAGGTATTCGGGAGCATAATCGCTCGCAGGGGCATCAAGATCGATTTTTCCCTGTTCAACAAGCTGCATAATCGCAACCGCGCACATCGACTTGCTCAATGAGCCAATATAGAAAGCGTCACCAGCACTTTCGCACGTTCCAAACGTGCGCATATACGCAACCCCTTGGCTCGTGACAACGGCAACGGCCACTCCAGGCTCGTGAGTGCAACCAACGTTACGCGAAAGATACGAATCAAGCGCCGCCGAAAGCTCGTCGGCATCCAAATCGGCCGATGAAATGCCGATTGACGAAGTCGCAGAAACAGCGTCCTGTTTCGCAGGCTCGCCAGCATACGCCATGTGCGTAGTCGATACCGCGATAAAGCAGAGAACGCCGATGAAAACCACCGTGACGAATCTTGCCCATGCGGAATATGGAAAACGAGCCGAAAGCACTGCGCCACATCCTCTGCTAAAACGCAGCATAAATGAATTGAACAGGCTCTGCGAAACCCGAAAACACTTCGTACCAAAATACAAGGCAGCCCGCGATCAACAAGAACAGCCCGGCGCCAACAGTCAGAGCAATCGGGTGGCCGCAGACGAACGCAATGACTTCACAAGAAATCGTATGCAGGTTTGGACGCTCTTTCATAAACTGGCGAAATGTCATTCTGCACCGCCTAGGAATGCATTATCTTGGCCATTCACGAAATCATACACAGAATGCTCGATACGCACCCAGCCAATCCAGCCCGGATGCACCGTATCACACAGGAAATATTTTTCGTATTCGCAGCTTGAAAAGTCAGCATAGGCAACGCCCGCCGCATCGCACAAAGAGCGCGCCTGGTCATAAAATTGGGCACGAATGTCAGAAGTCACACCCATCTCGTCATACCAGCCGCCATGCATGGGCAGAATCACAACAAGCGGCTCAAGACCCGCCTCCCTGCATACCTTCAAGAAGCATTGGAAATCGGCCCATTCGTCATCGGCATGCACGAAATCTTGATTTTGCTCGCTTTTGTACTGAGAGTTTTTATCCCAATAAGCATCGTGGATGCCGTAATCGTTATTGGTGCACGACTGCTCGCCTTGCGCCTGCGCATCGGAAAGCAGCGCATCCCAGTCGGGCTCCCCCGTCGGCTCGCCAGCCGATCGTACCAGAGAATTCTTAGGCGACCCCTTCACCAATGCGTCAATTTTGCTGCGAATGCGCAGGTCATTTGAGAATTGATACGCAGCGTCATTAATCGCATCAACAAAAGTGTCGTCGTTGGCGGCAGCAATTTGCATTCCGTCAACACCGAGCGTCTCAAGACGCTGGCGGACATACGCCTTCGTGTCATCGCCGATGGAGTCGTTTTCCAAAAAACCCTTGTACAGCTGATATGAAAACTTCGACGAGAACTTCGACTGCTGACCGTTGCCCTTGAAGAACCACTGCGGCGAAAGCATGAGCACCGCTTTGCGATTCTTCGACGCCGGCGCATATGCCCCGGCGGCAATCGCCTGCCAGAGGCTTTGGTCGAACGCCTCGCCCACGTACGTCATATCGACGCCGCTTACGCTCTCGCCAAACACTTTCTGAGGGCATTGATTCACCAGCGGCGATGAAATATAGAGCTCCGACGTGCCAAACGTCAGAATGCCGTCGTCGCTCATGTTCGTCGTCGTGAAGTCGACGCTTTCCGATTTCGTACCCGAATAGACATAATCGTAGAGGCGCGTTTGGTCGGCCACATCGCCCTGGCGTGGAAGCGCGCAGCAAACGCCGCCCATCACAAGGGCGATTGCGACAAGACCGGCCACAACGCCCTTAAGAAGAAGCATGCCCGAAACCTTCTTTTCAGGTGCCTTTTCGGCCAAAACGCACCTCCTTTCCTTCATCGTATTCGTGAGCCTTACAGGCGTTTCTCAACCTGTTCGATAATCAGGTTCACTGTATTCATCTCTTCACGCTCAACTTCGGTAGGAGCAATCGAAACGCCGAATTCGTCTTCGATATCGACAAGCAGCTCAACCGCCGCCATAGAATCGAGGAAGCCGAGCTCGAAAAGGTCTTCATCGCGATGATCGCGAACCTCTTCGTCACCGCATACCTCCTCGAGCATGTCAAGCATCTTCTCTTCGACTTCCTCGTGAGTCATCGTTGCCATTGCCGTCTCCTTTCTAACAACGCCTCGCGGCGTTTTCACTCTTCAATTCGCTTCGCACTCAACGTCACGCATCACGCACCACATGCGAGACGCGTGATTTGTCCCGAAAACAGTGCAAAGCCGAAAAATACCGCCTGCATCGTCACGAACCACGATACGCCTCGAAACCACAGTTCCTTCTTATGCGCTTTGTAGAATTTCGTTTTCTGAAACGCTTCCGTCGCCGCGAGCAACACGCCGTGGAACAGGCCATATAGCAAATAATTGGCAGATAGACCATGCCATGCGCCCATAAGAAGCATGTTCACCATGAAACCGCATTGGGCAACGCGCAAACGTTTTTTAAACAGCTTATGCTTCAACGCGAAACGCGAGAAACGCATGAACACGAAGTCACGCAGCCAAAAGGAAAGCGTGATGTGCCAACGATTCCAGAAATCTTTAATATCGACCGCCAAAAACGGGGCGCGGAAGTTGCGCGGCGTGCGAATCCCGAAGCAATAGCTCGCGCCCATCGCCATAAGACTGTAGCCCGCGAAATCGAAGAACAAATACAGGCCATATTGATAGGCGATGATGACCTGCTGCCACAGCTCAACGCCAAGCCCCGCATTTCCCCACCCATGAGGCTCATAGAAGCGGAAGATATAGGCGGCAATAACCATTTTATAGACCATGCCAGCCGCAATGAGCACAATGCCTCGAGCGAGAAGCCCCGCATATTCGTCGCGCGAACGCGTCGCATGAAGATCCTCGACAAAACGACGGCTGCGGTCAATCGGCCCCGAGGTAAAAACGGGGAAGAACACGATGAAGCACAGCCAATCGCTTGGGCTCATGCGTTCAATGATGCCATCGTGCACTTCAATAACAACCTGAGTTGCTTTGAACGTCAAATATGAAATGCCCGCAAAGCCAAGCAGGCTCGCATCAAACGCACCGCTCACCTTGCATACGACAAGCGGGTACAGCGTAAACGCAAGCGCTATGCGAAAGCTCCATTTCGATTTCGGTATGCGCATGATTAGGGCGCATCCCGCGGCAGATGAAGCCAAAAACAGCACGAAGCAGGCAAGTTGCCGCACGTCGTTCATGAAAAGCAGGGCCACAAAGAACAATGACGCAACGAGGCCATACCACTTCAGAGGTTTTTCGAGCAAGCCAAGCACCGCCGCGCCCACGACAGCAACGAAAAGCAGGACGAAAAAACTGGGATCAGCGTAAAACGACATAACGACCCGCTTACGCGCGCTTGTTGCGCGAAGATGCCGCAAGCGCTTTGCGGTCGATTTTCCCATTAGGGGTCAAGGGCATTTCGTCAATAAGGGCGAAGCGACGAGGAACCATATATTCAGGAATGCGCGCAGCAAGCGACGCCTTAAGCGAGCGCTCCAAATCGAGCTTTGAGGGAACCTCGACCTTTCCCTCCCCGTTGTCGCAACAAGCAGCGCAATCCGCCGCATCGGACTCGAGCTCCTCATACGCCGGCGTTCCGTCGGGGTGCTTTTGCAGAACAATGAACGCCTTTAAATACGCGATGCTTTCCTTATGAACCACCGGCACGACGCACGCTTGCTTCACGCCCCTGAGCGCGCGAATGTTTTCTTCGACATCTTCGAGCTCAATACGGAAGCCGTGGAGCTTGATGAGGGAGTCGAAGCGACCTTCGCAATGCAAAACTCCCTGTTCATCCACATGCCCCGCATCGCCCGTGCGATACGCGCGCACCTGCGTTCCATCACAGAGCGACGATTGCGAAAACGCCTTTTGAGTTTTCTCGGGATTGCGATAATAGCCCTTTGCCACCGTGTCGCCCACGATAACGATTTCGCCCGAATCGCCGGTCGCGCACGGCTCTCCCGTCTCCGGGTCGCAAATGCGAATCTCGGTACCAGGTCGCGGCGCACCCGCTGGCAGAGGCGCGTCGCTCGCAAGTTCGGCTTCCCCAATCTCGCAATACGTCACGGCCACGGTCGATTCCGTTGGGCCATACGTGTTCGCCACAATGGCATGCGGAAAACGCTCGCGGAGCGCGGCGGCCGTCGCATGGCGCAACGCCTCGCCGCAGAAAAGAAAGAGCTTCACGCTTGGAAGCATGCTTTCGGAAAACGAAGGGTCGACCAGGCACAAATCAGCGAACGAGGGGGTCGAAACCCATACCGACACGTCAGATTTCGCCAAATCGGCGAACAACGAGCGCGTGTCAGCCGTGAGCTCATGGGAAACGGCATGCATGCGGCCGCCCGTCGAAAGCGCACCGACCAACTCATATTCGGAAAGGTCGAACGAATACGGCGGCTGGTCGAGAAACACCTGGCCGCCCTCGCGAACTACAGGAAACGTGCGCACCCATTGCATGAAATTGCACACATTGTTCGCCGAAATCTCGATACCTTTCGGCTTGCCTGTAGAGCCCGACGTGAAGATGATATATTGCGTTTCCTCACCGCTCACCCACGTATCGCTCGCAGGCACGCCGCAGCCAGAAAACGCGTCGATAAGCGCGGCGGGGTTAGAAAAGCCGGATATATCGAGCACGCGATCGGTGGCGACATAGGGAGCCAACGCCCCAGACAAAGGCGCAGCGCACACGACGAAGGGAGAATCAAGCTGGGATAAGATATCGCCAATACGCGATGCGGGAAGCTCCACGTCGACGGGTACAAAGGCATGGCCACTTTTCAAGCAGCCAAGGAAGCTTGCAACCATGCGAAAATCCTTATGGCCGAAAACCACGACCGGGAAGCGATCAGACGTCATTTCGCGAAGCTTTGCGGCAATGGCGTTCGACGCCGACGAGAGTTCGCCATACGTCATGCAGCAGGAATCGGCCTCGAAAGCAATCGCCTGGGGCGCTATGGCCGCCTGCGTTTCAACCGATTCGACGAAAGCGTTCGACACCATGCATTCCCCCAACAAACGAGACCTTTAATAGAGCCACTTTAGTTCTGTTGCAAGAATGTTTCTATGCCCGTTATCGTTTCGACGCATGACGCACAAAGCGCCACCACACCGGCACCGCATAAAATCAATGCTCTATGCATGAAGAATTCAATCGAAAAAAGCAAAGGTACGCTTGTCGACGCACATGGGAAAAATTGCCAAGTGTTATTCAAGGCTTCCAAACGAATCGAAGTGCCAGCGCGCCCGTGCGTCTAACAAAGCGAAATGACGAATTAATCGATAAACTTCGGCGGCATGGTGCCAATTTCAAGATATTCCGCAGCGAGCGACATGGGCTGAATGGTGGGCGAAGCAAACAATTTCGACGTGCCATATGCGATGAGGGTTCCCCTTTCGTCGGTGATACGTCCCTCGGTAAGACTTATAGTTCGACCGTGCTTGATAACTTCACCCTCGGCATAAATGATTCCGCTGTGGGCGGAGTGCATGTCATTCACCGTAAGGTCAATGGTGGTGTAGCCCACGTCTTCAGGCATGCAGCACAACAGGCACCAATACGTCACAGAATCGAGCAGCCCAGCATTCACTCCCCCATTAATGCCACCGAACATGTTCGTATGCTTTCGGTCAAGCTCCATGCGACAACGATAATGGCCGGCATCAAGCAGCTCGGTCGTGGTGCCAAGCAGCTTGAGATAGGGGCTTTCATCGATCATCTTCGATGCGACTTTGACATATTCAGGATTAAGTTTCATGATTTCCCTCTCATCTTCCCTTGACCTATGATACACACGGCATCAGCTAGCCCATGTTCGAAAAAACTTTGATCCCCTGCAAAAGCAAGTCAACCTCTTCAACCGTGGTATCGAAGCCAAAGCTTACGCGAATCGTCGATTTACCGAGCTTCAAGGGGATTCCGGCCGCCTGGAGACTCAAGGGGTGCTTCGGACGCCATGTGCCTTTAGGAACGGTCGTATGGTTTTCGGTACATGCGGAAGCTTTA
>OLPI01002257.1_pt1 | contig 15426 bp, 10 predicted proteins | sample 1672361 | NCBI WGS metagenome assembly OLPI01 (sample SAMEA3136675, study PRJEB25190) | human gut metagenome
TGATCATACGGCAGATGATTGGAAGAGGATCCGATCCTCTCATGGAGATCTGCACTCCGGCACAGCGTCTATCCTCGCGGATGCGCTTGCATAACTTCCAAAACTTATCAGCTTCGGAACCGTCTCCACGCAACAATTCGATATATTCCTTGTTCAGCCTCCCGATATAAGCCTCCTGCCATCCAGCAAGCTTGTTTCGGAACAGATGCCAATCCCGTTTAGAACTCCAATTGGATCGCATGCTGTTGCCTCCCCTCCTTGAACCTCATCTATCATCCTGATTTCTTTCAAATTCACGGAACTGAAAGCGAAAACGCTGCTGTGCCGCACCATACACATCAATATTCAGATATTTCCTTTTCGCCGTCTCATGTTTTACATCGCAGCGCATATTTATTATATTATAAAAAGTGCATCAAGTAAAAATAATCTGCAAATTTTAAGGAGTTTTTAATATTTAGAGCTCCTGTTTTTCACTGTATTCGCTCTCCTTAATAGCTTTAGGGGTATTGTATGGTATGGAGGCGTTCTTTACACGCCACACCCGTCTTTTCTCCAGCTTCGCTCTTCCTGGAAGATCTCACGCCGTGCCGGCTGTTTTCTTTGATTAAACACATTGATGCTTGTCAGCAAAAAGAAAGGATGGATCGAAGCCATGAAAATACAGCAGAGGGGCGCGGCGCTGCTGCTCTGTGTCGCGCTTATCGTTTCCGCGCTCGCGGGCTGCGGCGGGAAGGACGGCCCGGCCGAGTAGCGTCCGGCGGCGGACACGGTCGAATATACGAACCTGAACGATAGTGCGTCGCGGCAGCTTTTGGAAAGGCTGCTCTCCGACGCGGGGGTGTCGGAGGAGCGCATGGAGGACTTTTTCAGTCGCGTGGACCGCTTCAACGACAGCGTGAGCGCGGAGTGGCTCACGCAGGGCTTTGAAACAGCGGGGATAACGGAGACAAAGTACGACCCGTATGAGATGCAGGATCTGTGGACAGAGAAGAACAGAGCCTTTCCGGGGTATAACTGCCGCATCACCGCCATGAGCCTGTTCGGGGAGTTCCTCTCTTTTGGGGAGGACACCGACTTCGACGCGGGCGAGGATGTGCTGTTCGTGGACGAGGAAACGCTGAAGGCCGATCCGAAGGCACTGGGCGGGAGCAGTCTGAACGATTTCCGCGCGCTGTATGCCTCCATGAAAGCGGAGGACAGCACGGAGGTCGGGCGCCATGTGCGGACCGTGCAGGCGCAGTGGAGAAAACGCGGCGTGAGCTTCCGCGACAGCGAGAGGATACGCCTCATCACGGTATTCTTCCATGATAAGCCGACCGAGGAGGGATCTCTGCTGTTTGTCGGGCATGTGGGCGTGCTGCTGTGCGCGGAGGACGGGACGCTCTATTTCATCGAAAAGGTGGCGTTCCAGGAGCCTTACCGACTGCTGCGCTTTACTGACCGAACGGCGCTGAGCGATTATCTCATGGGCAAGTATGACATCTCGTGGGGCAGGACACCGCCCGGCCCTTTATCATGGAGAACGACACGCTGATGGAGGGATGGCGTCCGTGCGCGGAGAACAAAGGCTCCGTGCCCCAACAATAACATTATATGATAAAGCGATAAATCGGTCAAGCGAAAATTCGGGATCGTGCGGAATTTCATTAGCTCAAACAGTTTTTCGCTACTTTTTTCTGCTGTTTTGCGAATTGCAGTCCCCACAAAAAGATGCTATCCTTTAAGTACAAAAAGAAAGGGTGAGACCAATGTACAGTGAGGATACCCCCGAGCCATGGCGGCACGGGGAAGACGGCTGCAAGGGATCTGAGAAAAACACTCCAATGTTCCCCGCATCATGAGAACCGCGCAACGGTGCATTGCATAGCAGAGAGCACCCCAGCACAGGAAAGATCTTGTATGCCGTGACTCCGCAGAAAGAGAGGTAGTCAATGATGTTAGATATTAAGAACCATGGATGACCCTTGGCCGTGAAACGCAGGAGATCGGCCAAGGGTCATCGTTGTTTTTGATAAGCGTTATGTGCAGCGGCTTTCGAGCCGCCGTTTTTTTGCCCTGCCGCGTCCGCCGCCCCGCGCGGGCGGCGGGGGGAGGGGGACGACCCTGCGAAAAAAGCTGAACGCGGCGCAGATCCGCGAATTACTGAAAATCTACGCCCAATAAGCGATAAGCTGGATGCGCTTTGCGTTGTCAATTGGCGCGCCCCTGCTCAGTCATTCCCCTTGCCGGTGGAGCGGAGCATCACATCGTGATAGCCGCCCTCGACGATGCTGGTGGCGGAGACGAGCGTGAGCTTCGCGTTCTTCTGAAGATCGGGGATCGTGGTCACGCCGCAGTTGCACATGGTGGATTTGACCTTATAAAGGCTACGCGCGACATTATCCTGCAAAGAGCCTGCGTAGGTGACATAGGAATCCACGCCCTCCTCAAAGGCAAGACCCGTCTTGCCGCCGAGGTCGTAGCGCTGCCAGTTGCGCGCGCGGTTCGAGCCCTCGCCCCAGTATTCCTTGACATACACGCCGTTGACAAGGAGCTTATTCGTGGGCGATTCGTCAAAGCGGGCGAAGTAGCGGCCGAGCATCAGAAAGTCCGCGCCCATGGCGAGGGCGAGCGTCATGTGATAGTCGTGGACGATGCCGCCGTCGGAGCAGATGGGAACATAGACGCCCGTTTCGCGGAAATATTCGTCGCGCGCGGCGGAGACCTCGATGAGAGAGGTCGCCTGACCGCGGCCGATGCCCTTGGTCTCGCGCGTGATGCAGATGGAACCGCCGCCGATGCCGACCTTGACAAAGTCTGCGCCGCACTCGGCGAGGAAGCGGAAGCCGTCGCGGTCGACCACATTGCCCGCGCCGATCTTCACGGTATTGCCGTAGTTCTCACGCACGAAGTCAATGACCTTCTTCTGCCAGACAGAGTAGCCCTCGGACGAGTCAATGCAGAGAATATCCGCGCCCGCCTCAACGAGCGCGGGGATGCGCTCGTGGTAGTCGCGGGAGTTGATGCCCGCACCGACCAGATAGCGCTTCTGCGCGTCCTGGAGGGCGAGGGGGTGCTCCTTGTGCTCGGCGTAGTCCTTGCGGAAAACGAAGTAGCGCAGGCAGTCGTTCTCATCCACAATGGGCAGGGCGTTGAGCTTGTGCTCCCAAATGATGTCGTTGGCCCCCTTGAGCGTGGTGGAGGAGGGAGCAGTGATGAGCTTTTCGCGCGGCGTCATAAAATCGCGCACCTTGAGGTCTGTGCTCATGCGGCTGACGCGGTAGTCACGGCTCGTGACGATGCCGAGGAGTTTCCCGTTGGGCATGGCGTCCTCAGTGATGGCGACGGTGGAGAAGCCGTTTTTCTCCTTGAGCGCGAGCACATCGGCCAGCGTGTGCTCAGGCGTGAGATTCGAGGCGCTGACGACGAAGCCCGCCTTGCTGCTCTTCACGCGGCGCACCATCTCCGCCTCGCTTTCGATGGACTGCGAGCCGAAGATGAACGAAAGCCCGCCCTCCTTGGCAAGCGCGACGGCGAGCGTGTCGTTCGACACCGACTGCATGATCGCCGAGACCATCGGGATATTCAGGCTGATGGGGCAGTCCTCCTGCCCCTTGCGGTATTTGACCAGCGGCGTTTTGAGCGAAACGCGGTCGGGCACGCACTCCTCCGAGGTGTAGCCCGGTACGAGCAGGTACTCGCTGAAGGTATGAGACGGATCGGGATAGTAATAGGCCATGACTTGCCCTCCTATTTTTTGAAGTAACGCACCGCCGAGGCGAACAGGTGCATATCGTAAGTCCCCGGCACGTTTCGGTAAAGCGCGGGGCCGATGCGCTCGCTGTGCCCCATTTTGCCAAACACCCGCCCGTCGGGGGAGGTGATGCCCTCGATGGCGCAGACGGAGCCGTTGGGATTGAAGGCAGTATCCATTGTAGCATATCCGTCAAAGCCTGCATACTGCGTGGCAATCTGGCCGTTTGCGGCAAGCTGTTCGATCAGCTCCTGCGAGGCGAGAAAACGCCCCTCGCCGTGCGAAATGGGAACGGTGTAAATATCTCCCACCTCTGTTCCCGCAAGCCACGGAGATCGCGTCGAGCACACGCGCGTGCGCACGAGCTTGGACTGGTGGCGGCCGATGACATTGTAGGTGAGTGTCGGGAAGGACTCGTCGGTATCCATGATCCTTCCGTAGGGCACGAGGCCGAGCTTGATGAGCGCCTGGAAGCCGTTGCAGATGCCGAGCATCAAGCCGTCGCGCTGCTCGAGCAGCGCCGTCACCTGCTCGCGGACGGCGGCGTTGCGGAAAAACGCGGTGATGAGCTTGGCGCTGCCGTCCGGCTCGTCGCCGCCGGAGAAGCCGCCGGGAATGACGATCATCTGCGCGGTTCTGACGGCAGCGGCAAAGCGCGCGACGCTGTCGGCGACATCGGCGCTCGTGAGGTTACGGACGATGAATTGCTCGGCGTCCGCGCCTGCCTCCGAAAGCGCGCGCTGCGTGTCGTACTCGCAGTTCGTGCCGGGGAAAACGGGGATGAGCGCCTTCGGACGCGCCTGCTTGACGGCGGGGGCGACGCGCGTCTTCGTTTCATGGGAAAAGCTCTCGACCGTGCCGCTGTCCCGCGTCTTTGTCGGGTAGACGGCTTCGAGCACGGCGTCGTTCAGCGCGGCAAGCTCTTCGATGGAGGCACTGTCCGCGCCGAGGGCAATGGCCTTTTCCGCTGTGGTGACGCCGATGCGCACGGCGTCGGAGACTTCATCGCTCAGCTCGGCGACAATCGCGCCTGGCATGGGGGCGAACCAGTCAAGCACCGTATTTTCCGCGGCGAAGCCGATCTCGTTGCCGAAGGACATCTTCATCACCGCCTCGGCAAGGCCGTTTTCGACCGCCCACGCACTCACGACCTTGCCCGCGCGCGCAAGCGCGGTGAAACGCTCCCACGCGGCGGTCTGCTGCTCGGGCGTTTTGCCTGCGAAGAGGTAGACGCCGTGGCCCACCGCCTTCAGGTCGGTCGTCAGCAACTCGCCTTCGAGCAGCGGCGCGATGGCGAAGGAGATGAGCGTCGGCGGCACATCGCGGTCAAGAAAGCTGCCGGACATGGAGTCCTTGCCGCCGATGGCGGCGGCGCTCAGCTCCAACTGCGCGTCCAGCGCGCCGAGCAGCGCCGCGAAGGGCTTGCCCCAACGCGCGGGATCATTGCGGAGCTTTTCAAAAAATTCTTGTAGGGAAAGATATGCCTTATGATAGTCTGCGCCTGCGGCGACGAGCTTGGCGACCGAGGTATAGACCGCGTCGTGCGCACCGCGATAGGGGTCGGCGCTCAGCGCGTCGGGGTCGCAGCCCCAGGCCATCACGCTGCCCTGCGCGGTCTTCTCGCCGGGGAGGACGGGCAGGAGCGCCGCCATCGCCTGCGCGGGGCTGCGCTGCGTCCTGCCGCCAAAGGGCATGAGGAGCGTCCCCGCGCCGACGGTGGAGTCGAAGCGCTCGACAAGGCCGCGGCGGGACGCGCTCTTGAGGCTGCCCGCCATGCCGCGCAGCGTTTGAGCTGCGGCGGGAGCGGCACATTCCCTCGCGGGGACGGCGACGGAGGCGTGCTTCGTCGCGCCGTTGGTGTCGAGGAAGGCGCGGGAGAGGTCGGCGATCGTCTGTCCGCGCCAGCGCATGACCATGCGGGGGCTTTCGGTCACGACCGCCACGCGGTAGGCCTCTAAGTTTTCCGCCGCGGCAGCGGCGATGAATTTCGCCTCGTTCTCCGGTGCGACGACAACCGCCATGCGCTCCTGCGATTCGGAGATCGCAAGTTCCGTGCCGTCGAGGCCCTCGTACTTCTTGCGCACGGCGTCGAGGTCGATGATGAGTCCGTCCGCCAGCTCGCCGACCGCGACGGACACGCCGCCCGCGCCGAAGTCGTTGCAGCGCTTGATGAGGCGCGTGACCGCGCCGTCGCGGAACAGACGCTGGATCTTGCGCTCCTCGGGCGCATTGCCCTTTTGCACCTCGCTCGCCATCGTGGAAAGCGATTTCATATCGTGGCTCTTGGAGGAGCCGGTCGCGCCGCCGATGCCGTCGCGCCCCGTGCGCCCGCCGAGCAGGATGACCACATCACCCGGCGCGGGACGCTCGCGCACGACAATGCTCGCGGGCGCGGCGGCGACGACTGCGCCGCACTCAAGGCGCTTGGCGACATAGCCCTCGTGGTACAGCTCCGCGATATGGCCGGTAGCAAGGCCGATCTGGTTGCCGTAGGAGGAATAGCCCGCCGCGGCGGTCTGCGCGAGCTTGCGCTGCGGGAGCTTACCTGAAAGCGTTTCGGCAAGCTCCTTTCTCGGGTCACCGCCGCCCGTCACACGCATTGCCTGATGGACATAGGCACGGCCGGAGAGCGGGTCGCGGATGCAGCCGCCGATGCAGGTGGCCGCGCCGCCGAAGGGCTCGATCTCGGTGGGATGGTTATGCGTTTCATTCTTGAACATCAAAAGCCAGTCCTGCTCCTTGCCGTTCACCATGGCGGGCACATGGATGGAGCAGGCGTTGATCTCCTCGCTCTCGTCGAGCTCGGGGAGCAGCCCGCGGGCTTTGAGCGTCTTTGTGCCGATGGTCGCAATATCCATGAGCGTCTGCGGGCGCTTGGTAGCCCTCTCCGCGCCGTAGACCTCCTCGCGCGCAGCAAGATAGCGCGCATAGGCACCCTTGACGGCGTCATCGTCGATGCGGATCTCGTCAAGGTGCGTGGAGAAGGTCGTGTGGCGGCAGTGGTCGGACCAGTAGGTGTCGACCACGCGCAGCTCGGTCACGGTGGGGTCGCGGCGCTCGGTCTCGCGGAAATAGTCTTGCAGCACCTTGAGGTCGGCAATATCCATGGCAAGCCCCATAGAGGAGAGCAGTGCGGAGAGCGCGGCCTCGTCCATGGCGGTGAAGCCCTCGACAGACGAAACGCACTTCGGCTCGGCAAACTCCTCGGCGAGCGTTTCGGGCTTTTTAAGGCTCGCCTCGCGGCTTTCGACGGGGTTGATGACATAACGCTTGACCGCCTCGACATCGGCATCCGTCAGCATCCCATAGAGCGCGTAGACCTTCGCCGTGCGGATGCGCGGGCGCTCGCCTTGGCTCAGAAGCTGGATGCACTGCGACGCGCTGTCCGCGCGCTGGTCGAACTGACCGGGCAGGGGCTCGACGGCAAAGACCGCGCAGGCGTCCTGCGTGTCCGCCGCGTCGGACACAAGGTCCAGCGGCGGCTCGGAGAACACGCTCCTGCAGGCATTTTCAAAGAGAGGGGCCTCGATCCCCTCTACATCATAGCGGTTCCAGATACGCGCGGCGCGCAGGCCCTGCACGCCGAGAAAATCGCGGCAGTCCGTCAGCAGCGCCTCGCACTCGGGCGCGAGACCTTGCCGCTTTTCCACATAGGTCCGAAATACCATTTTATCCTCTCTCCTCCCGCGCCGCGAGCGCGGCGCTGCCGATGTCGCCGCGGCAGTATTTGTTGGCAAAATCTACGCCCTCCGCCAGATGGTACGCGTCCTCGACGGCGGCCCTCAGTGTGGGGGCGACGGCGGTGACGCCGAGCACGCGTCCGCCCGCGGTCAGGAGCGTATCGCTGTCCTTTTTCGCGCCCGCGACATAGCAGTGCGCGGCGGTCTCTTCGCTCATTGTGATGGGGAAGCCGCTCTCATACTTTTGGGGGTAGCCCTCGGACGCGAGCACGACACAGCAGGCAGAATCAGTCGAAAATTCCACGCTCACATCCGCGAGCGTACCGTTCGTCGTCGCCTGCATGACGGTGAGCAGGTCGCTTTTGAGCAGCGGCAGCACCGCCTGCGTTTCGGGGTCGCCGAAGCGGCAGTTGTACTCCACGACCTTCGGGCCGCTCTTGGTGAGCATCAGCCCGAAATAGAGGCAGCCGCGGAAGGGGCGGCCCTCGGCGCGCATCGCGCGGATCGTCGGCAGGAAAATATTCTCCATGCACTCCGCCGCAATTTCCTTTGTATAGTACGCGTTCGGCGCGACCGCGCCCATGCCGCCGGTATTGGGGCCTTTGTCACCGTCGAGCGCGCGCTTGTGGTCCATGGAGGAGACCATCGGCACGAGCGTTTCGCCGTCGGTGAAGCTCAGCACCGAGATTTCGGGACCCTCCATATATTCCTCGATGACGACGCGCGCGCCGCTCTGACCGAAGGTCTTATCCTCGATCATCGCGCGCACGGCGGCCTTCGCCTCCTCAACTGTCTGCGCGACGACGACGCCCTTGCCGAGCGCGAGGCCGTCCGCCTTGACGACGATGGGCGCACCCTCGGCGTCGATGTAGGCACAGGCGGAGGGCGCGTCGGTAAAGACGCGGTATTTTGCGGTGGGAATGTTGTATTTTTGCATCAAGTCCTTTGCAAACGCCTTGCTCGCCTCGATGACGGCGGCCTTTTTGTCAGGGCCGAAGCAGGGGATGCCCGCCTCGCTCAGCGCGTCCACCGCGCCGAGGGCGAGGGGGTCGTCGGGCGCGACGACGGCATAATCAATGCCGTGTGCCTTGGCAAATTCGACCTGCGCGGGGATGTCCTTCGCGCCGATCTCGCTGACGCAGACCGCGTCGGCGGCGATGCCGCCGTTGCCGGGCAGACAGTAAATTTTCTCGACCGCGGGGTTTTCCTTCAGCTTTTTAATGATGGCGTGTTCGCGGCCGCCGCCGCCGATGACCATGAGCTTCATGGAGAAATTCCTCCTTGCTTAATGATGGAACAGGCGCATACCCGTGAACGCCATAGTGATGCCGTATCTGTTTGCCGTCTCGATGACATTGTCGTCGCGGATCGAGCCGCCCGGCTCGACGATGTAGGAAGCGCCGCTCTTGCGCGCGCGCTCGACATTGTCGCCGAAGGGGAAAAAGGCGTCCGACCCGACGGTCACGCCGCGCTGCTGCGCGAGCCAAGCGCGCTTTTCCTCGCCCGTGAGCGCCTCGGGGCGCTCCTGAAAGACGCGCTGCCACGCGCCGTCGGCAAGCACATCGTCGCACTCGTCGGAGAGGTAGACATCGATAGCGTTGTCGCGGTCGGGACGGCGGATGTCGTCCACGAACGAGAGGGCGAGCACCTTCGGATGGCGGCGGAGATACCAGTTGTCCGCCTTCTGTCCCGCAAGTCGGGTGCAGTGGATGCGGCTTTGCTGGCCCGCGCCCACGCCGATGGCTTGACCGTCTTTCACATAGCAGACGGAGTTGGACTGGGTGTATTTGAGCGTGATGAGGGCAAGGAGCATATCGCGCTTTGCGCCCTCGGGCAGGTCTTTATTTTCGGTGACGATGTTCGTGAGCAGGCTCTCATCGATTTTGCAGTCGTTGTGCCCCTGCTCAAAGGTGATGCCGAAAACATCCTTCTGCTCCAGCGGCGCGGGAGTGTAGGCGGGGTCGATCTGCACGATGTTGTATTTGCCGCCCTTTTTCGTCTTTAAGATGGCAAGCGCCTCGTCGCTGTAAGCAGGGGCGATGATGCCGTCGGAAACCTCGTTTTTCAGATACGCGGCGGTGGCGGCGTCGCACTCGTCGGAGAGTGCCGCCCAGTCGCCGTAGGAGCAGAGGCGATCCGCGCCGCGGGCGCGGATGTAGGCACAGGCGATGGGGGAGAGCGCCGCATCAAGCGCGACGAAATAGACCCTTTTGTCCACCTCGTCGAGCGGCAGGCCGAGCGCCGCGCCCGCGGGGGAGACATGCTTGAAGCTCGCCGCGGCGGGAAGGCCCGTCGCCTCTTTCAATTCGTGCACGAGCTGCCACGAGTTGAAGGCGTCGAGCAGGTTGATGTAGCCGGGCTTGCCGTTGAGAACCGTAAAGGGAAGGGCTGCGCCGTTTTTCATGAAAACGCGCGCGGGCTTCTGGTTGGGGTTGCAGCCGTATTTGAGTTCCAGCTCGTTCATGTCGTCCTCCTCAGTCGCCTGAATTTTTGTTGAACAGCTTCACTTCGCCGTTCACGTTCGCATAAAGGGACACCTTATTGTCCGCGTTGAGCGCCGCCCAGACCTCCTCGGGAGAGGGGACGCTCACCTCCATCGGCTCGCCCGCAAAGGTGGGCAGGGGGTTTCCGTCCCCCTGATAGGTGCTGATGAAATAGCCCTTGCCCTCGTCGCAGCCTTCGTAGCAGAAGAACTCGCGCAGACAGCGCCCATCCTTACGCTTGAGGATGGACAGCTCGAAGGAGCCGTCCTCGTGCATGATGGCGGAGATGCGCGGCGTCCAGTTCGGCTCGTCCGGCTCGTATTCGCGTGTCATGAGGCCGCGGCGAAAGTCGCCGTGCTCGCAGATGGTGTCGGTCTGGTCGCCGTTCGTCACGACGAGGTCGCGCCCCATCGTGCGCACGGGATGATAGATGATGAGGCTGGGGTCAGAGAGCTTGGCGGGGTCGTGCGCCTCGGTGCGGATGCCGTCCTCGGTCTTGACAAAGACGCGGTTGCGGCTGTTCTCGCTGCGCCCCATGATGAAATAATACACACAGCGGCGTCCGACAAGGATGCCGCGGCCGGGATAAGAGGTCGCCTTTAAAAACTCCAGAAAATCAGTCATTTTTCTGCTCCTTCTCTCTTACGATCTCTGCGCAGACGCGCTCTGCCGCAAGCGGCAGCAACTGCCATTCCGCCTGCTCCATCACACGCCGCTGTATCGTTTCGGGCGTGTCGCTCGGCGCGATCTCCACCGCCTTTTGCAGCAGGATCTCGCCGCCGTCGGGAATTTCGTTGACAAAGTGTACCGTCGCGCCCGTGACCTTCACGCCGCGCGCGAGCGCGGCCTCGTGTACCCTCAAACCATACATCCCCTTGCCGCAGAAGGCGGGGATCAGGGACGGATGGACATTCAGAATGCGCTGCGGCCACTGCCTCGTGAACGCCGCGCTGAGGATGAACGTAAAGCCTGCGAGGAGAATGAGGTCGATCTCCTGCTCGCGCAGCAGTGCGGAAAGCTCGTTTTCAAACGGCTTCTGCCCGCAGGCGGGCGAGAGCACGCGTGCCGCAACACCCGCGTTTTCCGCCCGCGTGAGCGCATAGGCCCCCGCGCGGGAAGAAACGACCAGCACGATCTCGCCGTGCGGCATTTTTCCGTCGCGCTGCGCGTCGAGCAGCGCCTGCAAATTCGTGCCGCCGCCGGAGACCAGCACGGCGATGCGGGCGCGTGTCAGCATAGCGCCACCTTTTCCTCGCCCGATACGATCTCACCGATGACGCCCGCTTCCTGACCGAGAGAATGCAGCACGGCGAGCGCCTTATCGGCGCTGTCTCTTGCAGCGACGAGCACCATGCCCGTGCCCATGTTGAAGGTGTTGAACATATCGCGCTCCGAGATGCCGCCCATGCGCGCGAGCAGGGGGAAGATGGGCGGGATGCGCAGCGCTTTCTTTTCGATCTTCGCGCACAGGCCGTCGGGAATGCAGCGCGGAATGTTCTCATAAAAGCCGCCGCCAGTGATGTGGCTGATGCCGCGGACATCGGCGGCCTCAACGGCCGCTAACACAGGACGGACATAGATCTTCGTCGGGCGCAGCAGCTCCTCGCCGAGCTCGCAGCCCAGCTCGCCGTAATACTGCCCGAGGTCGACGTTCTCCACATCGAACACCTTGCGCACGAGCGAGTAGCCGTTGGAGTGCAGTCCGCTGGAGGGCAGCGCGATGACCACATCCCCCGGCTGCATTTTGTTCTTGTCCAGAATTTTGTCACGGTCCACGACGCCCACGGCAAAGCCCGCAAGGTCATAGTCGTCCGGCTTCATCGTGCCGGGGTGCTCAGCGGTCTCGCCGCCGATGAGCGCGCAGCCCGCGCGCACACAGCCCTCGGATACGCCCGAGACCAGCGACACGACCTTTTCCGGGATGTTCTTGCCGATGGCGATGTAGTCGAGGAAGAACAGCGGCTTCGCCCCGCAGCAGATAATGTCGTTGACGCACATCGCCACGCAGTCGATGCCGACGGTGTTGTGACGATCCATGAGCTGCGCGATGCGCTGTTTGGTGCCCACGCCGTCCGTGCCGGAGACCAGCACAGGCTTTTCAAGCCCGTGCAGGTCCAGCGAGAAAAGCCCGCCGAAGCCGCCGAGATCGGAGATCACATCGGCTGTGAGCGTGCGCTGTACATAGCGGTTCATCATTTTTACGCCCTGATAGCCCGCCTCGATGTCAACGCCGGCGGCCGCGTATGCTTCCGAGTGAGAGATGCCCATAATGTCATTCCTTTCCGGTCCAGCAGTAGGTGCAGACCTTGTCCCTGTCAATACCGATCGCCTCCAGCAGCCCGTCAAGGGACTGATAGGAGAGTGAATCAAAGCCGAACTGTGCGCAGATCTCGTGCAGCAGGCATTTTCCGCGCTCGGTGCGGCTGTCGGCGTATTCCTCCAGATGCTTTTGGCCCTCGTTGCCCTCCAGCTCCTGCACCATGCGGCGCGCGAGCAGGTCCATGGCGCTGTTGCCGCGCGAAAAGTTCAGGTAGCGGCAGGGGTACATGATGGGCGGGCAGGCCGAGCGCATATGGACCTCCGCCGCGCCGGTGCTGTATAAAAAATCCACGGTCTCGCGCAGCTGCGTGCCGCGCACGATGGAGTCATCCACAAACAGCAGCTTCTTTCCCTCGATCAGCTCCGGCACGGGGATCTGCTTCATGCGCGCCACTCTGCTGCGCACCTGCTGATCCTCCGGCATGAAGGAGCGCGGCCAGGTCGGGGTGTATTTCACAAAGGGACGCGCAAGGGGCTTGCCGCTGTGGTTGGCATAGCCCATGGCGTGCGGCACGCCGGAATCTGGCACGCCGGCGACGAAATCCACCTCGGGCACGCCGCCGCGCTCCGCCTCATCCCGCGCCATGATCGCGCCGTTGCGGTAGCGCATCAGCTCCACATTCACACCCTCGTAGTTAGAGTTCGGGTAGCCGTAATAGGTCCACAAAAAGGCGCAGATCTTCATCTGCTTCCCTGCGGGAGAGAGTGTTTGGAAGCCCTTGGCGTTCAGCCGGACGATCTCCCGCGGCCCCAGCTCATAGGCGTCCTGATAGTCGAGCTTATGATAGGCGAAGGACTCGAACGATACGCAGTAGCCGTCCTCGCGCTGTCCGATCAGCACAGGGAGGCGTCCCATGCTGTCACGCGCGGCGATCAGCTCTCCTTCCTCGGTCAAAATCAGGATCGTCATGGAACCGTCGATGACCTCCTGCGCGTGGAGGATGCCGGAGACAAGGTCGTTTTCCTGATTGATGAGCGCGGCGGTCAGCTCGGTGACATTCACGCGGCCGCTGCTCAGCGTCAGAAATTGCTGGCCCTTGTCGGAGAGATAAGTCTTCACCAGCTCGTCAGTGTTGTTGATGATGCCGACCGTCACGATGGCGTACAGGCCCAGATGGGAGCGCACGAGCAGCGGCTGAGGGTCGCTGTCGCTGATGCAGCCGAGCCCCGCGTGGCCGCGGAAGTCCGCGAGGTCCCGCTCAAACTTCGTCCGAAAGGGCGTATTTTCAATGTTGTGTATTTGGCGCTGGAAGCCCTCCTTCTTGTCAAAGAGCACCATTCCGCCGCGGCGCGTGCCGAGGTGAGAATGATAGTCCGTGCCGAAGAAGACATCCAGCGCGACATCGCGGTCCGAGACCGCGCCGAAAAAGCCCCCCATTACGCAAAGAACAGCTCGGAGAGCGTCATGGGGTCGATGTACTTTCCGTCCCGATAGACGCGCATATTGCCGGAGGAGATCTCGTCGATCAGCATCACGCTGCCATCCGGCGCGTAGCCGTACTCAAACTTGATGTCATAGAGGACAAGGCCCTTTTCGCGCAGGTCGTCCGCGACGACCTCGGTGATCTTCTGCGTCATGGCCTTGATGTCGTCATACTGCTGCTCGGTCATCACGCCCAGCGCCACAAGGCCGTCCTTCGTCACCAGCGGATCGCCCAGCGCGTCATTTTTGAAGGTCGTCTCCACATAGGCGGGCAGGTCGGCGCCCTCTTCAATGTACTCACCGTAGCGGCGGCGGAAGCTCCCCACCGCCTTGAGGCGGCAGATGACCTCCAGCCCGTGGCCGAAGACTTTCGCGGGCAGGACCTCCATCGTGGTCTCCTTCAGATCCGCGGAGACATAGTGCGTGCGGATGCCGGCGGCGTTGATCTTTTCAAAAAAGTGCTTGGTCATGCGCAGGTTGACATTGCCCACGCCCTCGATGGTCAGGCCCACGCTGTTCTCGCCGGGGTCAAACACGCCGTCCTTGCCCGTGCAGTCATCCTTGAACCTGAGCAGGTAGTTGCCGTTGTCCAGTGCGAATACATCCTTGGTCTTTCCGGTATATACGAGTTTCATTGCTTTCCGCTCTCCTTTTATTTCTTGAAGTGTATTCCTTATTTACTGATAAAGCGCCCGAACCTCTTCGTCCGCGCGCAGCACGGCGTCCCGTTCCCGCGTCCGCGCCTCGTCCAGCTTTTGGGCGAGCTCCGCGTCGGAGACCGCCATGATCTGCACCGCCAGCAGCGCGGCGTTCTTCCCGCCGTCCACCGCCACCGTCGCCACAGGGATGCCGCTCGGCATCTGCACGGTGGAGAGCAGTGCGTCCATGCCGTCAAGCTTCGTCCCGCTGCACGGCACGCCGATCACCGGCAGCGTGGTGTTTGCCGCCATCGCGCCGGCAAGATGCGCCGCCATGCCGGCGAACGCGAGGATAACAGAAAATCCGCCCTCCCGAGCCGACGCGGCAAATTCCCTTGCCTCATTCGGACAGCGGTGAGCGGATAATACGCGCACTTCCATCTGGACGCCGTAGTCTCGCAATACGCCTACGGCCTTCTCCGCGACGGGCAGATCACTCTTGCTGCCCATAACGATCGCAACCTTTCTCATTTGCGTTCCCTCCCTCAAACATAAAAATAGGCGATCCGCTGCCCTTTGCAGTTGGAGTGCCCGGACGGTCGGCCTCTGAAACGCGCCGCCTCAGAGCGATGCTCCCTGCTCCCCCGTGGTAGCCCACATTCCGTCAGCTACAAGGGGCTCAACTTGAATTTAGTGTACCATACGCCCTGCTTTTCGTCCATTCCGCAAAAAGGAGAAAGAAGATAGAAAATCTTAGCTATATTTGTATCGTTATAACAATTCATAAGATACGCTTATATTGCGTCTTGAGAAAACTTATCGTCGAAAAACCATTTTTTTGTCTTGACAAGGCGATCCTCGCGTGGTATTCTATCAAAAACTTGAGGAAAGAGAGGCGATAGTCGTGACCGTGGTTTTGAAGGGTGCGCAGGTGTTCCACCGAGGTGCTTTCAGCGGCGGTGATGTTTCCGTTTCCTTTGGGGATCGTGTTTTTTGCAAGGATATTGTTTTTCCTTCGTCCCTGAATGTTTCTTCCTTTACCATATTACCCGGTTTCGTTGATGTGCATGTGCATCTTCGGGAGCCGGGTTTTTCTTATAAGGAGACCATCCGTACCGGCTCTTTAGCGGCGGCCCACGGCGGCTAT
>OLPI01002258.1_pt1 | contig 15423 bp, 10 predicted proteins | sample 1672361 | NCBI WGS metagenome assembly OLPI01 (sample SAMEA3136675, study PRJEB25190) | human gut metagenome
CGGCAGCGAACCGGCCCACGGGAATCTCACCCCTCCGAGGATCTCTCCGAGCTGCACCGATTTTGTGAAGGCATCGCTATGCAGAAGTACCATAATAGGCAGATGAGGTCATGGCGAAACAGCCTGCCACGGCTGCTTTTGGATGAACGGGTATCGCTGGGCACCTTCCAATTCGGGACCTGCATTGACACGGGAAACTCCCGTGCAGGTGGTCATGGCGCGTTCTCCGCATCGCTGTCCTCTTTCTTACGGAGGCTCATCTGCTGATGTGATCCAGTTGCCGGATATGGCCGTATGGCGTTTTTCAAGGTACAGTAAGCCGCTATCTGCAGCTTTGATGTAATTGTACCTTGGACGATCTCACTGCAACAGAGACAAGCTGGCAGGCTTCTTACACTCTTTGTCAGATTTCAAAACTCTCCTCCAATTCAGAAAGAAATGCTATCACAGTTTGAAGTGCTTGCTTCTTGTCATTACCTGCTGTGCCCAGTAGAAGATAATCCAACGAAACGCCAAAACAGCTTGCCAGTTCAACCGCAAACTCAACAGAACCAGTTCTTTGGTTGCTTTCGATTTTCACGATGTACGTACCGGACACATTCAGTTTTTCTGCGAGTTGTTCCTGGGTAAATCCCTTTCTGATTCGCAGTTGCCGAATTCTTGCCCCGTATGATTTGTGGTCAAAGCGCATTTTCTTACCTCCGTTTCATCAAAACTCCTAAAGATTTCTCAAATGGTGAAAACGGTGGGGCACGGCAATGAAATTGGTATCCGCATAATGAAAAGCGGACAAAAAGCCAAGGATGGCCGCAAAGGGCCATCCTTGGCTTTTTGTCCGTTTTGTTGTGTTGTCTGGTCGCATGGTTAGGCGGCCTCTCGAATATCTCCAGAGGCCAATGTGTTCCGGGAACTCCGCTTCCTATATCAGCGTTCTCTATATCATGGTGCCTCCATTATCCACCCATACCGCTGCCGAGATCATAGCCAAGGTCACAGGTATAGCGCCACTCCACGACGTCGCCGTCCTTCACCTGGTAGCGGGAGCAGCCGTAGTTGGGAAACCAGCCGTTGACGGAATACATCCAGCCGGACAGGCTGCCCACGTCAAACTCGTACAGGTTGTGGATTCCCTCCACGTAGGCGCTGTTGTACATAGGTGTCCAAACGGACTCCATGTGGATCTTATTGTCCTGGCAGACACGCTGAAGCACATCGAACACACTCTCGCCCTCGCTGAAGGTCACGGTGGTGGACGGCAAAATCACGCCGTCCGCAGGGACGAGGGGCTTCTTGCTATCGTCGCACTTGTCCCAGTTGTCCAGAATCGTGGCGCAGGAGATGGAGAAGGTGCAGGTAAGCTCCGCATCATCGTCCCTCACCACGTCCTGCGGCTCTACCGGCGCGGGCTTGCCCTCCGGCACCGGGTCGGTCATGTATTGATCCTTGTTTTCTGTATCCTCCGGCTGCACAGGAGCAGCGCCGCAGGCGGTACAGAAGAGCAGGAATACCGCCAGCAGCAATGCCGCTGCGCATCTGTGCTTCGTACCCATGTCACTGCTCCCTCTTGATGCGGCGGTAGCGGCGCACCATGGCAAACGCCAGTATGGCCACTACGATAACCGCCAGCAAGATCGCGCCCAGCGGCGTTTCCGTCAGGGCGGCGCCCACCACCTCGAACACGCTGCTGCCCTTGCCGTCGGGGCCGAATGTGCCGTCCTCGGCGGCTTGGAGGTAGGTCAGGGCGGAAACGGCAGCAGAAGCATCCATGACCGGATCGGCGTAGACCGGCAGGCTGCCCAAATCATCCAGCGGCGCTTCCACCTCGAAGCTGGAAAGAAAGCCCACTCCATCTACATAAAAGGTCTTCATGGCGTCCGCCGCGGTTTTTCCGTTTTTCACGAAGCGAGGGTCGTCCAGAGATATTCCCAGCGCTTCCATCATTTCCAGCACGGCGAGCGTTGCCTCGCCGTTTGAAGTACCGGTCATACCCGGAAAGCTGCCATCCGAAAGCTGTACGGAGGACAGGTATTCAATGGCACGGTCTATCGCCTTGGAAATGTACTCCTTGTCCGCGTGGGGAGCAAGGGCGGTGACATTCTCGGCAGTGTACTGCACATAATCCCGGAGTATCGGGGTAACTATCCCGCTATAGCTTGCGTAAGGGTCAAATTGCCCGTCTGCCGTCTGATATTGCAGTATACCGGCGGCGTACTTGTCCACGACCGTATCCGCGTCCACGCCGCGCTTACGCCACATAGACGCATCTACCGAGTCAAAATCCATCAGCGCCTCTCTGTATTCCGCAGTGTCCATGGCAGAGAGATTTGTCAACGGTGCCAAAAAGTCCATGCCGTTTACGTCTGCAGGATCCATATCCAGCGCTTTCATGGCCTGCACCAGAACCGGCGAGTAGGTGTTCGCCTTGCGTCCCATCAGATATTCGCCGCTGGCTCCCGACAGCATCTCAACAAGGCTTTCCAGCTGTGCACGTTGCTCCTCCGGCAGCTTACCGCCGCCGGCTTCGGACATGGATAAGATCTCCTTGGCCAAATGGCTTAGAGCACCCTCGGAAACGATCGTGCTGTTTCCATCCCCGTAATACCCCTCTGCCAGCTTCTGTGCATAATCCGCAGACTGCGCCTGTAAAAGTTCACTGTAATCTATGGCATTGTCTTGACGGTTTCCCTTTTCCGGCGTGCTTGCGGACGGTGTTCCCGCCACAGCCACTGCCGGTCTGACACTACAAAGCCCTATAAGTCCCGCTTCGTTTATGTAGGTTCGCCGTTCCACAGCCTTGCCGCGGTCATCCGGGGCATCCGGATCGGACATCAACGATGAGCTGGAGGCGTACCAAGCATCCCCTGATCCGCGGTACCCCCAAAGAATATCATGTCGGTAGAACCCCTGTCCCGGCGCGGGGGCACCGTCAAAATAGCTCTCCTGATACCAGTCCATCATGCCGTCCAGCACGGTGTGGCCGTTCTTTACAAATCGCCCGTCGTCAGGGGAGATATCCAGCGCCGCCAGCATTTCCAACACGGCGGCATCCTCCTCCACGTCCTCCTCGCCGTACCTGAGAAAGCCACCGCTGTCCAGCTGCTGCATCGAGAGATAGCTTACCGCCTTTTCTATGGCGGCCCTGACCTCCGGACGGCTCTGGTAAGGCGCCAGCGCCTGCGCGGACTTTGCCGTCAGCAGGATGTAGTCGAACCGGTCCGGCTCGGCAGCCACGCCCTTTTGCTTCAGCTCAGCGGGCCACTTAGAGGTATAACGGAACTCGCCGCTGCTCTGCTGACGGGCCAGCGCCTCGGTCAGAAGCTGCTCCCGCAGCGCGCTGAACTCGTCCGTCTTACCCGCATCACCTGCGGCGTCCAGATCCAGCAGCATATCCAACCTGTCCTCGTCCGCCTCCACCATCTCCGGCCGCCGCAGCGGCTCCAGCAGGTCGTGACCGGCGAGATCCGTCACGTCCAGCCCCATGGCCGCCACCGTGCGGAGCGCGCCGGGGATATAGGCGTACCTGCCCCGCTGCTCCGCCAGCGCCAGCCAGTCTGCCAGCGCCTGCAAATACTCGTTGTAGAAGCCCTCCGGCACGTCGGCGCCGGAGACCCACAGCGCGTACACCGCCTTGGCGTTGGTTTCCTGCCGTGCGGCGGATAGGTAGTCCCTGCTCTCGCTGACGGAGTCCGCCACCAGTCCGGACACCGTTTGGTACGCCGCCTCCAGCTCCGCTGTCCAGCCGTCCCATGCAGGCGCGGCCTGCGCCGTCACCGGCAGCAGCAGGATCACAGCCAGCAACGCGGTCAGCAGCCGCGTCAGTTGTCGTTTCATTTGCTCTCCCTCCTGCGGCGGACGAGGATGCTGCCGCCGATCATCACCACTGCCGCGCCGCCGATGCACAGCAGCAGCGTCCGCTGCGCCGCGTCCGTCTGCGCCTTTACCGCCAGCACCGCATCCCAGCTCTCCACCAGCTCCCTGTCGTGTTCAGACAGCGCGCGGTACCGCTTCACGATACCGTCCACGATGGGCTTTTCCTTCAAGCCGGCGTCGGTCATAGGCAATATCTCCGCGGCGATATCCGCGTTCAGGCTCTCGATCTCCGCGTACAGCGCGTCAATCTTCTCCTGCGCCGCCGTCAGCTTCTCCATGTACCTGTCATAGCCGTCAAATTCACGGCTCATCTTCAACCGCTCCAGCAGGAAGGCCACCTCCTCCGCGTCCTCCGTGGACAACGCGTCGGGCAGCGCGTCCACGCGGCTTTGCAGCTCCTGCGTAAACTCATAGCTGCCGGCGAAGGACACCTCGCTCTCCTCCGGCGTCAGTATCTTGGAGGATACGCCGCCGGGGCGGAAGTCGTACAGCGGGCTCATGCCCTGCGCCTGCCGCCACACGGACACCAGCGCCAGTAGCGCCTGATCCGTGGCCATGCTGTCGCTCTCCCCGGGTACGGCGGAGGGATTACCCTCATCCAGCTCGTAGGAGTGGGCAAAGCCGCCGTCCTCCTGTTGGTAATAGAACAGCGCGTCCAGCAGGTTCAGTCCGTTCTTCACAAAGCGGGGGTCGTTCTGCGGGTCGATGCCAACGCTGCACAGGGAGATGATGACCTGCGAGGTGGACTCGGAGTTCCGCGTGCCCCAGCTGCGGAAATCCGCCGTGTCCAGCTGGAGCTGCGACAGGCGCTCCAGCGCTCTGTCCACAGGGTCCTTCACATTCAGGGTGGAGGTGCGGTAGTACGGCCCCATGGACTGTATGGCCATGGCCGTGATGTCCGGATCGGCGGTGCTGCCCTGCGCCACCCGCAGGTTAAAGCCGTCGTCGCTGAGCTGATAGGACAGGATGGTCTTTACCAGCTCCGTGCGGGTATAGCTGGCGCCTGCGGGGATGGTGTACTTCATGCTGTCCAGCGTAATCAATCCCCAGAGCCAGCCGTTCAGCCCCTGCCGTCCCAGATCCGCCGTTTTGCCCCGGTCATACACGCCGTCGGCGATCAGGTTGATATCCGCGCCGTTTTCATCCCTGCCGAAGTGGGTGGGGTCGCCGCCGCACGCCAGCACCGCCAGCGCGATGCGGTGCCATTCCGTCGCCTTTGTTCTGTCCAGCTTGTCCGGCTCGCGGTATTTCTGCTCCACATACGTTCTCAGCGCCGCCAGATAGCTGTCGTAGTCGTCCTCCGCGCCGTAGCGGGACAGCCCGATGGGCAGCCAGTCGGCGGCGGTGCTGCCGGCATAGGTCAGCAGCTCGCCGCTCAGCAGCGGCTGACCCTCCGCCACGCCCTGCTGCGCCCGCTTCCACGCCAATATGCCGTCGATGGCCTCGGTGATGTCCGACACGCTGTATTTCCCCTTGGGCACCACCTGACGCTGGTTGGTCTTTGCCGCCGCGTCTGCCTGCTGCTGCGTCATGGGCGTGACGCTGATGGTCACGTCACCGGTGAAGGTGCCGTCCTTGAACTGCACGCGGCCGAGGATGTTGGAGCCCTCCACCGGCGTGATATTGCCCCACGTCTCCTCGCTCCATTGGGCATCCCTGCCGATCTGGATCTCCACCGTACCGGTGAAGAAGTCGGGATGCTCCAGCGTGACCGACTGCACATAGTACATCCCATTGATGGAGATACCGCAGGCAGCTTCATCCTCTTTGTTTTTGCCCACAGCCAGCGACACACGGGCGACCTTATTTGTGGGCAGGGTATGCCCTTCGTTGGCCGTCAGGTTCAGCACATCTGCGCTGTCTACGCCCACTTTCTCAAACACCCAATAGGGCAGATTATTCCCTGTTGGGGCGTTGACGGTGATGCTGTATCCCGCCGCGTAAGCTGCGGGTATCATGCCCAATACCAGCGCCAGCGCCAGCAGAAACGCCGCCCAATTCCGCACTTTTCTTCTCACAGAGGCATCCCTCCCATTTCCGTTTATATAGCCGTATTCGCGTGGACGGAAATTCCGCCCACGCGAATCGGCAGACCGCTCCTTGCGGAGCCGTCCCTATCTCTTATTCTGCACCGTTGTCGTCCCGCTCATCGCGCTTGACCTTATGGTAGCGGCGCACCGCGCCCACGATGACCAAGGCCGCAACGACTGCCACGATGGACCACACGATAATGGGGTTTTCCCGCACAGCTGTGCCGATGATCTCCCAGATGGAATTGCCGCTAACCTGACCCTCTGACTCCTGCCCGTCCGGAACATCCTCCGGTGCCTCCGTGGTCTGGGACTCGTCGGTGGTATCGGTATCAGGCTCCTCCGCCGTTTCGGACAGATTTTCCATGCTCACCTGCTGGGCATCCAGCCACACGGGGAAGGTCATGGAGGTGCCGCTGGATTCCCACTTGGTATACAGGCGATCCGCCAGCGCCAGCAGGCTGTCGGTATACTGGGTGAAGATGCTCTCCAGCGTACCGCTGGCCATGCCGCTGCCGGTGGTCAGCCATGTGCTGAACGTGGCCTCCGTGCCGGAGGTCATGAACCGCTGGAGCGCCTTGCTGATGGCGTCGCCGTCCTTGCCGGCCACGCCGCTGTGCTCATTCAGGCTGGCCAGCAGCGCCTGCGCCAAGGCGGAGGCCTCATCGGTCTTTTTCGCCGCGGCAGCTGCCGCCATGTTGTCCAGACTATTGGCGATCAGGGCGCGCAGCACATTGGGAGAGTCCTTCAGCCACTGGGAGAAGGTCTTGCCGCCGCCGTTGCTACCCCACTCGGTATAGGCGGACAGCACCAGCCCCTTGACGTTGTACTCCACGTCCATGTTCACGCCGTCCTGCAGACCCTCATCGCTCTCATCACCTGCGCCTGTGCCGCTTCCGCTGCCGGACCCACTGCCGCTGCCGCCGCCGCTGCCGGCGCTGGCAAAGGTCGCCACGACCTTTGCGTTGGCCGCGCCCAGCGCAAAGCTGCCGGGATTGGCAAGGTCAGCGGTCGTGCCGGTGCTCATCAGATCCAGCGTCAGGCTCTTGAGGGCGAAGCTGCTGTTCTTGGGCGTGGCAGTGACAGTCACATTGGTGCCGCTGGGCCCATAGACCGCGTTGTCCGCATCGCCGGTGCGGCCATCGCCGCGCTTGATGGTCACCGAACCGCCTGTGCCGCACTCGGCCTTGGCACGGTAGTAGCTGGTGGACGTTCCCTCGCCGATGGGAACAGGATAGTTGTTCGCGCCCTGCGTCCAGTAGTTCTTGTGGGCATTGACGCCGCCGTCCACGCCCCACGCCACCTTGCCGCTGGCAAAGTCGTCTGCGCTGGCCCACTCGCCGACGCTGGAAACGGAGTCCTTCTTGTCCGCCAGATAGTAGCTGTCGGACACATTTTTCTCTTTCAGCTCGGTGGGCGCAAGGCCGATATTGGCGCCCGGGACATAGCTGAAGGAATTTCTGACCCTATTATACGCACCCCAGCCGTAGAGGATGCCAAAGGCCTTGACAGGCGTGCTTGCCTCGACACTTCCGGTGTTCCAGCAGAATTCTACTGTACCGCCGTAGCCGCCGTTGGTAAGGATACCCGCCGCATAGTCCGTGCCCTTGATCGCGCCTGTATTGCTGCAGAATGTCGCTTTGTTGCCGTTGGAAGCGATGCCCGCAGCCTGCTGGCCGGTCACAGCGCCGCTGTTGCTGCACCGCTCATAGCTTCCGCCCGCCGCAATGCCGGAGGCGTACCCCTGTGCCGCAGATATGCTTCCACTGTTGGCGCAGCTCGTGTAGGAGCCGTCGTTATATGTTTCATTCCCAGTCATTCCGCCTGCGGTTCTTTCGCCGACTACCTTAGCGCTGTTGGTGCAGCCCGTGAAAACGTGATTCAGAAGGGTGGTATGTCCCTTGCCGGCCAGTCCGCCTGCATATTCGCCGGTCACGGAGCCGCCCCTGTTGTGGCAGTTTGTCATTGCGACGCGTCCTCTGCCCAGAAGGCCGCCCGAATCATCTCCGCCGCTGACCGTCAGGTTTTCAGCAACGACATTACGCAGCTCCAGCGCAGTTTCGCCCTCTACAATCGCCACAAGGCCACCGCTGCATGACGTCCCGCTGCTCGTAAACTTCACGCTGCCGTTTTTCAGCGTCAGATCCCGCATCGTCATGGGCACACCGTAAGTACCTCGCACGCTGCCGAAAAGTCCTGCCCATTGCCTGTCTGTTTCCACCTTCAGGCCGCTGATGGTCTTGCCGCCGCCGTCCAGACTGCCGCCGAAGAAATGGAGGGAATCGACGCCGATGGGCGTCCACAGCTCGTTGTTCAGATCGATGTTATTGGTCAGCCTGAACCACTTGCCGGTGTAGCTGAAGCCGTTTTCATTGACCTGCGTTTGCAGAGCAGTCAGCTTACCGACATCGGGAATCTCATAGGGAGCAGCTTCCGTGCCGCTGCCCGCCCATATTGGCGACCACACGGCATAGAGCGTCAGGCTCTTGTTCTTCTCCACCGAAACCGTTTTACCGGCATCATAGCTGTTATCCTCCGTTTTCGCATGGGGGTTCGTGCTCCAGCCGAGGAATGTGCCGTTCTCGTGCTTGAAGCCCAACTCCGTATCGGACTTAATGGTGAAGCTTCCGGTATCGCCTTCGACCCGCTGCTGCTCCGTTACAGCCGCTCCTTCGCCGCCGTTAGGATCATAGACAAGGGTGATCACGCCCTCCACGCCGGGTTCGAAGCTGCCGTCCCAGCGCGTGATGTGCACGGGGTTATTGGGCGCGTCCTGCTTGTTGATCCACTCGGTGTAAGTGCTTCTGTTCTTGTTCAGCAACTCCACCAGCTCGGTGCCATCCACCTTGTACACGGTCTTGTTGTCCTCGGTGGTAGCGGTGATATTCTGCGCTTCACTGCTACTATCCTTGATGTATTTCTGCTCAACTGCACCGTTCAGCTTGCAGAGATAGTAGCTGTTGGTGGCAGCTCGGCTGCTGATGCCGTAGGCACTGCCTTCCGCGCCGGTCACGTCGCCCAGGTTGTAGCTGTTGGCCACCGCGCCGCGGCCCACAATGCCGCCGGCGGTGCTGCTGCCTTTGACCTCGCCGAAGTTGGCGCAGTTGGTCACCGTGCCCTTGCTGTTTTTGCCGACAATGCCGCCTGTACTGTCGCTGCCGCCGGTGACAGTCCCCTCGTTCCAGCAGAGGTTCACCGTACTTGAGGCAGTGTTATCGTTGGGTTTATTGCTGCTCTCGCCGACAACGCCGCCCACAGGGCAATTCACTTGCGGCGCCGAAATATTCACCTTGCTCAGGCAGTTCTGCACCGTACCGCCAGCGCTGTAGCCCACGATACCGCCCGCGGCCCTGACATTTCCAGAGGCCGTCACGCTGCCCGTGACCTGCACGTTCTTCACCGTGCCGCGTACATTGCCGAACAAACCTGCATAGCCGCTCGTCACGTTCGCCGACATATCCTCAATGGTATGGCCTTTTCCGTCGAATGTGCCGGAGAAAGCGTTGCTCTGGCCGATGGGCGTCCAGATATAGCCGATCAGGTCGATGTCCTCGCCCAGCTTGACGGTCTTGTTTGCGAAGTTGGTTCCACCGTTCACCAGCTGTGCCAGTCCGAACAACTCGGCGGCATTGGTCAGGGTAAATTCATTATCGGCGTCTTTATACCAGCTTATATCTGCATCGACCTTTTCCCCGATGGTGTAGTAATATGTATTTACTGTGCTATTGTTTTTTGGGTCTTGGATTTTCTCCGGCTTGGCGGGGGAATACGTTATCGTAGAACCATCGCTGATGATTTCCTTGAGCCGTACTTCCGTTTCCGCTGTGCCGTACAGGTACTGCGTGTCCCCGTTAGTCAGCGCGTTGTCATTTTCGATCGTCACGCCGTCCATACCAGCATCGCCAAGCTTTGTCAGTGTGAGCTGATACAGCTTTTTATACGACCCGAGGCAGGGCAGATTGTCGGAAGCGTTCGCACCCCAACTACTGCCCAACTCCCACGTCACGCGGCCGGCCTTGAATTCCTCCTCCGTCCGTGCGCCGGGGTCGTACGTCTGTCCCCATGTGGAAACATCCGCCAGATAGTAGCAGTTGGTGACGGTGCCGCCGCTGACGGCCACGGTATTTTTGCTGCCCTCGTTGTAGTAATAGCTGTTCTTTACCGTGCCGGCGCTGGTCCCCACCAGTCCGCCGCCTTCGCCGGTGACCTTTGCGGTAGACATACAATTCTCCACCGTGCCGGATTTCAGCGTGTTCACCAGCCGTCCTGTGCCGCCGCTGATGGTCACAGATTTGACCGTGCCGCCCTCCACCACGCCGAACAGGTCGTTGGGCAGGTTAGAAATGGAATAGTTCCCCATAATCGTGAACGTCCCTTTGAAGGGGTTTTCCGCTGTGCCGATGGGCGTCCAGTCGATGCCGCTCAGATCAATGCTCGCGTTCAGCATGAAGTTCTTGCCGGTCATGCTGTTCTTGCCGCTGTTGACCATGCGGGCCAGCGCCTTCAGCTGATTGTGCGCAGTGATTACGTCATAGGCTTTGGTCACACTGTTCCACGCGGCGAGAGCCGCAAAGTCCGCCAACGTACCATAGTAATAGGTTTTAGGGAGGGTGTTTTTGTTGAACGTCGTGTCGTTCTCGAGCTTCTTCAGGTTGGCGTTTTCACCCTCCGTTGTGTAGGCGTTTTCGCTCTCGCTGGCGGCGTAGTAGATCGCGTCACTGCTGCCGCTGACCGCGATGGTAACGGTATCGTCCGTCACCTCATAGGTGTAGCCGTTAGCTGCGGTGAGGGGCGTGCCGTTGGCAGAGACCGCCGCCGTGCAGTCTGGGAAAACCGGCTGCATGGTAATGGCCTTTGGGGGATCGATCAGCTTGGGGTACAAAGTACCTTCTGTTTCTGTTTCTGTTCCTGTCCACGACCACACCTTTCCCGTATCGGGCGCGTTGGCTTGCAGCGTCTCGAGCTTGCCTGTCGTCATGGGCTCAGCAGACGAAATCACAACGCAGTTGGTAGCGGTGCAAACACTTACCGCTGAAACAGAAGAGCTTTCATCGGTCATATAGTACCAGCAGTTCAGAACCTTGCCATAGCCACCACCAGCTACACCGCCAGCGTCAAGATAGTCGTAGCCGGTTTCCTTGTTCACGCTGCCATAAAAGCCGCAGTTTTGGACAGTGCCCCCATTCTCGCATACAACACCTCCGCCTTCCCCATAACCATAAGTATCTGCTTTATCGCCGACTGTAACGCTGCCCTTTACTATGAGATTTTGTACCGCTGCGATCTTGCTAATTTGACCGAACAGGCCCGGAAAATATGTGTCGGGAACATTCAATCCGCTAACGGTATATCCGTCCCCATTAAACGTACCGGAAAAGGCGGAAAAACTGTCGCCATTTCCAATCGGCGTCCACGCCTGATTGCCCAGATCAATATCCGCCGTCAGTTTGATGGTCTTGCGGGAGAAATTCACCGCGTCAATCGAGTTGTTGTCCGCGTCCTTTGCCGTGCCGTTCACCAGCGCGGCCAGTCCCGCTAACTCTGCGGCGGTACCGATAGAAAATTTGGTCTCGTTTTCGTGACCCGCATACCAGCTGGTGTCAACTGCCGTGCCGTCCCACGCATCCGTGCCATTCTCATCATTCAGCAGAGAGATGTCGTCCTCACCGTTATTCTCGTCCTCGGTGGGCTGCTCGTCCTTGTTTTCCTCGTCCTTGTTCTCCCCATCGGGGGCCTCGTCCTTCTTATCCTCATCGGGCTTGCTGGCATCGTCGCCATTATCCTCATCGGGGTTCTTATCCTCATCATCAGGCTCGGTGGGCTGTTCGTCCTTGCCGTCCTCGGTGTTCTTGTCCTCATTGTTCTCGCTGTCCTCGCCGGGGGCGGGATCAGCCGGGTTCGTATCGCCCTCGACGATGGTCGTGCCGCTGCCGCCCACCACCTCCGTGGCAAACGCCGCGGGGGTCACCAGCGTCAGCGTGAGCACCAGGCTCATCAGCAGGCTCACGATGCGCCGGGACACGTTGCTTGTCCGTTTCTTCATGTAATTTGCTCCTCTCATTGTTGAACGTATCTATGTAAAAACTTTTTCAGTTACTGCCCTTCGGCATTACCACATACAGCTTGCCAGTTTCCGGATCCTCGTACACCGTGCCCTTCTGCTCGAAGCTGCTGGAGGATTGGATGTCCTGCTCCATCTCTTCCGCGTTGTCCAGCTCCTGCATCTGCTCCCGCTGGAGGATCTCCACGCGGGTCTTGCTCAGATCCACGTTCCAGTTCAGGATCACCGCCGCCATCAGCCCGCAGGCGAACACCAGCATCACGTCCGACAGGTTCGCCAGCCCAGACATGGCGTCCACCTCCTCCGTCACCCGGCGGCGGGAGGAAAACTTACCCTTCAACATCGCTCGTGACCTCCTCCAAAACTGCCTCCATCAGCGTTTCCAGCGACACCATGTCGTCGTTGTACCACCGCTTGCGGATGTGGGAGATGACGCTGGCCACCGCCGCGCTGATGACGCCGGCGATGGTGGTGTCGAACGCCACGTTCATGGACTCCGACAGCGTCACCGTGTCGCCCTGTCCCAGCGCCACGATGCCGGGGCCGAGAGGTATCAGCGTGCCCAGCAGGCCGAACATGGGGCCCAGCTTGGCGATCATGTCCGTGATGGAGGTGGTGCGGGCGTTCCGCGCTTCCTCCGTGGCCAGCAGGCGCTCCGCCAGCGCCGTCAGGGTGTCCTTGGGCAGCCCCCGGCTCTCCGCCAGCTCCAGCAGGGCCTTCTTCTGCCGCCGCAGCAGGCCGCTGGTTTCGATCAGGTCGGCAAGGCCGTCCGCGCCTGCCGTGTGTACGTCACGCAGCAACTGGGGCACGTCGCACTTGTGCTTGCGGCGCTCCGCGATGTACTCCACCACGATGTCACCGATCTGCCAGACCGCACCGGCCATCAGTACGATCAGTATGATGAGGCAGGGGATCAGCAGCGCCTGCGCGATGGTATGCAGTATTTCACTCAAAGAGATCATGTGTGTTTGCTCCTTCTATTTCTTCCTATTTAAGTAAGTTGTATGTGGTTTTGATTTTGCCGTTCAACAAAGAGAGGAGGTGGGAGGGGCGGCTTTTCCCCTCCCACCCTTATGGAAAGCTGACAGTCTCCGTTCAGACCGTCATGGCTTGACAAGGGTAACTCAGCAGGACACCTCCTGCTCTGCGGCCTTTGCCGCTTTCTCAATTTCGCGCTGGCGGGCAGCGGCATCACGAGCCTCTTTCTTTTCCTGCTCCAGCCGCTTTTTCTCTTTCAGCCGTGATTGCTGTGCCGCATGGCTGGCGGCGGCCTTGGCGCGTTTCGCCTTCTTCTTGCGCTCGGATTCCTCGTAGAACAGCGGCTCCTGCACGGCTTTTTCCCGCTTGTAGCGTGCGGTGTCTTTCAACTTGGGCTCTTTCGCCGGTGGCCGCAGACGTGCCATCTCCAATACTGCGGCCCAACCGCCGAAGCGCTCCTCGATAAACGTGCCGCCGTCTATCTCGCAGGGACTGGGCGTGTGCCGCAGCAGTTCAGCACGATTGCCGACGTATTGCGCCAAATGCGCCAGCGGCGTATCCGCGTGCTTTTCGGCAAAGGCCGCGTCCCGCGCTTCCAGCGCCGCCACGGTACGCTTGGCCACATTACGCTCAAACCAACTCTTGTAGTCAAATCTCTCGCGGGGATTTCTGTGTGACATGGCATAGTCCTCCCTTACAAAAAAACGCCGGTTTTCCAAAGAAAACCAGCGGTGATCCGGCAGAAATGAAAATGCGCTGACGAATCTCGCCAGCGCGCACTCCCGCCTATGCCGTCAGGGAGAGATCGCCCGCTGTCCAACACTGATCCTCCATCGTGCAATTCTTCTGCCCTAACGTCACGAAGGATTTTGTCCTTCTCGTACCTGAACCTACCTTCTCAGAGCGTTCGCTCCAATGGCTGCTATTCGCCACACGGCATTTCTGCCGCTTTGGTCCATTCCTTACGTCAACAGCGCCGTCCGCAGGGGGCATCACCCCGTTCCTTCAAAACTGCCGCCTGACGGTAATGATATACCGTCTTTACAGCGACAGCCACACGACTTCGCAAGACCTTTTATTCAGTTTTCAGCCTCGATTTCTTTCGCAAAGTAACATACTTTGCGAAAACGCGCGGGACGCCTTGCGCTGCAAGGCATTCCAGATTTACGCAAGAAAAAGTCGAAAATTAGAACTCGTTGTTGACACGGAAAAACGGCTGGTATATACTGTTATTCGGTTGAAATTGGGAAGTTTTCGCAAAGTATGTTACTTTGCGAAAATTTTTGCGTTGACAATATGTTTTTTATCACATATAATATGCATAGGAAAAGAGGCGGTGGTTATATGGATTTCATGGTGGAATACTATGAAAAAGCGGATGGTTCACGGCCTGCCGAGGAGTTCATTCTGTCACAGGACAACAAAATGCAGGCAAAGATATTCGCCGCCCTTGAATTGTTGGAATTGAAAGGCCCAGCACTGCGAGAACCATATTCCAAGCCGCTGGGTGACGGCATTTTCGAAGTCAGGGCAAAGCAGGGGTCTGACATCAGCAGGGTGCTGTATTTCTTTGTAGTGGGAAAACGGGTCATCCTGACCAACGGATTTGTAAAGAAAACCGCCAAAACCCCGTCCCGCGAGGTCGAACGGGCGAAGCGGTATCGGGCTGATTACGAAAGCAAGGAGGTATGACGCTATGGGAAAGAATTTTCGTGATACGCTGAACGAGCGAATGAAAGATCCCGCATTTCTGGCAGAGTGGAACGCGCAAGAGCCGGAGCGTCAGATTATGCGTGCGATTGCCGAAGGCCGCGAGGAAAAGGACATGACTCAAAAGCAGCTGGCAGAGATCACCGGCATCACGCAAGCTGACATTAGCCGTCTGGAAAGCGGCACAGCCAACCCCTCGCTGCGGACGCTCAAGCGTCTGGCCGCCGGTATGGGCATGGCTCTCAAGGTAGAGTTCGTCCCCATTCAACCATAAGCAAAAGAGACAGGTATTTGCCTGTCTCTTTCATGTTATTCCCTTGAGAAAGCCTATCCCCTCCACAGCCCTGCGCTTGTAGTCCATAGACGAGTGGACGTATAGCCGAAGCGTGGTGCGGACATCGGCGTGGCCCAGCAGTTCGCTGACGCTTTTCACGTCCACCCCCCCGCTCCACACACCGCGTGGCGTAGCTGTGCCGCAGGCAATGAAAATTCCGATACCGCACGCCGCAGCGCGTCAACAACGCCTTATAGCGGTACTGCATCGCCCGCGGGTCGGGGACGATCTCCCCGCCGGTCAGCAGATAGCTGTCCGGCTGCTTTGTCTCTGGCTTCAGCATCCGCAGCATCTCTTTCGGAATGGGTATCCAGCGTTCGGAATTTTCCGTTTTCGGTGGCTGCACCGTCAGGCACGTCCCGCCGCCTATCTGCGCGATGCGCTCCACCGTCCGCTGGATGTGCAGCAGTCCCGCGTCGACGTCCACGTCCTGCCATTGC
>OLPI01002267.1_pt1 | contig 15366 bp, 19 predicted proteins | sample 1672361 | NCBI WGS metagenome assembly OLPI01 (sample SAMEA3136675, study PRJEB25190) | human gut metagenome
TCACAATGAGGAGCGGTATCAGCTGTGCCGGAAGTCCCACCGCCTGTGTGGCAGGTCCGATCAGATGCCCCAGCAGGTCAAAAAAGCCGGAGGTCCTGAGAATCCCCACTGCCATCATCAATCCTACCAGTGTCGGAAGGATCTCCACAACGATGCGCAGGCCCTCTTTGGCCCCTTTCAAAAAAGTCTCATAGACCTTCACCCCCGAGACCATCCCATAACCCACGATCCAGAAAATCACCATGGGAATCATAATATCTGACATGTGTGTCAATGTGTTCATCATGATCCTCACCTGTCCTTCCATTTACAGTAAATGATGGCAATGATCGTACTGAACAGTGTGGCCACCAGCGCCGGAGCAATGATCACCGCCGGATTGGCGCTGCCGTACTGGCTACGATAGGCGATCATATTGACCGGGATCAGCTGTAAGGATGAAATATTCAGAATCAGGAAGGTGCACATTTCGTTGCTGGCTGCCGTGGCCTCTGCTCCATACCGCCGATCCTCCGATCCCTGTCGTCCCTTCTCCGTCCCCTGCCCTGCCCTCTGTTTCTCCAGCTCCGCCAGCTGCTCCATGGCCTTTAATCCAGCCGGCGTGCAGGCCCAGCCAAGCCCCAGGACATTGGCAATGAGATTCGTGGTTATGTATTCCCCTGCCGGGTGATCCTCCGGGAGCCTGGGGAACATGAATTTCAGAAAGGGGCGAATCCCTTTTGTCATTTTCGCGATCATTCCAGACTCCTGCGCGATCTCCATCAGTCCCATCCACAATGCCATGACCCCCGCCATGGTGATGCAGAGGCTCACGGCCTCTCTGGCACTGTCTAACGCGCCTCCCGTCAGTGCGCTCATCTGCCCGGTACAGACACCATAGATCACGCCTAACAGGATCATTCCTGCCCAGATATAATTAAGCATCTTCTCCAAACCGCCTGCTGTTCCTTCGTTTCACTATATGCGGGCAGCGGTATGTCCTATGCGGCACAGGTCACCTTTGCACGTTGCTCCCGACGGGATGTCACATGCAAAATGAGCCTTGCGGGCAGTGCTCCCTGCCAGATTCAACGCTTCTTATCAGGTGCACTAAAATAAACCTCCCGGGAATAAATTCTCCGGGAGGTTTACTCTAAACTACATTTATAAGTTATATTTATTACCTTCGGATCTACAGAGTTCCCTGTGTGAACAGGCTTCTCACATGTGCCACTTCTTCTGCGGTGGCTTTCTCCGCCGGCACATAATAAGACTTCTCTCTGGCGATCTGGTACAGTTCCTCCTGGGACTGCTCACAGGCCGTACGGAACTGCTTCAGTGTCTGTTTTAACTCCTTATTCTCCGACTGGGCGATCATTCCCGCATAACGGGTCAGCTCGCCGTTGATTCCGACCAGAGTATCTGCTACCATTGTCTTTTCCTGCATTCTGCTGCCTCCTTACTGCAAAAACTTCATAAGCTGCTGTTTGTTCTCCATCGCGCTGCGAGCACCCTTTTCAAAAAACTGTTTTACCTTCGGGTCCTCCGCTTCCTTGGCGTACTCCTGCATTTTGCAGTGGGTCGTGTCAAAACCGCCGATCAGATGGCGCAGATTCTGCAGATCTAATTCTGAAATATCACTCATGCTGTTAACCTCCTTTTTCTTATTTGCGAGGTTAGTATGCGCAGAATATTTTTTTCTATACTAGATAAAGTTTGCAAAAATAGATACCGAAATCACGGTCAAAATACCACAGACCACGATGGACAGACTGCTCATGGCGCCTTCGATCTCACCCAGTTCCATGGCTTTTGCAGTTCCCAGCGCATGAGCACTGGTACCGATGGCAAGACCTTTGGCAATAGGATCCTCGATCTTACACAGGCGGCAAATCGTATCTGCCAGAATATTACCTAAGATTCCGGTGACAATGATGACAACTACGGTAATGGTCACGATCCCACCCATTTTTTCAGAAATCCCCATACCGATAGCCGTGGTAATGGACTTCGGCAGAAGCGTTACATACTGCTCATGATTCAGACCGAACATCATGCTTAAAGCAAAAACGCTCACCATGGCAGTCAGCACGCCGGCGATGATTCCGCCGAAAATGGCCTTGGGATAAGTCTTTAACAGCTCCAGCTGACGATACAGAGGCACTGCCAGGCTGACCGTTGCCGGAGTCAGGAAAATACTGATATATTGCGCACCGTTTGCATAGGTCTCATAATCTATATGGAACAATAACAATACTGCCACGATCAGGATTACGGAGATCAGTAAGGGATTGGCAATGGCTTTTCCGGTCTTCTGTTTGATCCACAGACCGATCTCGTAGGTGACCAGTGTAATGGCAATGCCGAAAAATATGGACTGACTCAATATTTCATTCATTTATCTGTCCTCCTTATCATCTGCGGCAGCTTTGGTTCCGACCGTCTGCATGGCTGCGGCACCTTTGTTTTTCTGCCCCCGGATAATATGCTGGGATACCCGGCCTGTCACAATCATGATCAGTACCGTGGATACCACCGTGATCACACAGATGGGAAGCAGCATCTCTTTTAAAGTATCCACACTTGCCATGATTCCTACGGTAGCGGGTACGAACATAATGGACATGGCATCCACGAGGAAATCCGCTGCGGTCTCCACCTTTTCCAGTGGGATCAGCTTCGTGATCAGCCCCACCAGCATGATCACCAGACCATAAACGCTGGCTGCGATGGGAAACGGGATCAGGATCTCCAGAAGCTCTGCCAAAAAGGAGATTCCCAGGATAATCGAAAATTGTTTCACATATTTCATGATATTGTCACCCTACCTGTTAACTTTAGTATTTTATTTCTTTTGTTATATAGCAACACGATATGATACCGGGGCATCATTATATTGCACACAAGCAAAAGAAGCTGCGCACTATTTTTTCAGCACGCAACTTCGTATTATACTACTCGATTTTTACTTTCACAATCAGCATTCTCTACCATTTGAGTAGACTTTTTGACCTTGCTTTCGTGAATTTTTCCCTTACATCTGGTGTCTTACCACTGCATATTCGTCATCCAGTCGGAAGTAAGGACATTCCTGCTGGGTTCCGGATAAAAAGCGGTACATTTCATCTTCATCCAGATTCACCATGCAGCAATAGCATTCATAGTCTTCGTCATATTCATAATTGACACAAGCGTCACAATTAGTCATTTTCCCTCTCTCCGCATATGCCTTTCATGGATGTATCCTACATTATCCTCATATGCTTTTGTCTGTTTTGCTTCGGTTTCATTATGGTATTTTCACTGTTTCATGAGTTACCGTGCAGGTACTGATAGATCTCCCGTTTTCCGACACCTCTGTCTTTTGCCACCTGCTTCATGGCGGATTTATTATCCATGCCCTGCTCTTCGTAATAAGCCATATGTTCTTCAATGCTCATGGATTCCCAGGATGCGATCTCTTCCTGTCGTTTCTCTTCCGGACTTTTCCCTTCCACTACCAGGACATATTCCCCGCGGGGCTCCTCTGTCTTGTAGTAATCCAACGCCTTTTCCAAAGTGGTGGGGAATACGGTCTCGAACTTCTTGGTCAGTTCACGGCACAACGTGATCCGCCGCTCCCCCAGTGCCGCATACAGTTCCTCCAGTGTCCGGATCAGATGATGGGGTGCTTCGTAGAGGATCATGGTACGGCTCTCGGTCTTCAGTTCCTCCAGGATCATTTTCTTTTCCTTTTTATCTGCAGGCAGAAATCCTTCAAAGCAAAACCTTCTCGTACTGAGTCCCGACAAAGTCAGCGCCGTAATGCATGCTGCCGGACCCGGCAGAGAAGTGACGGGAACGCTCTGCTCCTGGCACATCCGCACCAGTACTTCACCGGGATCGGAGATCGCCGGGGTACCGGCATCAGTGATCAACGCAATGTTCTGTCCGTTTAACAGCTGTCCTACCAGCTGGTGCGCTTTTTCTACTTTATTGTACTCGTGGTAACTGGTCATAGGTGTGTGGATGTCGAAATGATTCAGCAGCTTGATACTGTTACGGGTATCCTCCGCCGCGATCACATCCACCGTCTGCAGGGTCTCCACCACCCGCGGTGTCATATCCCCCAGATTGCCAATGGGCGTTGCACACAAATATAAAGTTCCGGGCATGAGCTCCTGCCTCCTCTCAAAATCATAGTAGTCTATAACTATTCAAAGCCATGATATCATGTCACTATGTATGGCGAATGCTCGCATTCGTAAGAACATTTGACATAATTATACGGTGAATGGTGTGCTGAATAGTTACAATATCTTAACTATCTAATATCCATATATATCATATATTTCCGGCATATATACTCCCGGCGCCTGGTACACGATCAGTGGCTTTTCCACGGTCATGCGTGATCTGCCGCCTCGCACCGCCTCGATGAGCACCATATTGGGCTCCTTGTCGATATAGGGATATACCAGCTGCATCCGTTTCGGCTCCAGCTTGTATTTTACCAGCATGGTCATGATCTCCGCCAGCCGAAAAGGGCGATGTACCATGTAAAAATGTCCGCCGGGCTTTAACAGTTTTGCTGTCCTGCTGACCACATCCTCCAGCGTGCAGAGCACTTCGTGTCTGGCGATTGCTTTTGGTTCCTCCGGGTTCGTCAATCCATGCTGTCCGATCATATACGGAGGATTACAGGTAATACAGTCAAAGGAAGCAGCCGGGAAAATCTGGTCTGCTTCCTTGATGTCTCCTGTCACGATGTCAATGCGATCCTGCAGGTCATTCAGTGCCACGCTGCGTCTCGCCATATCTGCGCTCTCCTCCTGGATTTCCAGTCCGGTGAGATGAGAACAGTGGTATTTTGCCTCCATCAGAAGCGGGATGATCCCGGTGCCTGTGCCAAGGTCAAGCATCGTATCCCTTTCTCTGGCATGGGCAAATCCTGTCAGAAGCACCGCATCCATACCGAAACAAAATTTCTCCCGATTCTGTATGATCTGATAACCGTTCCGCTGAAGGTCATCAATTCGTTCTTTATCCCTCAGTTCAACCTTCATTCGTGTTCTCCGGTTTTCTTCCGTTACCGTTATTACCGTTGTTGCCGTCTCTTCTGCCGCCGTGTCTCGGTCGTCTGCGGAAGGAATTGTCCCTCTGAGTTCTGCGCTCGCCTTCCTGACCGTTACCACCTTCCTGTTGTGTCTGGCTGGCGGGACGGAACTGATCTGCTCCCTGTGCATTGTCCCTTACCTGGTCCGGACGGTTCTGGGGACGGTTCTCGCGGCGTCTGTCACCACGATTATTGTCCCTGCGGTTCTCATTTCTGCTGCCATTGTCACCACCGCGGTTGTCATTGCGGTTCTGATTCTCGCCGTTACGGTTATTTTCCCCGCGGTTATTATTTCTGCGGTTGTCGTCCCTGCGTCCGTCGCGTCTGCGGTTTTCTCCACGGTTGTCACCACGATTCTCTCCGTCAACTCTCTGCTCTCTGCGGTCCTGACGCTCCGGTCGCTGCTCAGAGCGCTTTTCTGCGCGCTCTTCCGCTTCTTCCTTCTCCTCGATCTGCTCTAACTTCTCGAGTTCCTTCTGTTCTTCCTTGGACAGTTCCTGTCCGCTCTTTTTGCCTTTGCGTCTCTTGAACTGCAAAGTATCCGCCTCGTATTCCTTCAGTTCCTTCTCATCGCCGACTTCTACCAGTACCTTGACCAGCTGGCGCAGTACGTTGACGCTCTGTACCTCGCCGTGCAGTCCGTCTGCCGTCTGGACATAGTCACCCACACCGGGAAGCTTGCGGTTCAGTTCCTCGTAAGTGTCTTCCTCATTTTTCAGACAGCACATCAGTCTGCCGCAGACTCCGGAGATCTTCGTCGGATTCAGGGACAGATTCTGCTCCTTCGCCATCTTGATGGATACCGGTGCAAACTCTGACAGATACGTGTGACAGCAGAGACTTCTGCCGCAGATTCCGATTCCTCCGAGGATCTTGGTCTCATCACGGACACCGATCTGTCTCAGCTCGATCCTTGTCTTGAAGATTGCCGCCAGATCCTTGACAAGCTGACGGAAATCGATTCTTCCGTCTGCTGTAAAATAAAACAACACTTTGTTGTTATCAAATGTATATTCTGCATCGATCAGCTTCATCTCCAGGCCATGCTCACGGATCTTCTTCTGGCAGATCTTAAAAGCGTCTTTTTCTTTAAGACGATTCTGTTTCTCTCTGTCTTCATCTGCCTGAGTTGCCACTCTTAATACTTCTTTGAGCGGATGAACCACCTCGTCCTCTCCGACTTCCTTTGGTCCAAGTACAACTCTTCCAAACTCTACTCCGCGGGCAGTTTCTACGATCACATGATCGCCCACCTGCATCTTATAATTCTTCGGGTCAAAATAATATATTTTACCGACATTTCTGAATCTGATTCCAACTATCTTTGTCATTCTAACTCTCCCTGATCGTCAGGAACAGAAGTTCAAGAGCAAGCTCGAAGTTTACATTTGCACGCAGACGTACCTTGGCCTTCTCCAGTGCTTCCAGTATCTTTTCGAGATTTTCGTATGAACGCTGGCTCGCCTGTTCCTTTATATAATTAATTTCCTGCTTGAAGACCAGATTGTCTATTTCCCTTGTAGCTTTGAACATCAGAACATCACGGAACCAGAACTGGAAAATATCCAGATAGTCGCTTATATGCTGTTTCTCATCTGAAAGTTCACGGATCACATCAGTCAGCTCATAAGTCTGCATTGTACTTACATACTTCAGGATCCTGAGAGCATTCTCTGTCATCTTGCCAAACTCTTCGGATGTTGCTGCCTCCTGTGCCTTGCCGATGCTTCCCTGTGCAAAAGATGCATCGATCTCTGCCTGATAATCCGGCACATGAAGACGTTCCATAAGATATTTCTTAACCAGATTGTCATCTACTACCTTGAGATCCAGTCTGACACAACGGGACTGGATCGTTGGAAGAAGTGCATCTGCATTGCTGGTCAGCAGCATGATGACTGCATATTCCGGCGGCTCCTCAATTGTCTTGAGAAGAGCATTCTGTGCCTGTACTGTCATCATCTCCGCATCCGGAACAATATAGATCTTGTGCGGACTGCAGTATGGTTTAATTGCTACATCGTGAATCAGCTGATCACGAATCTCATCTATTGAAATAGTTCCCGGTTTCTCATGGTTTACCATGATGATATCCGGATGATTCTTACCCAGGGCTTTCTTACAGGAATCACACTTCTGACATGGCTCCGTTCCCCCAGCCTCGCACTGAAGAGTCATTGCATAAGTCGTCGCAAGAAGTTTCTTACCCGATCCAGGTCTTCCGGTAAAAATATAGGAATGAGATACCTTTCCTGTCGTCATGGCATTCTTCAAATGCCTGATAATCTCCTCGTGCCCGATAATATTGTTGAAACTAACCATTCAGAATCACCTCTCTTGTTTCTGTATACGAATCTTTGTTCGCCATGCCTACATTATAGCATACTTTGTTACCCATTCAAAACTATTTTTGTCTATGAAAGGGAATTTATATATTTTATAATATTTTCGACACACAATTCTAAATTCTCATTAGCAAATCTTAATTTAATTCCTGCCTTCCGGATGTTTTCCTCCGAAAAGTCCTCCTGATCTGCCAGAAAACGTCTGCACATCTCTTCATATTTCGGTTTTTCCTGCTCCCGCTCCCGAAGAAGTGCCCTCTGTAATCGTTCTCCGTCCTCTACTTCAATATAAACCGGGATCACATGTTCTTCCCCGTAATATTGCTTAAGTTTCTGATAAGATTCCAGTGTGCCGATTCCAAGATAGTTTCCCTCTGAGAGATCTACCTGTCCATCATCTGCTGTAAAATATGTCCAGATGCCATGAACAGTATGGTAGGCTCTGGCTTCGATCAGCTTTCCTAATTTCTTAAATTCCTCAAGTCTGCTGTCATTTGTAAAATAATACTGAACTCCATCCTGCTCTCCCGCGCGGATCGGCCTGGTCGTATACAATACCAGTTTCTTCAGGTTCAGTTCTTTATTGCCTGCCAGTAAAGAATAGATCCGGTCCTTACCGGCGGCACTTTTTCCCATAATATAAAAAATCTTTCCCATGAAATATCAGATTTCCTGCTCCTTCGTAGTATTCTGGGCTACTACACGGATGGTCTCATTGGTATAGTCCTCCAGTCCCTGCAGATACAATCCCTCTTCCATGTATATTCTCATATTACGGATAAATTGTCCAGTAATCTGTTCTCCCGGTACGATCAGCGGGATTCCAGGCGGATAGAGATATCCAAACTCAGCAGATATCCGTCCGACACTTTCTTCCAGTTTGCGGATCTCACTCTTCGATTCCATTGCCTCCGTGATCGACATGAACTGACTCAATGAAGTGTATGCTGTTCTTCCTGCCTTCGGTTCTTCTGTTTCTCTTTTTTCTTTTTTCTTCTGTGCTTCTTCCTGATTGATCTCCTCGATCGCCTGGCAAAGTCTCTCGAAGCCTTCCCCACTGTCTCCAACTGCTGCCAGTGCAAGCACATAATGCTCCGTTTCCATCTCCACCTGAATGTGATATTTCTCCAAAAGGATCTGTGCCAGTTCACTTCCCGTCATTGACGCATAGCGTGTAGAAAAAAGTAATTTGGAACGGTCATAATCAAAAACTCCGGCCGTTCCGATCTCCGGTGAAACCAGACGGATATACTTGCATTCTGAAAGCCTGCGTCTCGCCTTTTCGAGAATCTTTGTAAATTCACGGAACATCTCATTACCATCGGAGGACATTTTTTCCATGCAGGCATCCATACTCGCCATAAGGATATACGACGGGCTGCTGCTCTGATAGATTCCCATAAATCTGCGGATCAGTCTGCTGTCCACACGGTCACTGCAGTTATGGAGCACCGCAGTCTGCGTCATAGACGGAAGTGTCTTGTGGAAACTCTGGATAACCAGATCCGCTCCCAGTTCTGCTGCTGATGTCGGGAAATAGTTTGAAAAGTGAAAATGTGCTCCATGTGCCTCATCCACGATCAGCGGAATCTCATATCTGTGTACGATCTCTGCGATCTTCTCAATATCTGATACCACACCATCATACGTCGGCGATGTGAGAAGCACTGCCTTGATCTCCGGATTCTCTGCCAGTGCTCTTTCCACCTTATCCGATGAAATCCCTCCGTTTATCCACCACTTTGGGTCCATCTGTGGATAGACATAAGTTGGGATCAGATTTCTGAGATACAGAGCATGATAGACAGCCTTGTGGCAGTTCCTCGCAACAAGGATCTGCCCATTCCTCGGAACCGTTGCCGAAACAGCCGCAAGAAGTGCCGCTGTGCTGCCATTAACGCTGTAATAACATTCCTTCGTATCATACACACTCGCAGCAGTTTCCTGCGCTTTTTTCAGAATCCCTTCCGGATGATGAAGATTATCAAATCCATCTATTTCTGTGATATCCCTGTCAAACGGCAGGTCTGTATTGACTGTGTCCGGGTTTCTCTTGTGCCCCGGCATATGAAATGGATAGTAATCTTCCTGGCTGTAAATTTCTAATGCTCTATATAATCTTTCCATAATTTTTATACCTTAAACCTGTAACCTACACCCCAGATGGTTTCAATATACTGCGGCTTGGCTGTGTTGAATTCAATCTTTTCACGGATTTTCTTGATATGAACGGTAACAGTTGCAATGTCGCCTACAGATTCCATATCCCAGATCTGACGGAACAGTTCCGCCTTGGTAAATACGCGGTTCGGATTCTCCGCAAGGAATGTAAGAAGGTCAAATTCCTTGGTCGTAAATGTCTTCTCTTCTCCGTTGATCCAGACTCTTCGCGCTGTCTTGTCGATCTTGATCCCACGGATCTCGATAATATCATTCTTGACAACATTTGATCCTACAAGTCTGTTATATCTTTCCATATGTGCCTTTACCCTGGCAACAAGTTCGCTTGGGCTGAACGGCTTGGTCATGTAATCATCTGCCCCAAGTCCCAGACCACGGATCTTGTCGATATCATCTTTCTTTGCCGAAACCATGATGATCGGGATATTCTTCTCCTCGCGCACCTGACGGCAGATATCAAATCCATCTACCTCAGGGAGCATCAGATCAAGTATGATCAGGTCGTATTCTTCTTTCAGAGCCTTCTCAAGCCCTACATCGCCTCTTGTGGCGATCTCAACATCAAATCCTGACAGTTCCAGATAATCTTTCTCCAAATCTGCAATTGCCTCTTCGTCTTCAATAATCAGTATTTTATACATGCCGCCGCTCCCTTTATTCGTCTTTTTTCAGTCAAGGATCTTCATCATCAGATCTCCGTCTCCGCTTGTCGTAAATCCTGTTTTCTCATAAAATCCCGCCATCAGTTCCTTGTACTGCGCCGGACCTGTATAACCAAGCGGAGCAAGATCATAACCTGTCGGAGCATAGATTAAAGTAATCCCTTTTTTGCCAAGCTCTGTCACGATCTCATTCATACATGCCGTTCCATAGCCTTTCCCACGCAGTCCGAAATCTGTCAGGTAAAATTCAATGACTCTTACTTTCGTCCTGTTTTCCATCACGTATTCCATATGAAATACGGACAATCCTTTCTCGTACACGTCGACCGTTTTCGGCATATATTTAAACTCCAATATATGTCCGCTCTTATCTGTAAGATCGACTGCCCTGAAATATTCTTTTCTCAAATACACTACTAATTCTTCCATTTACTCTCTCTTTCTTCGTGCCACCTGAAGCTGCACATTCACTCCGAGAGGATTCAGCACAACGCCTTTTACATCTTCCATCAGCAATTCTGCGATCTTTTCCCCCGGAACAACTGCCGATCTGACCGGTCTTCCTTTCGTGAACTTCTGAAATTCCAGCACATCCGTAAAAACAGGCTGATACAGCGAACCGTCTTTTTGCTTCAGTATCGGAATCTGACCGTTCTCTTCAACAGGAATCAAAAACGTTCCCTTTCCGTAATGAGCCAAAAGTTCTTCCTGAAGTTCTTTTAATTCTTCCGTCATCTGCGGCTGCTCCTGTTTTCTAAGTTCCTGCATAAAATAAGCCGCCGTCAGATGGAGCGCCGGGTTTTCCACGATCTGCTTTCCTTCCGGAAGTTCCTTCGGTATATTTCTCGTTACCAGATCTGAAAGCTGAACTGTAATTTCCATATCTGTTCCGCTGTTGACCGCCAGTGCGTTTACTCCCATTATATAAAGACTTGTGAAAAAAGGAAGCAGCTGCTCTTTCGCAAGCTTTGCCACAGCGCTTACATATTTTTCATCAAGAAGCTTACGCGCCTTGTCTTTTGCATCTTCCATCTGATAATAAAGGAAGATCTCATCGTCAAATGTCTCCTCGTCACATTTTACAAACGGCATCTTTGTCGCTGCCGACATAATAACATATAATTCACCCGGATTGCGCAGAGCCGCCAATGTCTCCTGTTTTGTCACTTTTGTTTCTTTCTCGCTCATTTTCAGCTTTTCCTTTCCTGTCTTCTCTCACCTTTGTCTGTCCTGATGCATTTTGAGTGTCTGTCAATAATAATACACTATCTCTTTGATTTTATCAATTCTAACAAATATGGAACAAAAATAATGCATCCGATGATCGCTGCGGCGATCGCCGATACAAGAACCGCCCCTGCCGCTGTATCTTTCGCGATCTTCGCCAATGGTTTTTTCTCCTTAGTCACAAGATCTACCACCGCTTCCAACGCCGTATTCACAAGCTCCAGCGACAGGATCAGACCAAACAACAGCAAACAGATGCACCACTCGACAGGTTTAATATGAAGAAAAGTTCCGGCAACGGTTACCGCAATCACTGCCAGACAGTGGATCTTCATATTTCTTTCTTTACGGATTCCGGTCCGGATTCCTTCAAAAGCATACCCAAAACTTTTATTCAGAGGATTTTTTCTGTTGTTTTCGTTTCTGTTTTTTTCCATTACTTTGTACCTGATTTTATTTTCTCGAAAAAATATGTTTGATAAATACGTATAGTACGATCAAAAACGCAAGAATATATCCGATCGCCCCAAGCGCCGGAATGCCGAGTATTTTCGGACTCATATCTGTCGTACAGATAATACTGGAACTGATCAGAAGCGCCATGACCCACAAACCCATAACAATGTTTCTTACAAGTCTGCGCAGCAGAAAGGCAAGATCATCCGATGCCCGCAGATCAAGATTCACCTTTGCCTGTCCTTTTAAATATCCCGCCATCATATCAGACACCATCGACGGGATATCCAACGCCTTTCGCATCGATTTCACTGCGCTTTTTCCGCTGCTTTTCAATTCTTTTTTCCAGTCAAAATTACGGAAAAAATCTCCCGAAATACGGGCGGCGGCAATTTCCGCCATATTAATATCAGGCGCGATCGCTGCCAGAACTCCTTCCATATGGGTCAGGCCTCTCGCCAAAAGCGGCAGCCCGTGAGGCATTCTGATCTTATTGACTTTCATCACATCCATCAGATCAACCGTAACTTCCCCGACATTGATCTTGCCCATATCTTCATGACCGTACTTCAACATCAGTCCTTCGATACCTTCGTATAATTTTCTCTGATCCGGACGCTCTTTAAATTCTCCCAGACCGAGCACTGCCTGCCGGATCAAACCGATATCGTTTAAAGCGATCCCTTCGATTGCCTTGCCAAGCATCTCTCTGTCACGCTCCGTAAGCCGCCCCATCATTCCCATATCGATCCATACGATCTTGCCGTCTCGTATCTTTACATTTCCCGAATGAGGATCTGCATGAAAAAATCCGTCGTCCATCACCTGTTTAATGTAGTTATCGACAAGTTTGCTGCCGATCTCCTTAAGGTCATATCCCTCTTCCTTCAGCCGCTCCTTATCGTCTACCGCACATCCATCGATGTATTCCATAACAAGTACATGGACAGTCGTATACTGCTGATATAATTTCGGTGTTCCGACAAAATGAACGTCTTTGTTTCTCCTTGCGAATTCTTCCATATTAGATGCTTCTGTAAGAAAGTTCATCTCGTCTCTCGTCACAGTCCACAATTCGTCTAAAACGAGATCAAAATCAGCCATATTTTTCAAACTGACAGGCGGCATTAATTTGATCGCTTTGCGAAGAAGCTCGATATCCCTTGCCATCTTTTCATAAATTCCCCTGCGCTGGACTTTTACGACAACTTCTTCTCCGCTTTTTAACGTGGCGCGATGCACCTGCGCGATCGACGCCGCCCCCTGACAAGATTCATCTATATGGGAGAAAACTCTTCTCCACGACCGCCCGTAAGATTCTTCTATGACCGATAAAACTTCCTCAAACGGCATCGGTTTTACATCTGAACAAAGCTGCATCAGCTCATCGCAATAACGCTTCGGTAAAATATCAGAATGCATCGCCATGATCTGACCGAGTTTAATAAATGTCGGTCCGAGATCTTCTATGATTTCCCGAAGCTTTAAAGGCGTCACTCCCTTTGTAATACTATGTTTGCGGAGCACAGCCACAATTTCCTTCAGCCTTGAATTATATTCCATCGGTTCTATACTGCTCATAATTATGCTTCATCCGGCGCAGTTTCGCTCGCTTCTTCTTTTTTCAGGATCTGCTCTTTCAAAGCGGCAATCTGCTCCGGCGTCATCTTATCAAGAAGATCCGAAAGTTCCTCTGCCGATGCCGGTTTCAGCGCATTCACCTTCTCTTTTACTGTCTTTTTCACATTGTGCTTTAACTCTTCATTCAGCACTTTTCCCTGCTCTACTGTCAGTTCTCCCTTTTCTACCATTTCATCAAGAAGATCTTTTGACTTTTCGGCAGTAACGGCAACTGCTCCGATCCCTGCCAGAAAGATCTTTTTCAAATTATCACTGAGTTTATCCATAATAGCCTTCAGCTCCTTTCAGCCGGCCTACATTTCGTACGCCTCTGTGCTTTGATACTACGTTTATTGTTCTGCCTTACTCTATCTTTTTGTTCTTCTTATTATTCTTATTATTCTGTTGTTTTATCAGACTCGCCCGAACCGTATTTCTCTTTATAGCGGTCGATGCATTCTTCGATGATCTTTACTGCGCCAAGCGCGCCTTCAAACTCGTCCACCGCCGTTCTCTTACCTTCCAGATCTTTGTATACGGTAAAGAAATGTTTGATCTCTTCAAAAATATGTTTTGGAAGCTCGGAAATATCCGTATACGCCTCATATGTAGGATCTGCCCACGGAATCGCTATGATCTTCTCATCTCCCGCTCCTCCGTCTGTCATCTTCATAACGCCGATCGGATAACATCTTACAAGAGTCAAAGGCTCAAGCGGCTCTGAACACATCACGAGCACATCGAGCGGATCGCCGTCGTCTCCGAGGGTTCTCGGGATAAATCCGTAATTCATCGGATAATGCGTTGACGTATACAAGATTCGGTCAAGGATGATATACCCTGTTTCTTTATCTAATTCGTATTTTTTCTTGCTTCCTTTTGAAATCTCGATCACCGAGATAAAATCTGTCGGAAAAATCCTTTCCTCACTGATATCATGCCATATACTTCCCATACTAACCTCCTCACTATTCCCGCATATCAGACGCGCCGTGTTCTTACAGATCCTGTCCGGCTATTTGCTCTGCGGAAACGTCCTGTTTAAATTCATAATATGATTTTACCTCTTTCCGTTGATTCCGTCCAGTATTATATCTCCGTCTTGATAGCGAATCTGAAACAATTCTTCTTTTTCCCCTATCTCTTCCCTTCTTAAATAAACATGAAAGCGAACCAAATCAATATCTTCTCCTAAATCTACCGAAAACTTCGTTGTGCGAAATGAGTTTTCTTCGTATTTTTGAACAACTTTTTCCGCAAATGCTTCTGCATCTTTGATTTCATCACAATTCGCCGCAACGGTCAGATCATACACATTATTTTCACATCGGCTCGCCACAACATCCGGTTCGTTTCCCTCCTGCATCTGCGCGTGACGCATCACCCATATCACAATACACAAAACTGCCGCCGCGCAAAAAATCAACGCCGGAATTTTTCCTGCCGCACCCCTGCATCTTCTCTGATCTCTTTTTCGCTTCACTTTGCATCACCTGTCTTTTTCGTCAATATTTGTATCACTTTTACAACCGATTATATAATCTGTTTTTGCCGGAATCAAGAAAATCGGTTGAAAATATGAGACATTTTTATAACAGATGATTTTCACATATAAAAAAGACACCCCACTTCCTGTGAGATGTCTTCTCTTCTATTCTATTCCATTTCTCTGTACTGCTGTGCGATATTCAATGCGTGATCGCCCATTCTTTCAAAATCTGTCAGCATCTCTGTAAAAATGATTCCGCTCTGAGGTTTACATTTTCCTTTTTTCATACGCTGCATCTGTTTCTTAAAGTAC
>OLPI01002275.1_pt1 | contig 15327 bp, 9 predicted proteins | sample 1672361 | NCBI WGS metagenome assembly OLPI01 (sample SAMEA3136675, study PRJEB25190) | human gut metagenome
AGAAGCCACTACCGGCGCACCTACCAGTGCCGTCACCGAGTTGACCGGCAAAGCTCCCTCGAAGCCGGGCATACGGGCTATCAGATTGCAGACCAATGCCAGGGAAGCGCCTACCAGCAATGTGGCAGGCATCAACACCCGATGGTCCGAAGAGTGGAAGATGGCACGGCACAGATGGGGAACCGCCAATCCGATAAACATAATCGGACCGCAATAGGCCGTTACAATAGCCACCAGCACACCGGAGCATGAGATAACCAGCAGGCGTGCCCGCTTGATGTTCAGTCCCAGATTGCGTGCATAGCCATCGCCCAGCAGCAACAGATTCATCGTCTTTATCAGCAGGAAGGACAACGGAAGCAGCACAGCCATGATGCAGACAAACAGCACCATCTGGTCGCCCGAAACACGGGCAAAGCTACCCAATCCCCAAATGACATATGCACGTATATCTTCCTCCACACTGAAATATTTCAATACGCCGATGACGGCACTTGCCACATAGCCTATCATCACACCGATTATCAGCAGCGTCACGTTGCCCTTCACCTTCTGGGAGACATAGACAATGAGCGCCATCACAGCCAGCGCACCGATAATGGCGGCAACCGACAAGGCAACCTCGCCCATATACCCCAAACGGCTCAATGCCACACCGCCCATCGCCCCGGACAGCAATACCACACAAGCCACACCCAGGCTGGCACCTGAACTGATGCCCAATACCGAAGGCCCTGCCAGCGGATTGCGGAACACCGTCTGCATCTGCAGACCGCTGACTGACAGCCCTGCTCCCGCCACCAATGCCGTCAACGCTTGGGGCACGCGGGACTTCCAGATAATATTCTGCCAAATAACGGATTCATCCGTATTTCCCCACAATATGTTCCACACGGAGCGCAGAGGAATGTGAACCGACCCCAAAAGCAGGTTCAGCAGGAAAAAAAGAAAGATAGATGCCAGTGTCAGCAACATCAACGGAAGTACGGGTCTTTTTATCATTTCAGCAGTTCGTAGTAAGTCGGTTTATAGTCAGGCAACAAATCGGGATGGAAAGCATGTATCAAGTCTTCCAATACAATTTCGGGCTGCATGGGCATACTTTCGTAGAAGGGTTTCTCACGCATGTTGCAGTATACCACTCCCTTCTCACGGAACGCACGGAAGTCGGCATAACGCGGGTCGAGGGACTTCAAGGCATCATACGTGAACGTCCCGTCATAGCTGTTGACAATGCGCCAATAGTCGGCACTCTCCGCCTGGCTATATACGGTTTCAAAATCCAGCGTGACACCTCCCGAACGGGGATCGTCTTTCAAGAAATAATCCGCACCGGCATCACGGAACAGTTCGGCAAGAAAGCTCTTTCCTCCCACTGCATACCAGTTGCCACCCCGTATCTCGCCGCTGAATACCACCGGACGCTTCTTCACGTTGGCAGCCAGCTCCTTCAATTCGTTATAGCGCTTCTCTATCGCAGCAAACTTTTCATTCGCCTCCACTTCCCGGCCAATGAACATGCCGATGAATTTTATCCATTCGGCCTGCCCCAACGGGGTCATCTCCTTATACCCCAAATGGGGAACCAGCGGGATGCCGATTTCCCGCATGGCATCATATCCACCCCGCTTGAAAGGAGAGATAAAGATAACATTCGGATTCATGCTCATTATCACTTCATTATCAAAGTTCCCTTCGATACCAATCTTCACGGTCTCGCCGGACTTCAAACGGTCGTTCATCTCCTTGTTGAAGAGATGGCGCGTACTGGTGATGCCCACCACATAATCGCAGGCATCCAGACGGATGAAGTTGGAAAGTTGCAGGGATGTCATGCACATGACGTGCTCCACCGGTGTTTCTATCACCGTATAGTCGCTCGGTATGCCGGCAGGCTTTATGCCTTTCGGTACCAGTGCGTAATGGAAGGTGTTGCCGTTTTCTTTCTGAGGGTCATGTATATCCACCAGGCGGACATGGTGCGGCAAGTACTTCACCGTATAGCCTTTGGCATAAAGCGGTACAATGGTAGCTGCCGTGTCTGTCATAACCGGAGAATAGCCCGTTTCGGAAGAAGATTCGGTAGTAGTCTGTCTTGATTTTAAGCCGCAAGAGGTTACGCATAAAATGCACAGCAGTGCAATGCCTATGGCAGATATCCGGGTCATGACTATTGGGGTTTATAGAATTCGGGCACAATATTCGTCATTTTTGGGGAGATACGCAAATGCTCCTCCTGCAAATTGACGGATACTGTGCCTAAATAATCTTTAAAAGCCCATCAAGTCATTCAGCGCTTCGCTCATGCTGGGATGTGTAAAGACAAAATCACGGAGGAAGGTATATTCCTGCCCGGTCTTCATGGCCATTGCCACCAGGTTGATGACCTCACTCGATTCCGGACCAAACAGCGTACATCCCAAAATCTTGTCCGTATCGGCATCTACCACCACCTTGAAGAGTCCATTCGTATCGCCCAAAGTCCTGGCACGCGGAATGGCGGCTACCGGCAGCTTGTTGACCTTTATATTCAATCCCTTCTTGCGTGCTTCCGCTTCGCTCAGCCCGATGCGTGAAAGCGGCGGGTCGATGAATACCGAATAGCTCACCGGGTCACGGTCGGACACCTTGCGTTCTCCCGCCCCGAAAAGGTCTTCGCGCAGAATGCGGTAATCATCCAAAGAAATGTAGGTAAACTGCAAACCGCCCTTTACATCACCGATAGCATGTATCTTGGGGTTGGTAGTCTGCAAATAGTCGTCCACCACAATGGCACCGCGCTCATTCACCTCTACACCTGCCGCCGCCAGATTCAAGCCAGCCGTATTCGGACGCCGGCCGGTAGCCAGCAGGATGGCATCTGCGTGTAACTGATGTTCCTCTCCCGTGACCGCATCCCGGTAAATGACGTCAGAGTCTTTCACGGACTGCACGCGTGCATTCAGCCTGAAAACGATTCCTTTCTGTTCCAATACCTCCCGGACACTGTCCGCAATGTCCCGGTCCTCCCGGGATATCAGTTCGGAAGAGCCCTCGAGCACCGTGACTTGCGAACCGAATGAAACATACATGGAAGCAAATTCTAGTCCGATGTATCCCCCACCTACAATGACGAGCTGTGCCGGCAGCTCAGTCAGTTCCATAATGGAGGTGCTGGTATATACCCGTGGGTTACCTTGTATCCCCTCTATCGGTGGAATGACGGTTTCGGCACCCGTATTGATGAATATCCGGGGAGCTTGCAATTGTAATGTCCCTTCCACCATCCCAACTTCCACCACATCCGGACCTGCAAAGGAGCCGATACCCGTATAGACCGTTATATGAGGATTGTCGGCCAGATTGTGATAGTTCTTCTGACGCAGGAAAGAGACGACCTCTTCCTTCCTTGCAATGGACTGACGATAGTATGCCTTCTTGACCTCCCAAGAAGCGTCTTTGTCCGCATGCTTTGCCGCATGCACCAATGTTTTTGTGGGAATGCAACCGATATTGATACATGTCCCTCCGTACATCTTTTCCGAACGCTCCACTACGGCAACGTCCAGCTTCCGTTTTGCCAACTCGGCAGCCAATGTCTTTCCGCCTTTGCCGAATCCGATGATAATGGCATCATACTGTTTCATACGTCTATTTCCTTAATTGGTTCAATACTCTTTTTGCACTGTCAGACAGTACGACAATGGCACCGGCAAGAATGGCCGTATCCTTGATGACCAAGCGCCCTGCCCCCGTCAGCAACGGAAAGCCGTGCTCCCCGCTTCCCAAGTCGGGCACCCACACCTCAGGGGTTGTCACCAGGAAAGAGAGGGTACCTATTGTCATGACAATGGCCAGTGCAGCTCCCGCCAGTCCGATTTTCGGAGAGAATATCCCCAGAAATGTCAGAATGCCGATGGTCATAATCAGAATGCCCAGACCGTGAGAGAAACCATACGTATTGTTCTCCACGTGCCACTGATGTTTCGCCTCATTGAACTCGCCCTCTTTCAGCTTATACTCCTTGTACTCCGGGGCACTCTTTGTATAAAAGAAGCTCATGAACGGGCTGTTCGCCACAAAAGGGACAATCCCTTCAGCCTCATAATTCCAGAATTTCAACCCACCAATCCATACGAAAATAACCAGGATGGCTACACGGATCAAATTAACACCCAACTTTTGAGTGGAAGCGGCCAGCGTCAACGCAGCCATAAACAAGTTTTGCAATTTCGTTTTCATCTTTGTTCTACTTTTTAAATGGTTTCAGTAATATGACTTGATTTTTGTTTTTGCAAAGTTCCTTGTTTTCCGCCACGTACGAAATGGCAATTATTCCGCAACAGTTGGCAATTCTTCCCGTTTCACTCTTTTCCGGTAGCCCGAGACACTCTCGCCGGTCATTTTCTTGAAAAAACGGCTGAACGCGGACAAGTCTTCGAAGCCCAGAATGGAGCTGATTTCCTTGGCACTCTTGCGGGTATACAGCAGCAGCCTCATGGCTTCTGCCTCAATGCGCTCATGAATCACCCGTAAAGGAGAAGGCAACCCACAGGCCGAGAACAGATTGGAAAGTGTCTTGGGAGAACGGCAAAGAATATCGGCATAATCCTGCACCTGCTTCTTCTCCTTGAAGTGCCGGTCCACCAGCACATAATACTGCCGGATGATGTCAAACGTCTTTTCCTTCTCCTGCCCCACCCCGAAAAGCTGGCGCGCAATGCGTGTGCAGGTAATGATGAAACGTTTCAAGACAATGCGCAGCATCTCCTCCTGCAGATTGTCATGAATGACCGACTCCTGCCGGAAAATGCGGACTATGTCATGCAGGTTGGAAGACTGCCCGGCAGAAAGCGCCAGTCTCATCACCCTGGAAGAGCCATAAAAAAGGAGTCCGTTGCAAGAGACCTCGTTGTCATGTCCATAGATGCAATAAAAATTGCTGTTGAATACAAACGTCAGGTATTCACCGTCCACCTCTTTTACCTCCAGGTGATGCAACGGGGTCAAGGTCACGATTTCATCCTTTTCCAGGCGCATGGGGATATGGTCTATTTCCAGAGTCAGCGTACCGCTCTGTACCCAAATGAATTTATACAGAGTCTTGTCACGTTGCAGCGACGCACGCTCATGGTAGCTGGAAGTCATGGCTATGTTGCCATTCAAGCGGGTGTTCAGTTGATAATCCATAAAAAACAGATTGTTTTAGTAAATAACAAAGATAGCGAATATCTTGTTTGCTACTGATTATTTCCCCACTTTTGTAGCCGTTTTGCTGTTCTTTAATTTTTAACCTTTAATGTCTTCATGCAAATGTTCCCCGTCATATTTGTATCTCTCGGTCCCGGCGAACCGGAACTGATTACCGTAAAAGGCTTGAAAGCCCTGCAGACAGCCGACTGTATATTCTGTCCCGAGACACTGGCCAAAGATGGAAACAGAGTTTCACGCGCAGCCGACATCCTATTGCAACTCGACATTCCGGAAAACACGGTGTACCGCTTTCCACTCCCCATGAGCAAACAGCGCGAAAAAGCCCTGAGCGCCTACGACGAGGTCTATATGGAGAGCTCCACCCTCCGGCAACAAGGAAAGAAGGTCTGTATCGTTGCCGAAGGAGATGCCGGATTCTACTCTTCCATACATTATGTATATGACAAACTGCAGGCAGACGGCATCCCCGTGAAGCACATCCCCGGTATCCCCGCCTTCATTGCCGCCGGCGCACTGGGCGGGCTCCATGTGGCCAGCCAGGAAGAGCGGCTGACGGTGATACCCGGCATTACTACGACAGAAGAGATAGAGAAACTGACAAGCGAAAACAGTGCGGTTGTCATCATGAAGCTGTCCAGATGCACCGATGAGATTCACCGCTGCATCCGCCTGTATCCCGAATACCGGTATCACTATTTTGAGAATGTAGGCACTCCGGAAGAGAAGTATATCAATGACAGCAAGCGGATAGCGACCATCCGCTTCCCCTATTTTTCCCTGCTTATCATTCGTACAGAGACCTTTTGAGCCCGATTTAATACAATTTCGCACGCCATAGGCATTATTTTAATGAAAATGGGTTACCTTTGCGCCGTTGAAATATAAAAAAGATAAGAACATGAAGAAAGTCGTTTTTTATATGATGCTGCTGGTTATGAGCATCGGTTATGCCTATGCACAAGGAAAGGCAGACATCAAATTCGAACAGACCACCCACAACTTCGGCACATTCTCCGAAAACAGTCCTGTGGTCAGCTACACCTTTAAGTTTACGAACGTAGGCGATGCTCCGCTTGTCATCCATCAGGCTGTAGCTTCCTGCGGATGTACCGTTCCCGAATATTCACAAGAACCGATAGCACCGGGAAAGACAGGAACAGTGAAAGTAACTTATAATGGAACCGGAAGATACCCCGGACACTTCAAGAAATCCATTACCCTGCGCACCAATGCCAAAACGGAAATCATGCGATTATTTATCGAAGGGGACATGACCGCTAAAGATGCCAAATAAGCATTTTACCATACAGAATTAAGGAGATTTTTTTAAATCTCCTTTTTTTTTGCTTTCTTTGAAGTCTATTAAAGAAAAACATAAAACTACAAAACCTATGAAACAAGAAGAAGAACCTATTACCGGACTACCGGAAAATGCGTTCCGTGAATTGAAACCGGGAGAAGTGTACAACCCTCTGATGAGCCCGGATAAGAAGTATTCAGAAGTAAATGCCTGGTCGGTGACATGGGGTATTCTGATGGCCATCCTCTTTTCGGCCGCAGCCGCCTATCTGGGGCTGAAGGTGGGACAAGTATTCGAAGCCGCCATCCCCATCGCCATCATTGCCGTCGGCGTATCGGGTGCCGCCAAACGCAAAAACGCATTGGGCGAAAACGTCATTATCCAGTCTATCGGTGCCAGCTCGGGCGTCATCGTGGCAGGTGCCATCTTCACCCTTCCGGCACTCTATATTCTCCAAGAGACCTATCCGAAAGAAATCACCGTCACCTTTGCACAAGTCTTTATCAGTTCCCTGCTGGGAGGTGTGCTGGGTATTCTCTTCCTTATCCCCTTCCGCAAATATTTCGTGAGCGACATGCACGGCAAGTATCCCTTCCCCGAGGCGACAGCCACCACACAAGTGCTCGTCTCCGGTGAAAAGGGCGGCAGCCAGGCAAAACCATTACTCATGGCTGGTATTATCGGAGGTCTATACGACTTCATCGTGGCAACCTTCGGCTGGTGGAACGAGAATTTCACTACCCGCGTATGCGGCTTCGGCGAAATGCTGGCCGAGAAAGCCAAGCTGGTATTCAAGGTTAATACGGGTGCTGCCGTGCTCGGTCTGGGTTATATTGTGGGACTGAAATACGCGTCCATCATCTGTGCCGGCTCACTGGCCGTATGGTGGATTATCATCCCCGGTATGTCCATGATTTGGGGAGATTCCGTACTGAACCAATGGAACCCCGAAATCACGGCAACCATAGGCGCTATGGCTCCGGAAGAAATCTTCAAATACTATGCCAAGAGCATCGGTATCGGTGGCATTGCCATGGCAGGTATCATCGGCATTATCAAGTCTTGGGGCATCATCAAGAGTGCCGTAGGACTGGCTGCCAAGGAAATGGGAGGTAAGTCCAACGTGGAAGCCAGTGTGAAACGCACACAGCGGGACATCTCTATGAAGATTATCGCCATCGGTTCCATCATCACGCTGCTGCTGGTTGTTCTCTTCTTCTACTTCGATGTGATGCAGGGCAACTTGACACATACCATTGTAGCTATCCTGCTTGTTGCAGGTATCGCTTTCCTGTTCACCACCGTGGCAGCCAATGCCATTGCGATTGTGGGCACAAACCCCGTATCCGGAATGACGCTGATGACATTAATCCTGGCATCCGTAGTCATGGTAGCCGTAGGGCTGAAAGGTCCCGAAGGGATGGTTGCGGCACTGGTGATGGGCGGTGTTGTATGTACGGCACTGTCCATGGCGGGAGGCTTCATCACAGACTTGAAAATCGGTTACTGGCTGGGTAGCACGCCTGCCAAGCAGGAGACCTGGAAGTTCCTCGGAACCATCGTTTCTGCCGCTACCGTAGGTGGTGTAATGATTATCCTAAACAAGACATACGGTTTCACCAGCGGACAGCTGGCCGCTCCGCAAGCCAATGCCATGGCGGCCGTTATCGAACCGTTGATGAACGGTGTGGGTGCGCCCTGGCCGCTCTACGGTATCGGTGCAGTGCTGGCCGTCATCCTCAATTTCTGCAAGATTCCCGCACTGGCATTTGCATTGGGTATGTTCATCCCATTGGAACTGAATGTTCCGTTGGTAGTGGGCGGTGCCATCAACTGGTACGTGACCAGCCGCAGCAAGGATGCCGCTCTCAATGCCGAACGCGGGGAGAAAGGTACCCTGCTTGCCTCCGGTTTCATTGCCGGCGGTGCATTGATGGGCGTGGCAAGTGCTGCCATGCGTTTCGGAGGAATCAACCTCGTAAACGATGCATGGTTGCAGAACACCTGGTCCGAAGTGCTGGCGCTGGGTGCTTATGCCATTCTGATATTCTACCTCATCAAAGCTTCCATGAAAACCAAATAACTTTTAAATACCAAGAACATGAAAAAGATTCTACTTTTATCTTTTCTATTTGCAGCGACCATGTTATCTGCACAAAAGCCCGTTGAGCTGCCCCTATGGCCCAACGGTGCCCCCAATAACAACGAACTGACCAATTCCGGACAGAACCATAACAACGAATGGGTGTCCGATGTCACCACCCCTACCCTTACGGTGTACCCTGCCTCCCACCCCAACGGCATGGCCATCATCATGTGTCCGGGAGGCGGCTACGGGGGGCTGGCCATGAAGCACGAGGGACACGACATGGCTCCCTGGTTCAACACACAAGGCATCACCTATGCAGTACTGAAATACCGTATGCCCAACGGGCACCATGAAGTGCCCCTTTCCGATGCCGAACAAGCCATCCGCATGGTACGCGAACATGCCGCCGAATGGGGTGTCAATCCTCAGCGTGTAGGCATCATGGGCGCTTCTGCCGGCGGCCATCTGGCAGCTTCGCTTGCCACACTATACAGCAGTGACAAGACCCGTCCCGACTTCCAGATCTTGTTCTATCCGGTGATTTCCATGCAGAAAGGCGTTACCCATGGAGGTTCCCGTAAGAACCTTATCGGAGAAAATCCATCTCAGGAACTGGAACAAAAATACTCCCTCGAAAGGCAAGTGTCCCCACGCACTCCGCAAGCTTTCATCATGCTTTCTTCGGACGATGACGCAGTGCCGCCCATCAACGGCATCGGTTACTTCCTCGCCCTGCGCGAACAAAAAGTACCCGCCACGCTGCATGCCTACCCCACCGGCGGACATGGCTGGGGATTCCGGGACAACTTCACCTACAAGCGTCAATGGACGGAAGAACTGGAGAAGTGGTTGCGTGAAGGGCTCGTATTCCCGGTCTCTGAACCTACCACAAAGAAATAAAAGCAATTATGAATAAAAAGTATTTTTTACTCACTTGCCTCGCAGCGTTTCCCTTTGCCCTGACTGCTCAGGAGAACAATCGCTACGAAGAGATTACCAACCCCAAGCTGACAAGCATCAACCGGGAGCCTGCCCGCAGCACGTTCACCTCCTACGTCACGGAGGCTGATGCCGTCATCAATGACCGCAAGAACGGAACATTCCGCTTGTCCCTTAACGGGAAATGGAAATTCCATTATGTGGAAACCTTCGCCGACCGCCCCACGGACTTCATGATGGACCGTGTGGACGCCAGCCGCTGGCCGGACATCAATGTACCCGGAAACTGGGAGTTGCAGGGATTCGGTACGCCCATCTATGTGAACCAGCCTTATGAATTCTGTTCTTCGGGCTATCCTCCTTATTGGGACAAGCCCAATCCTCCATACGTTCCCCAAGAATGGAATCCCACCGGCACCTACCGCCGCGAGTTCACTCTTCCGGGAGACTGGGACGATAAGGAAATTTTCCTGAGTGCCGACGGCGTACGCGGGGCAGCCTTCTACTACCTCAACGGCAAGTTTGTAGGCATGAGTAAAGATGCAAAGACTCCGGCGCGTTTCAACGTCAGCGCCATTGCCAAGAAAGGGAAGAATGTCATTGCCATTCAGATACACCGCTTTTCCGATGCCAACTATCTGGAATGCCAGGACTTCTGGCGCATCAGTGGTATCGAACGGGACATTTACTTATATGCCCAGCCTCAAATCCATCTCACGGACTTCAAGGTGGAGTCTCCTTTGGATGAGAACTACCGGAACGGTATCCTCAAGGTAAAGGTGCAGTTTACCAATGAAAGCGGACAAAATTCCCCATTTGTCGTTGGTTACCGCCTGCTGGACAAGAACGACCAGCAGATAGCCCAGTCCTCTACTCAGGTCAGCGGTGACCAAACGGAAGTGGAATTCACCAAGAAGACCATCCAGGAACCCCTGCAATGGACAGCCGAAACGCCCAACCTCTATACCCTCGTCGTCAGCTTGAAGCGCCCGAACGGAGATGTGATTGAAGCGACAAGCTGCAAAGTAGGTTTCCGTACAGTGGAAATCAAGGACAAGCAACTGTTGGTAAACGGACAACCTATCCTCGTGAAAGGCGTGAACTATCACGAACACAACGAGAATACCGGTCACTATGTCTCCGAAGAACTGATGAAGAAAGATTTCGAGCTTTGGAAGAGATACAATGTCAATACCGTCCGCACCTGTCACTATCCCCAGCAGGAACGTTTCTACGAACTCTGTGACGAATATGGTATCTACGTCATCGACGAAGCCAATATAGAAAGCCACGGCATGGGTTACGACCTGCGTGTAGGCGGCACGCTGGGAAACAATCCGCTCTTCATGAATGCCCACCTCGACCGTACCATGAATATGTACGAACGGGACAAGAACCATCCGTCAGTCATCATCTGGTCGCTGGGCAACGAAGCCGGAAACGGATTGAATTTCTACGTTACCTACAACACCTTGAAGACGCTCGACAGTCGTCCCATCCAGTATGAACGCGCACTGTTGGAATGGAATACGGACATCTACTGCCCGATGTACGCTTCCCCTTCCTATCTGGAAAAGTATGCCCGGAACAAGGAGATGACGCGTCCCCTCATTCTTTGCGAGTATGCCCATGCCATGGGCAACAGCCTCGGCAACTTCCAGGACTACTGGGACATCATCGAGAAATATCCTATCCTCCAGGGCGGCTGTATCTGGGACTGGGTAGACCAGGGCTTTGCCGCCAAGACAGACGACGACCGTAAATACTGGACCTATGGCGGCGATTATGGCGAGAACGGCACGCCCTCCGACGGCAATTTCTGCATCAACGGCGTGGTATACCCCGACCGCAGTGTCAAGCCGCAGACAGAAGAGATGGGAAAAGTATACCAGAACATCAAGTTCCTTGATTTCGACAAGCAGACTTCCACCGTGAAAATCCGCAATGATTTCTCCTTCACCAATCTCGACAAGTACGACTTCTACTACATCATCCGCGACCACGGAAAGGAAGTCTACCGTGGCAAGATTGAAAATATCCATGCCGCACCGGGCAAGACGGTAACCACCGGCTTCCTGAACGGCATACCCAAAGAGAAACAGACAACGGGAGATGTGCGTATCGAGTTCTATGCAGCCATCAAGACGGCAGAGCCTTTCCTCCCGGCCGGCACGGTCATCGCACGCGAACAGACCTACGTCCATACTTTCTACAAGAAAGAGGCTACGGCACAGCAGCCCGCCACTTCTAAGGAAGAGGGAAATTTGGTGGCGTTCTCCGGTCCCGACTTCAAAGCCACCTTCGACAAGCAAAGCGGTCTGCTCACCTCCTATTTATACAAGAAGCACGAGTACATACTGAACGGTCAAGGTCCCCGCCCATTCTTCTGGCGTGCACCGACGGACAATGATTATGGAGCCAACCTCCCCGTCCGCCTCAAAGCCTGGAAAGAGGCAAGCTATCAAGAACTAAAAGCCGAAAGTTTCCAAGTGACTCCGGGCAGCAATGCCACGACAATAAAGGTGACCTACCGTTTTCCACAGACAGATGCCCGTTGGGACATCACCTATAAGATATATGCCAGCGGAGTCATCAAGGTAGACAACCGGTTCGTGGCCGAAGGAGACCAAGCTCCGATGATACCGCGTGTAGGCCTGCGGATGCAGTTGCCGGAAAGCTTTACAGACTTGACCTACTACGGTCGCGGTCCGAAAGAGAATTACCGAGACCGCCGTACCTCCCAGTTCATCGGAGAGTACGCCATCCCGGTCAAGGATATGTACGAGCCGTATGTCCGCCCGCAGGAGAACAACCATCGCACGGACATCTATTGGTGCGCTCTTACCGATAAGACGCAACGTGGTTTGCTGCTCATCGCCGACCGCACCTTTGAGCTGAACGCCTCCAACTATCCCCTGGAAAGTATGGACAGCGGCGATACGATTGACAACGGCGCTCCGCGTACCGAAAAGACCCATCACCGCCACCTCACCGACCCTCTGCCGGAAAAGATGGTCGATTTGTTCATTGACTACCGCATGATGGGTGTCGGTGGAGACGACAGTTGGGGCGCAACCGCCCATGAACCCTATCTGATCCGTCCGGGCAAGGAGAATGCCATCGAATACGGTTTTACCCTTGTTCCGTTCGATAAAAAGGAGGATTATAAATATTTAATCCGGCAATATTGAATTTAATCCCTCCGGATTAAGCTTTTATAAAAAGGATGTAGTAAATTTGCTGCATCCTTTTTACGTTTAAGAACAATAATAATCAAAAGAGAGAAAAATGAAAACAATGACTAAATTTATGTTCAGCGCCCTCTGCGCCGCAGCCATGGTAACTTCCGTTTCTGCCCAGGGAGGGAAAGATATGTTGAGCAATGGAATAAAGTATCTGGATGTGCCATACGTAGCCCATACGCTGGAAGCAGATGGTCCCGAGGAACTCGTCATCAACTGCGATGAAGTAGACTGTACCACGCTGGTGGAATATGTACTGGCAGAGACGCTTACCCCCAAATTGGCCGACGGAGACATCTCGGAAAGCGCTTTCGCCGATAACCTGCAAAAAATCCGTTACCGTGACGGTAAAATCGACGGGTACACTTCCCGCCTGCATTATATTGCCGACTGGATAAACAATGGCGTACGCAACGGCTTCCTTCAAGATGTAACGGGCGCCATGAGTCCCGACACCGAACGGTTGTCTATCTCCTACATGTCTTCCCATCCCCAACTGTACAAGCAGCTGGCCAATTCTCCGGAGAACGTAGCCAAAATGAAGAAGATTGAACAATCCTTGTCCGGCAAGGAAGTTCACTATCTTCCCAAAGCCAAACTTCCCGCCGATGGCCTCCCGTGGATTAAAGACGGCGATATCATAGCCATCACCACCAACACTCCGGGGCTGGATGTAGCCCACATGGGAATCGCTTTCTATGCGGATAGCAAACTCCTGCTGGTACACGCTTCCTCTACCGACAAGAAAGTGGTCGTCTCCAAAGTCCCCTTGTCCCAAATGCTGAAAGACAATAATAAGTGGACGGGAATACGGGTGCTGAGGATGAAGAAATAAAATGAAATACTATAATATGGAAAAGGCGATGAAGATTTGATTCTCCATCGCCTTTTCCGTATATAGGATTGTTCGTTCCTATTCCTCCACGACAATATATTCATCAATATTCCGTGTTTCTTTACTGAAGTTCACACCTACTTTCACTAATTTCCTGCCATCCAAGGTATAAGGAATCAGATAACCTTTCTCATCTATTTGCTTCAGAGCTGCGTCGGCCGTACCGTCCAGTTTGAACTCAAAAACATAAATAGCGGTAGGGGTATGAACTACTGCGTCCGCACGGCCGCGGCTGCTGCGAACCTCGGACCGGATGAACTGTCCCAGCAAAGTAAACACTACATGAAAAATAACCTGATAATGACGTTCCGTATCATCACTCAACTCGTACGGAATACCGGAGAAGAATATCTTAAGACGCTCCATAAACGCCTCCACATCTCCACTCTTCAATTCACGCATGAATTTAGCGATGTGGAAACCAGTCTCATCATCAGTAACTTTAGTATAAAAAGGAACCAGAAAATTGAGGAAACCATAACATACTTCATCATTCGGAAATTGAAGCGTATAAAGGCAAACCTCCTTATCATAAGCTTTTATAGTCAAGTAACCGCTCTGATAAATCATAGGCAGAGGATTATTAGCTTCTGCACGATATTCAGAGAAGGCAGAGGCAGTAACCTCTACGCCATTCAGCAAAAGGCGAAGATCATAGTCACTCTTTTTTAATAAATCCACCAAATAAGTAGGTGTACCCGTCTGAAACCAGAAGTTGCCGAACTTCAATTTCTGGAATACATTCAGAAGGCTGAAAGGGTTAAAAAGCCCCACCGAAGTATCTTCACAAAAATGATAGCCGTCATATTTCTTTGCCAAACGAAAAATCGTTTCCTCCAAAGTCAGTTCTTCATTCTCACTTAACCGTTGTATTTCCGGGCCAAATGTTTTTATAAGTTCATCTTGTGTAATGCCGCACAAAGCTTTGTATGCTCTATCCATGCTTATATCATTCAGCTGGTTCAAGTCACTGAACACACTTACTTGCGCAAACTTGATCACTCCGGTCAGGAAAACAAAACGAAGATAACGGTCAGCGCTCTTCAAGACACCGTAGAACGCTTTCAATATTTTCCGATACTCATCCAGCAAGTTCTCATCCAAGACCGCTTGAAGCAATGGCTTGTCATACTCATCAATCAGCACAACAACCTGCTTTCCCGTCAGCGTGCATGCCCGCTCTATCACGTAAGCAAAACGCTCTTCCGGACTACGGTCTTTCTTCTCCTGGCCATAGAGCAGCTCCCATTTCTCCAGATACTGATTAAGCATAGCCGTCAGGTCAGCAGCAGTTTCATATTTCCGGGCATTCAAATCCAAGTGCAAAACCGGGTATTCTTCCCATTCCTTTTCCAGCTGTTCGATGGCCAAACCTTGAAACAGATCCTTGCGTCCTTGAAAGTAGGCTTCAAAGGTAGAGAGAAGAAGACTTTTACCAAAACGGCGTGGACGGCTCAGGAAGTATGGAGTAGATGTATAAGCTATTTTCCATACAAGCTCTGTTTTATCTACATATAGATAATCGCCCTTACGAAGTTTCTCAAAGGTCTGTATCCCGATAGGGAGTTTACGAAGCAGGTCATTCATTGTTATTTTCCTTTTAGTGGTTCAAAGATAATCATTATTTCCATAGCATCTTTCCCCCGAGATATCAAAGTTGGGATTTTTT
>OLPI01002286.1_pt1 | contig 15258 bp, 13 predicted proteins | sample 1672361 | NCBI WGS metagenome assembly OLPI01 (sample SAMEA3136675, study PRJEB25190) | human gut metagenome
CATAACTGTCATTTAAAATTTGTTCAGCCAGCTTACTGGAATAATAAATATCAAACGCCTTACGCAAATCAATTCCTTTCATTTCAGAAATTGCATTGATGATATCATTTTCCAAATTTTGCTTATAAACTTCTTCCAATTGCTTTTTAATCTACCATTGTTTTCCACCTCATATTCTCTTTTAAAAGTAATAAGTCGATCCAGTATTTCCTGATTTACAATACCTATTTGATTATTCATCTTATAGTATCGCAATTCACCTAATACCTTTTCCTTATCCCACAAACATCTAAAATACATATCTACAGTCTTAAACACGTCATCATCCGCAACATTTCCTATAATAATGTCATATTCTTTATTTATTGGCTGTCCCTTTCTACATGCACACACAAAATCAAGCCATTTCTCATTCTCTTTTTCAAAAGATAATACCTTAAAATCATCCCATGCTTCAGATAAATCATACACATTAACTATTGCATTCCTACCAAATCAGTGTAGCCGTAGCGAATGTACCGTGAAGTCATATCGAGATGCTCTGACAATCTTTAAAAGATTTGTACAGACACAGGAAATAAAGCTAACTAGAACAATATCGAAAGGTCATGGGATATGGCTGAAGCCATACTCATAATATTTTCTCAATCGTCAAATAGTGCAGACCACACCAAGTATCATCTTTTGCCAGACAAGTTTTATATCTATCTTCAAACACTGTCCCCTATATCCATCTATTATACGTTCTTGCATAATCACCGGCTATTTTCTGCATGATCTTCCCTATTTTGTAATCCAATGTTTCTAACAACAAATGAATGTGGTTTGTCATCAGGCAGTATGTATGGATCTTTGTTTCATTAAATGATAGGTCTTCCCTGGATACCATTCTCTTTATTTTCTTCTTATTCGATATTATCATTTGTGCTAGTTTATCTTTTCTGCATAACACTTATATCGTGTTATGCAGTATTTAAATCTTCTGTTTTATCTACTTTACCATCTGTGTTTTCAAATTTTTAAACACAAATTAATTTTTTATTCATGAAAATTCAATGTAATGTCCGTATGCCCATTTTAGAACTAGCATTTTAAATTCCCACTGTAATCAGAAGTAGTTTATTTATACAATCTGTTATTTACTGCTTTTCGGATAAAGGTCATATCATACTTTTTCTTTTTCCATTTTATATCCTTTTCCATGTCTGCTTCCAAGTGTATTTCTATTTTGGGTATAATTCCTATCGTAGCAGTTATGTAGAAGTTAATATGTTTCTTTTCTTTTCGACCTAAATTTTGTATGATTTCATTTACTTCATTTACATATTCCCGCATCGGTCCCCACTTACCATGCTTGATTGCTTCTTCAATTTTTCCCATGTCTTTCCTGAATCGTTTCAAATCCTTTTCCGCTCTTATCTCTTTTGCGACTTCCAAATAGTTCTCTGGACAATTTGCATTTTCAATAATCATATCTGTCAATACCGGATATCGGAAGCTTCTCTTATCAAGTGGTATATTCTGAAAGTCATGGATCATTTCCTCTATATTTTTATCGACTTTCGTGAGTATTGCATTCCGATTTGCTTCTCTGTACAGATTCGCAAGCTGCATATCTTTATATAAGTGTTCAAGTCCTGTCCGCTCTATAAATTCAGCTCTGTACTTCATTGGCAAATATGGAAGATCAAACGTATCCGCCAGCATCAGATATTGAATTACACCTTTTGCTATAACTTCTTTCGTTTCTCCATAACATGACTGATATATCTCTTTCGCCCTTTTCATATACTGCTCATATGTTTCTTTACTTATTTCAATTGGATGTAAAATCTCTTTCCACTCCTGCATCATTGGATACGTCATCCAATATAATGAATATTGCGGGTCTGCCAGATAATATATCTCATCCCACAACATATACGCATTCAGCAGATCTGCATATGCCATATTCGGTCTGTATATTTCTTTCCCCCTTTCCTTGCTATGATATTGCATATACGACACTTCTTCCAGATTCCAATTATCGAATAGTATTCCACTCATTTATCCATCCCCTTCTAGCACCAAGTTTTATCATATCTATAAGCAGACTTCAACTATGTATCATCAAATTTACCAATTTTTATCTTTTTTTCGACATATTTTATACATCCATCTCTTCTTCATAATACTTAATCAGTGCCTGGGTGCCGAGATCTCCGCAACCTTCTGCCTGGAGAAGTTCGTAGTTAGCAAGCACCTGGCTTAATACGTCCAGATTGAGATTGCTCATATTTGCTTCGGTAAGGGCAAGCTTCATGTCTTTGACGAAGTGCTTCAGGAAGAATCCCGGTGCGTAGTCTCCTGCCAGGATCTTCGGTCCGAAGGTATCTAACTGTTTGCTGCCTGCCGCTCCGGTCGATACGGAATTGAGGACTGTCTGAAGGTTAAGGCCTTTTGCCTTCGCATAGGTGAGTGCCTCGCAGACTCCGGATAAGGTGCCGGCGATCATGATCTGGTTCGCAAGCTTGGCGTGCTGGCCGCAACCGGATCCTCCCTGGTAGTTGATGTTGGTTCCCATCGCCTCGAATAACGGCATGCAGGCTTCGTAGTCTTCTCTGGAACCGCCGACCAGGATGGAGAGTGTACCGTTCTTCGCTCCGGTGTCACCGCCGGTGACCGGTGCGTCCAGTACGTGGAAGCCTCTTTTGGTTCCTTCTTCTGCGATCTTCTGGTCCAGCATCGGGCTTGTGGTCGTCATGTCGATCAGGTATGCGCCTTCTTTTGCGCTCTCTAAGATGTTACCTGCATCGAAGTAGACTTCTTCTACGTCGGTCGGGAAGCCTACGATGGTGATGACTGCTTCTGCGTCTTTTACGCAGTCTGCAATGGTGTCGTGGAAGGTGGCTCCTTCGCTGATCACGTCTTCGACTTTGGATCTGGTTCTGGCGTAGATGTGTAATTCGAATCCTGCTTTCATGAGATTGCGGACCATGGATCTGCCCATGATGCCTACGCCGATGAATGCTATTTTGTTCATTGATTTTTCCTCCGTGGTCTGATTACTCTTCTACTTTCTCCACTACTTCGCCCTGTCTCTTGTAGATGCTGTGTGCCGGTACGAATCCTCTGACGCTTGACAGTGGGTAGATGTTGCTGTGGCTTCCGATCACGGTTCCCGGATTCAGTACGCTGCCGCAGCCGACTTCTACTTCGTCTCCGAGCATGGCTCCGAATTTCTTAAGACCTGTCTCGATCCTTTCGTCTCCGGCTTTTACTACGACGAGTTTTTTGTCGGATTTGACATTGGATGTGATGGATCCGGCCCCCATGTGGGATTTGTAGCCGAGGATGGAATCGCCCACGTAATTATAGTGCGGCACCTGTACTTTGTTGAACAGGATGACGTTCTTAAGTTCTGTCGAGTTACCTACGACTGCACCTTCGCCGACGATCGCATTTCCGCGGATAAATGCGCACTGACGGACTTCTGCGTTCTTTCCGATGATCGCCGGTCCGTGGATGTAGGCTGTCTGGAATACGGTTGCGGATTTGGCGATCCAAACGTCTTCGCCGACCTGATCGTATTCATCTGCCGGAAGGGTCTTTCCGAGTTCTTTGATGAAGCCGCTGATCTTTGGAAGGATTTCCCATGGGTAGGTGGCTCCTTCGAAGATGTCTTTTGCGATGGTTTCATCCATGTGGTTGTAGAGGTTTTTGATGGTTAATTGTTCTGACATATTGGTTCTCCTTTTTTATTTTTTAGTTTTTCCGGTCTTTCTCACCGGCTTCTTATAAAACTGCGCTGCCTTATCATAGCACGCCCGCATCTGATACTGATTGTTCAGACCTTTGACTGCAAGTGTGCGTCTTGATACAAAATCATCCAGCTTTTTCATATATTCATCTGATGTGATATCTCCGTCTGCCACATACGTCAGACCTTTTTCCCAGCTTGCCGTAAGTTCCGGGTTCAGGAGCGGCCGGATGGAATGGTCTACGACATCGTAGATCATTTCCCCTAACATCGTCGGCGTGACAATCTGGGTCTTTTTATTGAGCGCCAGATATTTATTATTGAATAATTTCTTCAATATCTCGCCTCTGGTGGCACTGGTGCCGATTCCGCTTCCTTTGATCTGGGCGCGGAGTTCTTCGTCTTCGATGAGCTGTCCTGCATTTTCCATGGCAAGGATCAATGAACCGGAGTTGTAGCGCTTCGGCGGCGAGGTCTTGCCTTCTTTGATGTCCAGGGACTGCACCGGAAGGGTCATGCCTTTCTTAAGGCTCTGGATCCTGGCGAAGAAGTCTGCATCGGTGTCTTTGTCTTCGGTGCTGTCTGCGCTGCTGTCTGTATTGTCGTTATTGTCGTTCTTCCTGCCCGGCACGCCTGTAACTTTCAGATAGCCTTCTTCTGCCAGTACTTTGAAGCTTGAGAAGAAGGATTCTTCTTTAATCTTCGTCACAATCGATACTTTCTGATAGACAGCCGGTGGATAGAAAATGCTTAAGAATCGTCTTACGATCACATCATACACCCTCTGTGACAGATTCGGAAGTCCTTTTAGTGCTCCCATCCCCTGTCCTGTCGGGATGATCGCATAGTGGTCTGTGATCTGTTTGTCGTTGACGTATCTCGTCTTCTCCAGTCCTTTGTGGCTGCCGAATTTCACGATATCCTGAAGATATGGCTTTGCCGGCTCGTACTGCATCAGACCGTTTAAGTTCTTGTGGATCTCTTTTGCCACTGCTGTCGACAGGACACGGGCATCTGTTCTTGGGTAGGTGACGAGCTTTTTTTCATATAGTTCCTGGATGATCCGGAGTGTCTCATCTGGGCTGATCTTGAACCGCTTGGAACATTCATTCTGGATCTCGGCCAGGTTGAATAATAACGGCGGGTTCTTCTTTTCTTTCTTCTTTTCTATGGACACGATCTGGCAAGTCAGGGGCTGGCTGGCGTCTGACTCGCTGTTGCTTAGGAAGCGGATCAGTTCTTCTGCCTTTTCCTTTTCTTTGAATCCATTTTCCTTATAGAGATCGAAGGATTCGAACCATTTTGATCCTTTGACTGCCCGCCATTCGCCTTCGAATGTTGCCCCTTTCTCTCCGATGGTGCTTAGGACTCTGTAGAACGGGGTCTCTACGAATTCCCGGATCTCCCGTTCTCTGCGTACGACCATACCGAGGACGCAGGTCATAACACGTCCTACGGATACGACGGAATATTTCGTATTCAGGTAATTGGAGATGCTGTTGCCGTATTTTAACGTCAGGAGACGGGAGAAGTTGATTCCCATCAGGTAGTCTTCTTTGGCTCTTAGGTAAGCCGATGCTGCCAGGTTGTCGTATTCTTTTAAGTCTTTTGCTTCTTTGATCCCGCGCAGGATCTCTTCTTCTGTCTGGGAGTCGATCCATACGCGGCGGCGGTTCTTGCCTTTTACGCCTGCCTGCTGTTCGACCAAACGGTAGATGTATTCTCCTTCCCGTCCTGAGTCGGTACAGACGTAGATGGTGTCTACGTCTGTACGGTTCAGAAGTCCCGATACGATTCGGAACTGCTTAGATACCGCCGGGATGACTTCGTATTTGAACTCCTGCGGGATAAAAGGCAGAGTCTCAAGACTCCACCTTTTTAATGCCGGATCGTATTCTTCCGGATAGCTCATCGTGACCAGGTGTCCGACACACCAGGTTACGATTGCTTCTGCTGATTCGAGATATCCGTCTTTTCTCTGTGTATTGATATGCAATGCCTTAGCGAACTCCTGTGCTACACTGGGTTTCTCGGCAATGTATAATGATTTTCCCATGTTACTCCTTCCAGTAGGGTGAAACAGCGGCTTTTTCTTTTATCTTTTTCTGTGCCAGAGAGACCGGAAAAAGGTTATCACTCTTCCGCCGCCACAGTTCTCACGGGCACGCTGCTGACTTTTGTCGACTTCTTCTGCTGCTTTTAATGCTTCTTCCATGAAAGCTGCCTGAGAATCCACCGCTTTTATGCCGCCGGTCCGTTTCATATATGTGCCGTCTTTCTGCATGATCCTTGCTTTCACGTTATCATTTAACATAATCTTCAGATCATGGTTGATCTGACGTCTGATCTGCCCGTCTAATACCGGGCAGGCTACTTCTACTCTTTTTTCTGTATTTCTTGTCATCATGTCTGCGGAGCCGATATAGATCTTCTGTTCTTTTCCGGTTCCGAAGCTGAAGATACGTGGATGTTCCAGATAGCGGCCAACCACGCTCATCACCCTGACATTTTCTGTAAATCCAGGCACTCCCGGTAGTATACAGCAGATTCCTCGAACAATCAAGTCTACCCTTACTCCGGCGCAGGAGGCCTCGGATACTTTCTTTATGAAGTCCACATCTGTCACGGAGTTCATCTTCATAATGATGCGTCCTTCGCTTCCTTTTATGATCTCTTCGTCCATCATCTGTAAGATACGGCTCTTTAAGCTGACCGGTGATACGATCAGGTATTGATAGCTGCCCTGCAGATTGCCGATGGACATATTCTTGAAAAATTCTGCGGCGTCCTGTCCGATTCGCGGATCAGCAGTCATCAAGGACAGATCGGTATACATGGCAGCTGTCTTCTCGTTATAATTGCCGGTTCCGACCTGTGTGATATACTGGATGTCATTGCGGTTCCTGTATGTGATCAGACAAATCTTGGAATGCACTTTGTAACCGTCGAATCCATAGATCACACGGCATCCTGCTTCTTCCAGACGTTCCGACCAGTCGATGTTGTTCTGCTCGTCAAATCTTGCACGCAGCTCGATCAGCACGGTGACTTCTTTTCCATTTTCCGCAGCTGCGCACAGGTATTCTACCAGTCTTGCCTTCTTCGCCAGGCGGTAGATGGTGATCTTGATCGTCATAACGTTCGGATCTGCCGCAGCATCTTTGATCAGCTTCAGGAACGGATCCATGCTTTCGTATGGGTAGAACAACAGGATATCATTCTTTTTCACCTGTTTTAACATGTTTCCGTCCTGTACATGTGCTGATTTTTGCGGGGAGAATGGTTCGTAGACCAGTGCTTTCTTCATAGACTCCGGGAGATTTCCTGCGATGGAGAACATATAATCCAGTTTCATCGGCATCTTCGTGCGGAAGATCTGCTCCAGTGTGATCTTGAATTTCTTACAGAAGTATTCCTGCATTTCCGGTGTCAGTTTCTCCGCTGTTTCTAATCTTACTACCGCCATCCTGCGGCGTTTGTGCAGGGTACTCTGCATGAGTTTCCGGAAATCATCGGTAACCTCCAGTGCTTCATCGTCCGGAGATACGTCTGCATTTCTTGTCACGCAGATGTAGTTCGGGTCGGATACTTCGTACTGGTCAAATACCAGATCCAGGTATTCCATGATGACTTTCTCCATGCGGATATAACGGATGTCATGTCCCGGAAGCATCAGGATATCGGATACATAGATCGGAACCGGTACGATTCCGAGGATCTGTTCTTTTTCTTTGTCGTCTTTATTCTTCCTGCTATTGATATGCTTCAGATTGGCTGTTACGTAGATATCTTTATTCATAAGATGCGGGAACGGGTGGCTGCTGTCTACGATCTGCGGTGACAGTACCGGCAGGATCTGCTCTTTGAAACATTTCTTAACATATTTCTTCTCGTCTGTCTCCAGTTCTTTAAAGTCCAGTCCGCAGACTCCGTATGGGGACAGTTCTTTCTTGATCCCGGCGTAGGTCTTGTCACGTTCTTTATATAACGGGGCAACTGCTGCGTAGATCGCATCCAGCTGCTCCTGCGGTGTCATTCCCGACCGGCTGTCTCTGTGTCTGTCGTCTGTCTGCACCATATCATAGAGGCTTCCGACACGGATCATGAAGAATTCATCTAAGTTACTGGTGAAGATGGCCACGAATTTCATACGTTCCAGCAATGGCACGCTCTTATCTCTTGCTTCTTCCAATACACGCTGATCGAATCTCAACCAGGAAAGTTCTCGGTTCTGTGTGTAGTTTAATAGTTCTCGGTCCATAGGGTCTGCCTCCGTTTCTTGCCGGTGCCATTGGTGCCATTGGCACTTTGTAATCAGCGAATTTATTGTATACTTTATTATAGCAAAACCATCTTTTATTCTCAACACTGAGATGTATTGTGTTCAGATTTGTAATCTGATTTATAATCTGATTGGTATCGGCAGGCGAAGCCGGATATCGGTAAGCGGGGTCGAATTTGCTGGATGTATAATGCAAAAAAGGCGAGAACTACGCCTTTTCACATGTTGCAGTTCCCACCTTTTTATTATTATTTTATGCTCTCACCTTATGAACGATAAACAGGTGAGTATGAGTGTGCCACCAAGGACACTAAAAGAGCCTGTTTTCCCGTCCCCCTGGCTACTTTGCCTGAATATATCCCTTGGCAGTCAGTGCTTCGGCGCAAAGTACGGCTCCGCCTGCTGCACCACGGACAGTATTGTGTGACAGTCCGATGAATTTGTAATCATACATGCTGTCTTCTCTCAGACGTCCGATAGATACACCCATTCCGTTTTCGTAGTTAACATCTGCTTTTACCTGCGGTCTGTCATCTTCTGACAGATACTGGATGAACTGCTTTGGAGCACTTGGAAGTTCTGCTTCCTGTGGGAATCCCTTGAAGCTTTCCAATTTCTCGATCAGCTGTTCTTTAGTTGGCTTCTTCTCGAAGTTGATGAATACAGCTGCTGTATGTCCGTTGAGTACAGGAACTCTTAAGCACTGGCATGTGATCTTTGGTTCTTCTGCAAGTTTGATTTCTCCGTTTTCCAGTGTTCCGAGTACACGAAGAGGTTCTTTTTCACTCTTTTCTTCTTCTCCGCCGATGTATGGAATGATATTCTCGATCATTTCCGGCCAGTCTTTGAATGTCTTTCCTGCTCCTGAGATTGCCTGGTATGTTGTTACAACAACTTCTTTTGGTCCAAATTCTTTCCATGCTGCAAGTGCAGGTGTATAGCTCTGGATTGAGCAGTTTGGTTTTACTGCGATAAATCCGCGTGTTGTTCCGAGACGCTCTTTCTGAGTCTTGATGAGGTCAAAGTGTGCTGCATTGATCTCCGGAACTACCATCGGCACGTCTTTTGTCCAGCGGTGAGCACTGTTATTAGATACTACAGGTGTCTCTGTCTTTGCATATTCTTCTTCGATCGCTCTGATCTCATCTTTTGTCATATCTACGGCACTGAATACAAAATCTACAGTAGAAGCAACTTCTTCTACTTCATTTACATTCTTTACGATTAAGTTCTTTACACCTTCCGGCATCGGTGTATCCATTTTCCAACGTCCGCCTACGGCTTCTTCATATGTTTTTCCTGCTGAACGTGGGCTTGCTGCTACGGTTACAACCTCGAACCAAGGGTGATTTTCAAGCAATGAGATAAAACGCTGTCCAACCATTCCTGTTGCTCCTAAAATACCTACTCTTAATTTCTTATCCATCTTTGTTCTCTCCCTTTCTTTTTATCATTCCTTAATACAGCCTTACGCTACCTTCATCCGTATGACATGTACTAGTATTTATAAATGTATATTTTAATATTCTTCCATATATTTCTGATAAGCCGCAATTGATTTTGCCATAGCATCTTTTCCTGGTGCTCCTATGGTGACACGCTTATTCACACATGTCTCAAGATCGATTGCTTTATAGATATCTTCTTCAAATACCGGCGAGATCTTTCTGTACTCTTCCAGTGGAAGTTCATCTAACGGAATCTTCTTCTCAATGCATGTCAGTACCAGTTTTCCCACGATACCATGTGCATCTCTGAATGGTACACCGTGATTTACCAGATAATCTGCTGCATCTGTCGCATTGGTAAATCCGTGTTTTGCACTTTCTTCCATGCGGTCTTTATTAAACTGCATCGTCTTTAACATTCCGGCAAATAATGTGATACATCCTTTGGCTGTATCCATAGCATCAAATGCCCATTCTTTATCTTCCTGCATGTCTTTATTGTATGCAAGCGGAATTCCCTTCATCGTAGTAAGGAGTGCATTTAATGCGCCGTATACCCGTCCGGTTTTTCCTCTTACCAGCTCTGCGATATCCGGATTCTTCTTCTGCGGCATGATACTGCTTCCTGTACTGTACGCATCATCAATCTCTACAAACTGGTATTCATTCGAATTCCAGATGATGACCTCTTCACAGAATCTGCTTAAGTGCATCATCATAATGCTCAGTGCAGATAACAGTTCCAACAGATAATCTCTGTCTGATACACCGTCCATGCTGTTCAGTGTCGGTCCGTCGAATCCAAGTAATTCTGCTGTATATTCACGATCCAGTGGATATGTCGTTCCAGCAAGTGCTCCGGAGCCAAGCGGACATGTATTCATTCGTTTGCTAATATCCTTCAGTCTCTCATGATCTCTTCGGAACATTTCAAAATATGCCCCCATATGATGAGCCAGTGTGATCGGCTGTGCTTTCTGAAGATGTGTGAATCCTGGCATATATGTCTCGACATTCTCCTCCATTACATGAAGGATTACTTCCAGAAGTTCTTTTACCTGAGCATCAATCTCCTGAATCTCATCTCTGGTAAAAAGTTTCATATCTAATGCAACCTGGTCATTTCTGCTTCGTCCGGTATGGAGTTTCTTTCCCGGATCTCCGATGCGGTCGATCAATGTTGCTTCCACAAAACTGTGAATGTCTTCATATTTGTCTGATATCTCTAATTTACCGGATTCTACATCTTTCAGAATGCCATTTAATCCGTCTGTGATCTGTTCTTTTTCTTCTTCCGTTAAGATTCCCTGCTTTGCAAGCATAGCTACATGTGCAAGACTTCCTCTGATGTCCTGCTTATAGAATCTTTTATCAAATGTAATGGAAGCATTAAAATTATATACTAGCTGGTCTGTCTCTTTTGTGAAACGACCTCCCCATAACTGTGCCATATGGATTCTTCCTTTCATTTTTAAGTTTACTGTTTTCGATTTTAACACATTTCCGCATAAAAGCAAATATTATTACAGGAATTTACATATTTATTCATCACAAAATGCAGTTACTTACATGAATCCATGCAATTTCTTCTTACTTTTTATGCATTTTTATTACTATGCTTTTGCCCGTTGCTCTTCCAGACGCTGCCGCATCGAGAATTCACATCCGCAGTAATCCTGCCTGTACAGGCCATACTGTGCGGATAACTCTACAGATCTTTTATATCCGTTCTTTTTCTTGAAATCGGATGTAAGATATGATACGCCATACTCTTCTGCAAGTTTTAATCCGATCTCATTCAATTTGGCTGCATTTTTCAAAGGACTGATGCTGAGTGTCGTCGTAAAGTAATCATACCCGCCTTCTTTTGCAATCTCAGCGGTCTCTCTTAATCGAAGTTCATAACATTTAAAACAGCGCACGCCGCCTTCTTTCACTTTTTCCAGTCCCTTTGCCATCTCATAAAACTTTTCTTTATCATAGCCGCCTGCAATAAACTGTACCGGATATTTTGTATCCATCTCTCCAATCAGTGTCTGCTGTTCAATGATACGTTTGCTGTATTCACTCTCCGGATAAATATTCGGATTATAGTAAAGTACTGTGATCTTAAAATAACTGCTCAGATACTCCAGTACATAACTGCTGCACGGAGCACAGCAGCTGTGAAGGAGAAGGGTTGGTACCTTTTCTTCTTTTTGCAGATGATCGATCAGTTTATCCAGTTCTTTCTGGTAATTTATCTTTGTTAACATCTAATTATCCTCTCTTCTCTACATATCAGCATTTTACCACACCCGCTTTTTTTATTCACCTATTTTCTGTTCCGGTCATATCATATTATATACTTCACATCCAGGAGGTTCCTATGGAACAGATTTTGAACCTACAGCATATTTCTTATACGTATCATACTTTAGAAGGGGAAACCCCGGCCCTGTCTGATATCTCATTTTCTTTGAACAAAGGGGAATTTGCCGCCATCGTGGGACCTTCCGGCTGTGGAAAATCCACGCTGCTTTCTCTGATCTGCGGTCTTTTGCCTTGCAGTGACGGACAGATCACAATCAATGGCAGACACCTGAAAGAGAGTACAACTAATGTAGGATATATGCTGCAACACGATGAATTGTTTGAATGGCGCACGATCTATAACAATGTGATCCTTGGGCTGGAAATCCAGCATGCTCTGACGGCCCGGACGAAAAAGCGGGCACATGAACTTCTTAACATCTATGGTCTGAGTGATTTTGAGAATTCCAGGCCTTCGGAATTATCCGGAGGAATGCGCCAGCGTGCTGCCCTGATCCGTACATTAGTTCTGGAACCGGAACTATTACTTCTGGATGAACCTTTTTCCGCCCTTGATTACCAGACCCGGTTACAGGTTGGCGATGATATCGGACAGATCATCCGAAATGAGAAGAAATCCGCGCTTCTTGTAACACACGATCTTTCGGAAGCCATTTCTCTTGCCGACAGGGTAATTGTTCTTTCCCGTCGTCCGGCAGCCATCATTCAGACTATTCCGCTTATCTTTCATCTGGAAGAAGATACTCCTATGAACAGACGAAATGCACCGGAATTCAAATCTTATTTTAATCTGATATGGAAGGAGCTAAATCAGGATGAAAAATCTTCATAAAAGCCCAGATACCGGTGTTCCGGCGGCACTTTCCACCGGACACCGGCACTATCTCAGACATTATCATTTTCACAGACTGCTGGTTATATTCTTCCGGATCTTCCTTTTAACGGGATTTTTATTCCTTTGGGAATTTTGTGCGTCACACCAGATCATAGATTCTTTCATCTTCAGCAGTCCCTCCAAGATCATGAATGCTTTACTCTTAATGATTTCGGATCATAGTATTTTTCTACATCTCGGCGTCACCTTATACGAAACTTTCGTCAGTTTCTTTCTTGTTATTTTCGTCAGTATATTATTTGCAATTCTTCTGTGGTACAGTAATAACCTTTCGGAAATCCTGGAACCTTACCTTGTCGTATTAAACAGCCTTCCGAAATCTGCACTGGCCCCTCTTCTTATTGTCTGGCTTGGCGCTACAAAAACCACGATCATTGTAACCGGAATGTCCGTCGCTATCTTCGGCAGTATACTCAATCTGTATACCAGTTTCCGCTCTACAGATCCCGGAAAGATTAAGTTAATCTATACCCTCAGAGGGAACCATCTGCATGTACTGACCAAAGTAATCCTTCCTTATTCTATTCCGGCTATTATCAGTAACATGAAAGTTAATATCGGATTATGCCTGGTCGGCGTCATCATCGGTGAATTTCTGGCCGCCAAAGAAGGCCTTGGATATCTTATTATCTACTCAAGCCAGGTCTTCAAAATGGATTGGCTTCTTATGAGCATATGTATTCTCTGCGTCTTCGCGATATTTTTGTACGCTCTGATTGATTTCGGAGAAAAACTTTATTTTAAACATTTTTAAACCTCCCCATCAGATTCCCTGCCAAAACCATAAGATCAGCTGATCTCCTGCAAATAAGGTCATCATAATTCCCAGCACCAAAAACGGTCCAAATGCAAATTCATCCTTTCTGGTCAGCTTTCCACATTTCAGCATAATAAGGCAATATCCTCCTGCAAGCATAACCGCACATGCCATCGAACAAATGATTTTCTCTTTTCCAAGCAGAAATCCGGAAACTGCCATGAATTTGATATCGCCTCCTCCAAATGCCCCGGGAATTAGAATGGATAAGACCAGCATCGGTCCTGCCACAGCTGCTGCCCCGGGGATCCGGTTGTATAAATCACTGTTCCCTGTCAGTACCATATCTGCTGCTGCGATCAGCAATATATAAATATGATATCTGCCGGGGATCTTACGGGTACTGTGATCCGTTAATGCCACCCGGCATAAGATTCCGAGATAACATAACAACCGTATCCCGTTCAAAGATATTGCAGTGGCTTTCGTATAGTTAAGAAAGCCATCTGCTATTGTTCTTACTTCTACCATCTCCTGATTCATTTACTGTTATTCTTTTTGGGCCATTTTTTGTATCAATAACATTTCCCGCAAGGTTTAAGGCCCTGTGCCTCTGCTTCTTCCTTCGTCTCTTTCTTTGCCGTATCCGGATTCATATTACCGCAGTGGTTCGTTTTATGGTATTTTGAACCGGTTGCCGATACCCATACCTGGTCTTCGGTTACTTTCTGCGTTGTCTGTTTCGTTACCGTCTGTTCCGTCACAGTCCCCTCATCTGATTCATCTCCCGGTGTATAATCATTACACGGTGCCGCACTCCAATTCAGATTTTTACCGTCACTTGTTACTGTGACCGTTCCCTGTTTGTCGGTTCTGTACACCTGGATTTCCATACTCTGAAGTTTATCCATCGTATCTTTGTCCGGGTGTCCGTATTTATTATCTTTCCCACAGCTGATCACCGCATATTCCGGTACGGTTTTCTGAAGGAAATCCCAGGATGTTGCCGTTGCTGATCCATGGTGTCCGGGTACCAGTACATCACAGTTTAAATCTATACCGGAATTGCACATCGCCTTTTCGCTTTCATGCTCTGCATCTCCCGTAAAGATAAAACTGTTCTCTTTATTTGTAAGTTTTATTGCAACGGAATTATTGTTACTTCCCTTAGCTTCTATCGTCTCCGGTGCCAGTATTTGAAACGAAGCACTTCCAAGCCTGTAAGATTTTCCTACCGGCGGATGCTTCATTTTCAATCCGTCTTCTTTCACAGCTTTTACAAACGACCGGTATAACTTACTGGTATGTACATAGTTACTGGATATAACATTTTTCACCTTAAAGCTCTTCAGGCATCCGATCAGACCCGCCATATGATCTGCATCATAATGGCTGCTGATCAGATAATCAATCTTCGTAACGCCCTGTTCTTTCAAATAAGCTACAACAAATCTTGAAGTCTTTCGATCTCCTCCATCATAGATCAGATTTTTCCCATCCGACTGAACCAGAATAGATAATCCCTGTCCTACATCAAGGAAATGCACTTTCACTGTCCCTGATGGAACAGTTGAGTTATTTTCCGCAGCCTGCGTCCGTACACTCACAGACACCCCTGTCATTGCCAGTGCCATAAAGATCGAAAGCAGTGCCGATAACAGTCTTTGCCTCCATATTTTTTTCATTTTTCTTCTCCCCTTTCACACCCTCAATTCTATTATACACGAAAAAAAGAATCCTTACATCAAGGATTCTTCTTTATATCTCATTCTGTATATAAGCTGGAAATCGGACTTGAACCGACGACCCCTTCATTACGAGTGA
>OLPI01002291.1_pt1 | contig 15239 bp, 10 predicted proteins | sample 1672361 | NCBI WGS metagenome assembly OLPI01 (sample SAMEA3136675, study PRJEB25190) | human gut metagenome
CCGCCGTTGTTGATATTGGTCATCGTGCGGGCGATGGCTCCGGTGGCGGGAATGCCGCCGAACAGAGGCGTCACCACGTTGGCGATACCTTGGGCCACGAGTTCCTGGTTGGAGTTGTGCTTGTCCCCCGTCACGCCGTCGGCGACCGTTGCCGACAGCAGCGATTCGATGGCGCCCAGTACGGCGATGGTGATAGCTGCGGGCAGCAGTCCTTTCATCCCTTCCCATGAGAGGGCGGGGATGACCGCGTCGGGCAGTTGGGAGTTGATCGTGAATCGGTCGCCGATGGTTTCGACGGAGTCGATTCCGGCGTAGCGTTTCAGCAGATAGACGGCCAGCGTCATAACGACGATAGCGATCAGCGAACCGGGTATCTTTTTCGAGAAGCGGGGCGTGAGGGCGATGATGGCGACGCTGATAACGCCTACGGCCGTTGCCCAGAGGTCGATCGTCCCGAAATTCTGGAAGTAGACCATCCACTTCCCGGCGAAGTCGCCCGGCATTTCGGGGGTCGTGAGGCCGAACAGATCCTTGATCTGCGTGGTGAAGATCGTCACGGCGATACCGCTGGTGAAACCGACGACGATCGGGTAGGGAATGAATTTGATGATCGTCCCCAGGCGGAAGAGTCCCAGCAGGATCAGGAATACGCCCGCCATGATCGTGGCGACGGTCAGTCCCTCGATGCCGTACTGTTGGATGATGCCATAGACGATCACGATGAATGCACCTGTGGGGCCGCCGATCTGTACGCGACTGCCGCCGAGCGCCGATGTGAGGAAGCCGGCGATGATGGCCGTGATGATGCCTTTTTCCGGTGAAACGCCCGATGCGATGCCGAAGGCGATCGCCAGCGGCAGGGCCACGATGCCGACGATGATGCCGGCCATGAGGTCGGCGGTGAATTTCTCCCGGGAGTAGTGCTTCAGGGATGTGAGAAGTGCGGGTCTGAATTCGATCATCTCCGAATTTTTATTTTAAGGTTAATTTTAAGGTTGAAAAATGGTGGCGCAAAGGTAGTGAAAATGAGGGGAGGATAAAACAAACGGCTTCGTTTTTTATACCGCATGTATTCTGTTCATTGCGGAAATAAAAGACTATTATTCATATTTTCATTGTGTTACGTCTTTTTAGATTGGATTGGGAGCAGATCGATTCGTGTGTCTGCGCCGTATAAAAAGCCGGGGCGGACGATTTCCGTTTAAGAGTCTGTTTTGAATTTTATAAATGAGTTAGACATTGGCCGAGAGAAAATGTTTCGACTTCTTCATACTGTTCCCAGGCATTTTTTATCTCCCAGGCCGCAAGGATCTCAGCACCTTTTTCTTCCTTTTCTGCATCTTCTTTCAGCAGGTGCTGAAAATTGTTCGCTATTTACGCAACCTCCCCAAAAGAATCTACTCGAAAACAGCTTTCAAATAATCTCTACATAAAATTCGAGCAGGTTCTAAAAATTGAGATAGGGGAAAATGAGCACCTTTCGGCATGCAATACCGGAAGGTGTCATACGGATTTTGTACTTTTATCGAACGTTATTTTTTCAGTTTCGCCAACTGTTTTTTCAGGCTGAAACGGTCGAATTCGTCGATAAGGTTCGTCATCAGCTCTTTCACGCTCTCGATCTTTTCGGCTCGCCAGGCATTGACGCCGGCGAAAGCGTATCCTGCCGACAGGTTGCCTTTGAAGGCGTTGTAGAGGGCCATGATGATGCAGTAGGGGCTGTGGGTTACGTCGCAGGTCTTGATACAGTTGAACGGACAGCTTTTGGGCTGTTTCAACCCTTGTTTCACCCGTTCCAGGAAAGAGTTGTGGATGGCCCGCCCCGGCATACCCACCGGACTTTGGATGATCTCTATGTCCTGTTGAGAGGCTTCGATGTAACTCCGCTTGAACTCCGTCGAGGCGTCGCACTCCTCCGTGGTGACGAAGCGCGTGCCCATCTGGACACCGTCGGCGCCCAGCTCCATGATGCGATAAATGTCTTCGCCCGTGTAGATGCCGCCTGCTGCGATGACCGGGATGTGCGTGTCGTGCGCCGTGCCGAAACGACGGACTTCCGAAACGATTTCGGGCAGCAGCCGCTCCAGCGAGAAGTGTTCGTCGGTGATCTGTTCCGGCTTGTAGCCCAGGTGTCCGCCGGCCTTGGGTCCCTCGACCACGATCGCGTCGGGAACGTATTTGTAGTTGGCGAGCCATTTCTCGCAGATGAGCTTGGCGGCTCGGGCCGACGAAACGATCGGAGCCAACTTCGTCTTGCTGCCTTTGGTCAGGAACGACGGCAGGTTGAGGGGCATACCGGCCCCCGAGAAGATGATGTCGGCCTTCTCTGCGATGGCCGTTCTGACCATGTCTGCGAAGTTGGACATGGCCACCATGACATTGACGCCGATGATACCTTTGGTCTTTTCACGGGCTTTGCGCAGCTCTTCGCGCAGGCCCCAGATGCTTGCCGTATTGTAGTCTTTGGAGTGTTCCCGGTAGATGACGCCCAGTCCGGCCGAGGAGATCACTCCCACACCGCCTTGGTTGGCTACGGCCGATGCGAGTCCCGAGAGGGAGATGCCTACGCCCATACCGCCCTGAATGATGGGAAGACGGGCCAGCAGATCGCCGATTTTCAATGTTTTCATAGTTAAAGTTGCTTTGAATTTATATTTTTCCTTTCTCTCCGTACGTCGTGCCCGCCGATCGTGTCGTATCGTTTGTCGATTCGGCTTTTTCGTAAGTTTCTCCTTGAGCGGATGTTTCGATCGGTTTCAGGTTTTCCCGAAAGGCGGCTCTGTGCGGGGAGAGTGGAGCTTTTTGTAAGTTTTGGATCCCGGGTGCCCGTAAAAATATTGTATGTAGGGTCGGGACAGTTTGTATTTCTGTTATTGTTGCAGGTGCTGCTGGTTTATAATATCCTTTTGTTGTTGCAATTTTAAATAATTCATACTGAAAGCTTTCATCATTATTTCTAATCTGTTGTATAGTTTGTCTTAGACTCATATTTTCAGTTTCAGAAATAACAGTTTGATAAGTAGTAAGTTCTGACTTAACACCATTTAATATATCATTTACCATTGTTTTTTCGTCCATATTATCCTCCCCCATTAGTTATTTAAAAAAGACATTAACTTTTGTTTTGTGTTTAATGCATCTTGTGCAGATTTTGTGAAAATTTGCTTAATTTGTGGATCCACTGCTTGAGAAGCATAGTTATTTAACTTTTGATAAGAAGTCTCGTGTGCACCAATTAAATGTCTTAAATTTTGAAGTTCAACTTGGCTCAAATTTGGCATAATCATCTTCCTTTCTAAATTTATTTACATTTTATTATTGGCTCTTTTTTATATTTTATACATTTATACTTTTACTTTTTTAAATCTTATTTAATTTTGTAATACCTAGTTCATATTTTCTATTTTAATTAATAATATATAAAAATGCAGTCATACTTTTAAAACTTGTGTTATTTAAAAATTTTTAAAGTTATAACTGCATTTATTTTTTTAAATTATCTCTAAATTTGCAAATTTTGCCATTAATCTTTTATGTCCAAATTTCGTAAAATCTATATCTAGTTTTAAATCTTCCCCTTCTTTTTCAACTAAATTAATAACACCTTCTCCAAACTTTCTATGATATACCCTTTTGCCTGGTTCATATGCACTTAAGTCAACTGAGTTATTTTGTTTCATTGCGATATTATTTAGGAAACTTTCTGCTGTTCTAAATGCAAACTGCGGTTCCTTTCTTACACTTTTTCCAAATACGTCTGAATCTTTTACATTATATAACTTAACAGCCCCTGCTTTAGAATTTCCATATTCCCATTTATATGAACTATCTTTAAACTGTTCACCTTTTTCTGAATTTAATTCTTCATATCCAGCTAATAATTCACCTGGAATCTCATTTATAAATCTTGACATTGCATTATAACTTGTAGACCCAAATATTGTTCTTCTTTTGGCACACGTTAAGTATAAATGCTCTTTTGCTCTTGTTATTCCAACATAAAATAGCCTTCTTTCTTCTTCAAGCTCTTTCGGTTCTCCAATTGATTTATATCCTGGAAAAATTCCTTCTTCCATTCCAACTAAAAACACAACAGGGAATTCTAGTCCTTTAGCACTGTGAAGCGTCATTAATGTAACTGACTCTTCTTCCTCTTCTAAATTATCTACATCACTAGAAAGAGTAATTCCCTCTAGAAATTCTGCAAGTGTATTATCTGCTGATTCTTCTTCAAACTCAATGGCTACTGTTAAAAATTCCTCTAAGTTTTGAATTCTACTTTCTGCTTCTACTGTATTTTCAAGTTCTAGTGCTTTTGTATATCCTGTTTTATTTAGAATTTCTTTAATTAAGTCTGAAATTGCTAAATCATCTTTTTTATTTCTTAAATCTTCTATTGTCTCTATAAACTCTCTAGAATTTAAATAAATCCTATTTAATCCATATTCTTGTGCATTTTTTATTATATCATACATTGATTTTCCAGAATCTTCTGATAATCTTTCGATGTTTTCTAAACTAGTTTTTCCAATTCCTCTTTTTGGTTCATTTATTATTCTTTTTAATGATATATTATCAGATGTATTAAAAATCAATCTTAAGTATGCTATAATGTCTTTTATTTCTTTTCTTTCATAGAATTTTAAACCACCTATTATTTTGTATGGAACGTTTTCTCTTCTTAAAATATCCTCTATACTACGTGATTGGCTGTTCATTCTGTATAAAACAGCAAAGTCGTTATATGTCATATATTCTTCTCTACGGAGTCTATTTATATTTTCAACAACAAAGTTTGCTTCATCATATTCGTCATTTCCTCTGAAAACTGTTATCATTCCACCTTTGCCATTTTCTGTCCAAAGTTTTTTCTCGTATTTTGTTTCATTGTTTTTAATTACTGCATTTGCAGCATCTAAAATATTTTGTGTACATCTATAATTTTGCTCTAATTTAATTATTTTCGTTCCTGGAAAGTCTTTTTCAAAATTTAAAATATTTGTTATGTCTGCGCCTCTAAAAGAATATATTCCTTGGTCATTATCTCCAACAACAGTAATATTTCCATATTTTGAAGCAAGAATAGATACAAGTTGGAATTGAGCTTTGTTTGTATCTTGGTATTCATCTACTAATACATATTTAAATTTTTCTGTATAATAGTCTAATACATCTTCATTTTCAGTAAGTATCTTTATACAATAATTTATAATATCATCAAAATCAATTGCATTATTTTCTTTTAATCTTCTTTGATATAATTCATAAATTTGTCCAATTGTTTCTTTACGAAAATCGCCTTCATATTTTACTTTATAAGCCCTTGGCTCTAGCATATCATTTTTTGCGTTACTAATTTCATATAAAACACTTCTGTCTGTAAATAATTTATCATCCACTTTCAATGCTTTTAAGCAGTCTTTCATTAATGTCTTTTGATCTTGTGTATCAAAAATTAAAAATGAATTATCAAATCCTATTCTATCTATATATTTTCTTAATATTCTTACGCAAATTGAATGAAATGTTCCCATCCATATATCTTTTGCTGCATCTCCAACAATATTTTCAACTCTTTGTTTCATTTCATTTGCTGCCTTATTTGTAAAAGTAATTGCAAGTATATTCCATGGTTTTACATACTTTTGAGTCATTAAATATGCAATTTTATGTGTTAAAACCTTAGTTTTTCCACTTCCAGCTCCTGCAATTACTAAACATGGTCCCTCTGTTGTTACTACTGCTTCTTTTTGTCTATTATTTAAACTCTCTAATAAATCTTCCATTTTGCTATCTCCTTATTTTTTTGCGAATTTTTGTTTGTATTTTACTCTGATTTTATTTATTTGTCAATTATTTTAATCAAAATATTATCAATACATTTACTAATCTCCTTTGCACATTCTAAAAAAATGTGAAGATTATATCCCCAAGGGTCTTTTATATTTAAATCTTTTCCATCATTATCAAGACCTGCATATTCTTTCATAGTATAAACTTTTCCTTTTAATTCTGGATATAATCTTAATACTATTTGCTTATGTTCTACTGTCGCACAAAGAATAATATCCATTTGACGAATTTTAGAATTTCGCAAGCTTGTAGCTCTATGACCTTTTAAATCGATATCGTAATATTCCATTGCTTCTATTGCATGCATAGATGCACAATCTCCGTCTTCTGCATAAGTTCCAGCTGAGTAAACCTCAATTTGGTCCTCTTTACCCATTTTATTTACTTCCTCTTTCATTATCGCTTCTGCCATTGCACTTCTACATATATTTCCAGTACATATAAACATAACCTTTACCATAAATCTTACCATCCTTCTCGTGATATTATAACAAGTATTCTTTTGTTATGCAAGAAATTTTGAGGTTTTATTAATGTAACGTTCTGAATGATGATATTACCATAATATTGTCTAACATCATTGTAGATTAAGCCAAATTAAATAAAATTAATTATAATATTTTTTGAAAAATCAGTTTACACAGTCATATTTTTATGGTATAATAATCTTTATTAAATTTATTAGGAGGATTACTATGTCAATCACTTTACGTACACCTACAGTTTGGGATGCTAGAACCTATGATAAATTATATCGGTCTAATCCAGACATCCAATTCTATGTTTCAGACATGGGTAGAGAAAATTTAACCCAAGTGGCCTTGTTAATGGACAGCTATGCAAGACTTGACTTTATCAATGATCATGCATATATAATTGAGGATACTATATTTGGTCCAGTAGGAGCAATGCAGGCTTTAGCAAACAAAGATTATAAGTCATTGGATATGCAGTTTTTTATAGGTAATGCCTATAGAAACTGCGGATATATGCAAGAAGCAATAAAACTTTTTGCTTCAGTTCTTAAAAGTACGTCCTACTACAGTTTGCTGTTTGATATTTCAAAAGGGAATATTCCAGCTACTAATCTTGTAGTTAAACTTGGCGCCGAAACAATTGATGGAATTGAAAAGGTTCAGTACGAACTTGTTATCTAATCCTACCCCGCAAGTAAATTAATTTACTTGCGGGGGTTTATTTTTAAACAAGTGTTTATCTTTTTAATATATTCCTAGTATAAAAACTGAGAGAACTCTATATAATAACATTTTCATTGTTATTTATAAGTTCTCCCTTTATATTTTATTGTTTATTCTATGTAATTGACTATGGCATTTTTGAAGTGATCGTTACCTGAGCCTATTTTAATTTCTTTAAACTGTTCTTCTGTTCCGTGGTAATAGATTGTGGTTAACTTGCTACAATTATAAAATGCACTTCTTCCTATACTTGTTACACTACTTGGGATGTCTATACTTGTTAAATTGCTACAGTTATAAAATGCATTACTTCCTATACTAGTTACACTATTTGGGATTTCTATACTTGTTAAGCTTCTACAACCATTGAACGCACTATTTCCTATAGTAGTTACGCTACTTGGGATCTCTATACTTGTTAATTTGCTACAGCCCAAAAATGCACAACCTCCTATACTCGTTACTCCTTCTGGTATATTTATACTTGTTAAACTGCTACAGCCATAAAATGTATAATCTCCTATACTAGTTACACTACTTGGGATGTCTATACTTGTTAAACTGCTACAGCTTTCAAATGCATAACTTCCTATACTAGTTACACTACTTGGGATGTCTATACTTGTTAAACTGCTACAATTATAAAATGCCTGCTTTCCTATACTCGCTACACTACTTGGAATTTCTATACTTGTTAATTTGCTACAGCTTTCAAATGCATAACTTCCTATACTAGTTACACTACTTGGGATTACATATTGTTTATCTGTTTTTTTACTTGGATATTTTATTAACTCTGTTTTATCTTTATTGAACAATATTCCATCTTCACTGCAATAGCTCTGATTGTTTTCTTCCACATTTATGCTTGTTAAACTGCTACAATTATAGAACGCACTTTGTCCTATACTTGTTACTCCTTCTGGGATTTCTATACTTGTTAAACTTCTACAGCCACTAAATGCCCACTCTCCTATACTTGTCACACTACTTGGGATTTCTATACTTGTTAAACTGCTACAATTATAAAATGCCTGCTTTCCTATACTCGTTACACTACTTGGAATTTCTATACTTGTTAAACTGCTACAGTTATAAAATGCATAACCTCCTATACTCGTTACTCCCTTTGCAATTGTAACACTTTTTACATTTTTTATATTAGATATCATACTTTGATATCCTCCATTTACTTGTTTTACCTTATATCCATTATATTCACTTGGTATATATAGCACACTTGGAGATTCATATTTTGAGTTTATTCCTTTTATTGCTATCGTTTTCTCATTAGCATCTATTATATCATATATGAAATAATCACTTGGCATTATCCATTTTGTTGTAACTTCTGTTTCGAAAACTTTACCATTTAGTGTATATTCCAGTTTTGTAATGTAGCTTCCAACTAGGTCTTCTTTATAGCTACTTTCTCCATTAAATGTTATTCCTTCTGTTAACTCTGCTGTTTGTTCGTCTCCATTTGAGTAATATAATGTGTATGTAAAATCACTTGCTGTTAATTTTGTTCCTATTTCATAGCTTTCTTTTTTAGCCTTCGCACTTATGCCTATCAAGTAGAAACTTGATTGTGGTGAATTTGTTATTAACTGTGCATGTGTTAATAAACTATTATTATCTTTTGTATTTTTAAATGTTACTTCACCTATATTTTCTACTCCTGTTAAATTTATTATTGCCTTGTTTTCTTCTTTAGTTGAGTTTAATACTGGTATTACTTCATCTAAAGAATATCTATAATTATCTTCTTCTGTAATTTCATATTTATATGCTTCTACATCTGAAATTACTATTGATTTTATTAAATCACCATTTAAATCTGCATTTTGTTTTTCTTTATCTGAAAATGTTACAGTTTTATATAATGTTACTTTTTCTTCTCCACTTTCATCTTTTCCAACTATTTTAAACATAAATGTTGCATTTCCATGTACTGCTTCTAAACTATTTGCTTTTATTATTTTATTTATTGTTATTTTTCCTGTCTCTAGTTTGTTATAAGCTTTTAATTCTTGTGTGAATTCAACGTTTTTGCTATTTACTACAAATGCTATTTTTTTATCTGAAATACTATATCCTTCTGGTGCTTCTTTTTCTTGGAAATAATAACTGTCCCAATCTAAATTTTCTACTACTATTTTTCCATTTCCATCTGTTATATATTCCCCTACAAGTTCTCCATTTGATTTATATAATTCAAATTTTGCTCCTTCTAATGTATTTTCTGTTTCTTCTCCTGATGCATTACAACTATATTTTGTTAATATTACTTTTCCTTGTTTTCTTTCGTTCTTTATTATTGAAATTTGCTCTTTTGTATCACTGTTTTGTACACTTGCAATTACCTTGTTTCCATTTAAAAATGTTTCTCTATTTACGGTAAATTCAAATTTCGTATCTATTTTTTTATAACCTGATAATGGTTCTTTTTCTTTAATATAATAATTGCCCCATTCTATATTTTCTATTTTTAGGCTACCATTTTCATCTGTTACATATGGAATCTCTGTTATTTTTTCATATGCAATTTTTGCATTTTTAACATATGCTCTATCTAATCCTGTATGCCCTGATGAGTCTTTTCTATATGTAAAAGATATTTTATATGTTCCTGCATTTAATTTCTGTTCTACACTATTAAATCTTAGTGAATTATAACCTGTTCCATAACTAGTTCCACCAATTTTAGTATTTGCATCTCCAATTGTTTCACCAGTTTTTACATTTGTTATTGTGTAATATGCATAATCATAATTTACTGACTCTGAAGATACAGACCAATCAAATGTTAAGGTACCATTTTGTATTGTAAATTCATCTGTTTCCATTGTAGCAGTTGAATTGTTTACATGATAGTTTTCACTTTGCCATGTTCCATCTTCATTTTGTTTCCATGCATATGTTCCAGTAGATTTAAAAGTAAGCTGACTTTCACCAGAATCTATCTCTTGTCTTACTTTTTTATTTCCGTTTTCATCAAATAATTCAAATTCTACTCCTTGCAAAAACTTTCCTTTATCATCTACTTTTAGAAGTTCTAAATTTGCTTTGCTTCTTACTTCTTTTGCTGTTTTTTGTATTACATTTTCCACATTTTCGCTATCAACTGTGAATAAAAGCTTTTCTTCTGATAATTCATAACCATATACAGATTCAATTTCTTTTATATAATATTCTCCCCAAGTTAATCTTTCAAAAGTAACTTGTCCATTTTCGTTTGTTGTTTTTTCACTTATTAACTGATCTCTTTGATATTCTACTTCACCTTTTTTATTGTAAATATCTTCTTTTGCATATAATCCATATTTTGCTCCCTGTATTTGCTCAGTTGTTTTTTCATCTTCTTTTGTTAATGTTACAGTTCCTGTTTTTCTTACATTTTCTACAACTACTACTTTATCTTTATTAAGTTTGCTTAAATATGTATTTTTTTCTGCTAATTCATATCCTTGAAGTGCTTGTTTTTCTTTTAATATGTATGTCTTTCCCCACTCTAGCCCTTCAAATACTATATTCCCACTTTCGTTAGTTGTTCCTGTTGCAATTACATTTTGATTTGTATCTAATAAATTAAACTCTATCCCTTGTAGTAGGATTTCCTGTTTATTTGTATCTAAATACTCATCTATTTTATATACTGTTATACTTCCCTTTGCTCTTTTGTTTTCTATTGTTATTTTTATCGTTGGAATATTTCCTTCTAAGTCTATTTCATCTTGTGCTTTTATTTCTTCTGCTTGTTTTAATGTATAATTTCCATTTTCTATAATTAATGTATAATCTTCTGTTTTATCATATCCTAGTGGTACAATTTCTTCTTTTATTGTATAAGTTCCTTCTTTTAAATTCTTTATTGTTGCTATTCCTAATAGCCCTGTTAAACTTGTTTTTAACTTTTTACCTTGCTCATCATATATTCCAAATTGTACTCCTGATAATTTATTTTTTGTTACTTCATCTACTTTTAATATTTCTACATTATACTCTTTTTTAGTTAATCTTACTTCTGTTACATTACTTGGCATGTCTTTTAAATATGCTGCTTTTAATCCTGTATATAGATCTATTGCTTCGCTGTTTATTGTATAAGTATTATATGCATATTTATCTTCTAAGCTTTCATCATTTGGTGCTACCATATTTACATCTATATTTACAATTGAGTTTTCCTGAATTTCTCCTTCAATCTTTACTTTTATAGCTTTTGCTTCACTTTCTGTTTGCCATATTCCATTTGTATAACTTTCCATCAAAACCCAGTCATTTTCTTGTGGAGATATAGTATTTGCATAATACACCTTTGCAGTTAAGCCTTTTGATTCTATATATGTTGTATCTACATTTTTTAATTTTCCATACCATTCGGATTTACTATATGGATATTCTTCATCAACTTTTGTTAATTCGGCATGTTCTAGAACATCTATAAATTCTGTATCTACTAATGTATTATAACCATTTCTTAATTTCAATCTATATGTATATTCAGTATTTAGTGGCACTACTGCTCCACTTTCTACAAATTCACCTTTTGTATATTCAGTTCTTATTTCTTTAATTAATTGTTGATGTGATGCAAGTGCTAGTAATATATTCTCTGTATCTGAACTTGATGCCATTGTTTTTCCTTTATAACTTGATGTAAGCTGTGGCACAAATTTAGAACCTTCTATAAATGTGTATGTAAATACCTTATATGTTGGATCTGTTGTATCATAATAATCTTCATAACTTAAGTTTGACTCTATATTATATCCAATATTAAAGTCTGTTGAAACTATTGGATTATCTGCAAAATTAAATGTTACACATATTTCCTTTCCGTTCTTTTCTATAGTCGCTCTTTCCCTTAGATAGTCTTGCATATTAACATCTTCTGATAACTCATTTTTGAATTTTAATCCACTATATGTGAATTTTAATGTTTCTATTAGTGTATTTAATTCTGCTTTTTGATTTACTCCATATATTTGAACTTTGTTAATTTCTTTTTTATCCGTATTATTCACTCTAACAGTATGTGTTTGCTTTGTTACAAAGTTTTCTATTTGCTTATCTACTTCAAATGGTGACATTTGTGTATCTGAATAGTAATATGACAATCTTTCTGGTTTTTCTGGTTCTTCTGGTTTTTCTGGTCTTTCTATTATTCTTATTACATCAGTAGACCTTAATAGTCCTTTTCCATAAATTTGTTTATCTAATTCATATATTCTTGTTTCTGCATAATTTTCTTCTGTAACATCTGTTATTAAAGAATTTCCGTCTTTATCTATTAAATCTGTAAAATCATAATTTTTAATATATGTTGGATTTTCATATTCTGAATTACTTATATTTATTTTTCCTTTAACATTTATATAAAAACCTTTTATACTTTCTGTTAAACCACTTACTTCAACTCTTACTGCTACTGCATTTTCTAAATCTTTAGATATTTCTTTATCTTCCCATTTTCCTTCATATACTGTTGTATACTCTGAAATTCCTCTTGTATTTACATTATTTTTATATAATGCTTTTATTTTTACTGTATAATTTCCATCTGATAGTACATATCCATTTGAGTTGTAAAAATTATTTTTACCTGGCACTGTTACTTTTGTAAATTCATATTCATTATCTTGTAATCTGTAATATTTATCTGTATATATTTCCAATAAATCATCTGTTAAAGCTACTGTATATTCGTTTTGGTTTATTGATGCTACTGTTGTTGTGGTTGATAAACTTGCACTAAAGTTTATATCTTTTGATAAATTTTCTTTGTAAACATAGTCTGGGCTCATATTTTTCCCTGGAGCTATTATATAACCTCCTTGGTGTGATTCATCACTTATTTTCCTTAACTCTACCTCAACTTCACTTGTTGCAAGGTTTGTTTCTTCTTTTTCATCCAAATAAATTCCCATTAAATTTACTGTGTTCCTTACTTTTTTTCCAGCATATGATTCTGGATATCCTACAATTATAGAATATTCCCTTCCACTATTTTCTGGAACTGAAGTTTCTTCTACCTTATAACTTACTGTTCCATCTTCATTTTTTATTACATTTGAACTTTTTGCAATTACACATCCTTTTGGCAATGTATCTATAACATATCTACTTTGTAATCCTCTTGAATTTAACTCTTTTGTATTATATCTAAATGTATATTGCACCCATGCATAATCTGATACTGCCTTTCCTGCATCAACAAAATTCTTCAGTCCGTCCGCACTTGTTACTGCTTTGGCTGTTTTTTGTATGTAATATGTATCTTGCTTTGATGTGAATTTCATTTTTAATTCAGAAGATAAAACACTCTTTTCTCCATCTTTTAATGTTGCTTGTATACTCTGAGAATAATCATTTACACATTTTCTAGAACTAAACTCCCATAATAACTCAAATGAGCCATTAAAAGTTGCGCCCTTTTCTATCTCTTTATTATTATAAAATGTATATGTATCTGTCTTTGAGTCATATTTATATGACCAATCCCTTTTTAAATCTGTAGCCCCATATTCATCTGCTGCAATATCTATTGCCTTTTTTGTTGCATTTCTATTTAACTTACCTATTCCTGGGATTGTTACTTGCAAATCTCCTGGTAGATATTTTTTCTTTGAAACTTCATTTTGGTAGTAAAATGTTAACTTTATTACTCTATTCTCACTCTTTGTTGCATTCCATGTGTATGTATTGCCTGATACTCCGTCCCCATTTTAAAGCTATCTTAAAATCCTCTTGTGTGCTATTAACATTTGCTTGTTCAGCCTCATTATATTCTTTTTTAGCTTCATTTGTCTTATTATTTAAGCTCTCCGCATTAGATTTCCTTTCATCCTGCTTAATATTATTTTCTATTACATCAATGCTACTGCTTTTCTCTGTTTTTATATCATTATTTACCGCTTCACTTTGCTCACTACTCTGGCTTACCATATTTTCTGTTGCATATATTAACGTACTAGAAGTGCTCATCAAAATAACTACAGTTAAAACACACGAAATAAAACTTATAAACTTCTTTTTAAACTTATTCATAAAATTCTGAATCTCTCCTTTATACTAAAGATTAAAAAAACCTTTTAGCTATATCTATATAATTAAATACTAACATTTTATAATACATAAAAAAAGATAGCTAAAATAGAACAATTCTCTTACAGTTACGGAAGCTACAATTCCATCATTTATTAAAATTACATTACAATTTTGTAATACAAATGTTACACACTCTAAATCACAATGAGCCTTAGTAATAAATAAGAAAAAATAAGTTCGACCATTACACAATCGCTAGTATCTCTATTTAGAGTGTGTTCAATAAAATATGAAATAAGCACAAACTAAAGCGCCTTGGAGAACGTTTTTTCTTATTTATTACTTAGGCACCCTGCCGCTTCCTTACGGATACAAAACCTTAAGCATTTCTTCAAAGAGCCAATAAAAAAATATAGCAAAACATATATCTTTTGCTATACTTTAAACTAAAAATCTAAAACTATTTATATTAAGCATTTTGATTTACATACACAGCATATGCACCTTCAATTGTCGTATCTTCTGGTAAATTATCAGACTGAATAGCATAAGCCTCTAAATCAATTTTATAAGAATGTAATTGTTCTTGTTCCCCAACCAAATTTGCAAATGTAACTGTATCAAACAAAGTTCCGAGTTGTTTCATTTGTTCTTAACTCTTTATTATAATAATAAACATATGTATAAGACTCAATTTCATTGGAGTCGTTCAAATTATCTTTTCTAGCAGATACGATCTCCTTCCAATCATTATTTACATCATATGTAAACAACTGTGTATCTGTTGGACTTCCTTCATTTTTAACTTTTCCATTATTATCTGCTACCACTACTTTCTTAGCTGGTATTTTCACCTTTATATATACATAAGCATTATTGTTACCTGTATTTTTTATTTGTGGATCTTTAGCTATAGTAGCATTTGGAACAATATTTTCTGCATAGTCTGGAATGCCATTATTATTTGAATCTGTAGCAGACTTCCATTTTGGTTCTTGTAAGTCAATTTTAACTTCTCCAACCATAAAAGTATTCGATACCGCTTCAGCATCTGTTAAATATGAAAAAATTCCAGGCACTGATATAATGGCAATTATCGCAATTGCAAATATAATAACTCTCACATTCTTACTC
>OLPI01002293.1_pt1 | contig 15227 bp, 8 predicted proteins | sample 1672361 | NCBI WGS metagenome assembly OLPI01 (sample SAMEA3136675, study PRJEB25190) | human gut metagenome
ATAGAGCTCAGCGGTCAGTGTTTGTGCCGGGAATTCTTCTTTGGGCACATGTGTCAGCACTTTGGGGGCATCCACAAATATGGCATGGCCGCCTGCGGGACGTTGGTAGGGTATCCCGTACTCATCCAGTTTCATGGCTAGATAGCCCACCTGGTGAATGCGGGTTTCCAGATTGTCAAATTCAGTATTTTCATCCAGGCCGATGGCAAGGGCGTTCATGTCACGACCGTTCATGCCTCCGTAAGTAAGGTAGCCTTCGAACTGCACGCAGAAGCCTTTGGCACCTTCATACCAGTCTTTCCGGCGGGTGGCTATGAATCCGCCCATGTTGACAATACCGTCTTTTTTGGCACTCATCGTCATACCGTCGGCAAGGTCAAACATCTCGCGGGTAATTTCCTTTATGCTCTTGTTGCGGTAACCTTCTTCTCTCATTTTGATGAAGTAGGCATTTTCCGCAAAGCGTGCCGAGTCAAAGAGAACGGGCTTGCCGTACTTGTCGGCAATGGCGCGGACTTCGCGCAGGTTCTGCATGGAAACCGGCTGGCCGCCTGCAGTGTTGTTGGTTATGGTGACGATGACGAACGGTATCCGTTCGCTATGTTCCTGTAATGCTTTTTCCAGTTTTTTAGGGTCTACATTGCCTTTGAAGGGAATTTCCAGCTGTGTCTGTTTGGCTTCGTCTATGGTGCAGTCCAGAGCCAATGCCCGGCGTCCCTCGATATGTCCTTTGGTGGTGTCGAAATGGGAGTTTCCCGGCACAATGTCGCCCTCGTGCACCAAGTAGGAGAAGAGTACATTTTCGGCAGCGCGTCCCTGGTGGGTGGGAATGATGTATTCAAATCCGGTGAGGCGGGTGATGACTTCCTTCAGTTTGAAGAATGAGGTGGCTCCGGCATAGCTTTCGTCACCCAGCATCATGCCTGCCCATTGGCGGTCGCTCATGGCTCCGGTGCCCGAGTCGGTGATGAGGTCGATATAAACTTGTTCCGATTTGAGTTGGAATACGTTGTAGTGGGCCTCTTTCAGCCATTGTTCGCGTTCCTGGCGGGTACTTTTGCGGATAGGTTCCACCATTTTGATTTTCCATGCTTCGGCAAATGGTAATTCCATAGACTCTGTATCTTTAATAATTTGACAATAGGTTAACGGATAAACCGATTATTGCGGTTTAATGTGCCGAATTTAGACAAAATCTATGTAATAACCAATTTAAATATGACTTTTTGTAATGTAAATGTCCGGACGAAATCACTTCGGCCGGACATCATCAAATAAACTTGGCAGAGTTTATTACCTTCTTTACTTTCTCTGAATTAGGTTTGATGAATGAAATGATGGACGGTTTGTCCGGCTCATTAGACTCAACGCTTTTTCCTCGAAAGCAATGATAAAGTATGCATGGCAGGTCTTCTGACTTGTTTCTGTTGCAGGCGCCTTCCCGGAAGAATATTCCAGTGGCATAGAGTAATTGTCTGCAACGTTGCACGAAACTTACAGCAGCGGGACTGTCCAGGATTTACACCTGATTCCCTTTTAATCGCTTTCCCAGAAGAGGGGGAGCGAACCAATGCATGACAAAGATACGGATTCTTTTTGAGAAAACAATTCTATGAGTGATAAATTTTCTTCCCCTCTCTCTTTCTTTTTGCCGACAAATTGGCAAGGTTTTGCCACCCTCTTGGCAAGACTTTGTCACCGCGTTGGCAAAACTTTGCCATAGGTATGGCAAAAGTTTGCCAAAAGCATGGCAATAGGTTGGCAAAATTACTCTCTGATTGATAGTGGCTTAAGGCGATTTAAGCAATCCGTCATGTCGGTAAGGTGAAAAGATACCAATACAAGCCACACTTGCCACAAGAACCTTCTCCAGAGGTATGCAAAGCATTTTGTTTGGTGTGGTAAAACGGGCTGTTATCTCTCTTTTGCCAGTGTGAATACAAACTCCAGTCCTCCGCCTTGGTTGTTTTTGGCAGAGATGGTGCCTCCGTGAATAAGGACTGCATTCTTCACTATGGCGAGCCCCAAGCCGGTGCCGCCCAACTTGCGCGAGCGTCCTTTGTCTACACGGTAGAAGCGTTCGAACAAACGGTTCAGATGTTCGGGAGAAACGCCGATGCCGGTATCGGCAAAACTGAAATAGTAGTAATTCTCGTCTTCGCGGAAACAACTGATGTTGATGTGTATGTTGGTGCCGGCATAAGCGATGGCGTTGTCCATGAGATTGCGGAAGATGGAGTAGAGTAGAGAGTAGTTGCCCCGCAACTGTATCTTCGGTTTTAGGGAATTGACAACGGTGATTTGCTTCTGTTCCAGTTCCAGGGACACTTCGTTGACGATGTTTGAAACCAGCATGCTGATGTCCACCTTTTCCATATCAATCATGTTGGCGGCTTCGTCCATGCGGGTCAGTACGGATATGTCGCGCAGCAGGCGGCTCAGGCGGTTGCTTTGCGCGTAGCAGCGTTCCAGGAAGACCTGCATCTTTTCGGGTGCAATGTTTTCGTTGTTCACGATGGTTTCCAGATAACCTTGTATGCTGCTTACGGGGGTTTTCAGCTCGTGGGCGATGTTCTGGGTCAACTGACGTTTCAGCCGTACTTGCTCTTCTTCCTGGGTGATGTCGTTGATGGAAATTTCAAAGCTGAGGTCTTGGAAGATGATGCACTCCACGATGAAGGTGCGTCCGTTCTTGTTGATGTGTACGGACATCCTTCGTTCTTCGTTGTAGGAGGGGCGCTTCTGCGCCTTGTTGATGAAATCCGTTATCTTCTGGAATTCGCAGATGGAGAATATCTCTTCGGTAGCCTGCAGGTTGGAGTCTGAAATCAGATTGCCGTATTGGGTGAACAGATTGTTTACCAATATCTCCTTTTTGTCTCTGTTGAATACGCCCAGTCCTTCGCGGGAGGTTTGCAAATGGGTGATAAGCTTTTCGCGCTCAATGTAAAGCGCCTCTTTGGTTTCGCGCAGGCGCTTGTATATCTGTATGATATGCTGCGAAATCTCTCCAAGCTCATTGTGCGGAAAGGCGGCTTGTATGTCCATGTCTATAGGTTCGTTCTTGTCGGCTCTTTTGGCAAACTCGCGCAGGTGGTTGATGGCGCTGCCCAGTTTGGAGGTGAATTTGTAGAAGACGGATATCAGCAGCAGTGATACAATGACCGTGAACCAGATGTAGTGTGGGTCGGCAGCCAGATTGTTCATCAGGTTGACGTTGTAGGGGAGGGCTGAGCGGATGATGCAGCCTTCGTAGGCGGTGGCAGAATAGAAATAGGTCTTGCCGGTGGTTTCGGAGATGCGCCGTAGGTCGTAGCCCTTGCCGTCTTTCAGCGCTTTCTGCACTTCGGGGCGTTTGATGTGGTTGTCCAGTTCATGGCTGTCGTTCTGGGAGCTGTCGAACAATACGTTGCCATGAAGGTCTACCACAGTGACGCGCAATTCCTTGTTCACATGCTTGGAGATGTAGCTGTCCAGCATGGAAGTCCATAGGCTGTCGGGGAGGTAGCGAAGCTCCTGGTGCAGTCTGTCGTTATAATCTTGCAGCTGCATGTCCAGCAGCTCCACTTTGTATTCCTTTTCCCGCTGATACTGGTAGGCGATGAAGCAGGCGGCGAATACGAGGAACAGCGAGATGACCGAAAGGAAAAGTTTCCGGCTGAAGGACAGAAAGTGTCTGTCGTTATTCGGCTTCGAAACAATAACCATATCCCAAGCGTGTTACGATACATTTGCCATAAACTCCGATTTTCTTGCGCAGGCGTGTGATGTTCACGTCGATGGTGCGGTCCAGCACATATACTTCGTCGCTCCAGATGCGGTTTAGTATATCCTCGCGCGAGAATACGCGTCCTTTATTCTGCAAAAGCAGCAATAAGATTTCAAATTCTTTTTTGGTGAGCGGTGCCTCTTCGCCGTCAATGCAGACTTTCTTCTTGATGATGTCCAGTACCAGCGTCTTGTAGACAATCTGTTCCGGTGCATGTTCCGTTTCTCCTTGTCGGGTGCGTCTAAGTACGGCTTTGACACGTGCCGCCACTTCGCGCAGCGAGAAGGGTTTGGATATGTAGTCGTCCGCTCCCAGGTTGAAACCGGTCACGGTGTCATTTTCCGTATCTTTGGCGGTAATGAAGATGATGGGTATCTGGGCTGTCTTCTTGTCCTTCTTCAGCATGCTCGCCATTTTGAAGCCGGAAATTTCTCCCATCATCACGTCCAGCAGTAGCAGGCTGTAGCTGCCAATGTCCATTCTCAGAGCTTCTTCAGCGGAGTTTGCCGTATCCACTTCGTAGCCTTCGTTTTCGAGGTTGAACTTCAGAATTTCACATAAGTCTTCTTCATCGTCCACTACTAAAATCCGGTAATCGTTCATTGCTTTGTTGTTTATGTATGACAAGGATAAAACAATTCTCTTGTCACAAAGTTAAACTTTATTTCTTTTTATCGGCAAAAATAGTGCAAACCGAATGCAGAATTTTCATGTTTGCATGAAAACTTGTGCTGAGATGCAGGCCATTTCTACTTTCTGGGTACAAAAGTGAGGCTAATTTGTTACGGAATGATGAAACAAGTGTTACATTTGGGTTACATTAAATTCTCGTTTATCTAAAAGCCCTGTCACATATAAAATATTATCTTTGCTTCGTAAATATTGAATTGTATGAAAGAACTTATGTATATCAGGAGTTTCTCTAAAAGGCGTTTGCCGGTTATTGTGGGAACTCTGCTTTTAGTGATAATCGGCTCTGTCTGGCTGAATACGGCTCCTTTCCGTTCGGGCTTTGATATCGCGGATGAGCTGGGCGGTAATATATTCCCTTCCAGTATCCTTTCAGTGGCTACCACCGATGCTCAGGTCATAGTGCCGGTAGACTCCATGTATGTAGGTAATCCGAAGTCGTGCATCGCTGTCCGTGTCCGTTCGAGGAATGCTTATAGCCGGGTGCGGGTAGAAGTTGCGGAGACTCCGTTCTTTTCCCGTTCAGTGTCGGAGTTTGTGTTGGCAAAACCGCGTACGGAGTATATTATCTATCCTGATATCATATGGAATTATGAGGCTCTGAAGAATAACAACCAGGCGGAACCCATTAGTGTGGCCGTTATGGTAGAGATGAACGGTAAGGATTTGGGGCAGAGGGTGCGTACTTTTTCCGTTCGCAGCATTAATGAATGTCTGTTGGGGTATGTCACGAATGGTACAAAATTCCATGATACCGGCATCTTTTTTGCAGCATATGTAAATGAGGAGAATCCTATGATTGACAAGCTGTTGCGTGAAGCGCTGGATACGCGTATCGTCAACCGTTTTTTAGGCTATCAGGGAGGTGCCGAAGTGGTGGACAGGCAGGTTTATGCCTTGTGGAATGTACTGCAGAAGCGTAAGTTCCGTTATAGCTCGGTCTCCAATACGAGCCTTTCCAGCAATGTGGTCTTTTCACAGCGTGTGCGCACGTTCGATGACGCCTTGGAGTCCTCGCAAATCAACTGTGTGGATGGAAGTGTGCTTTTTGCTTCTCTGCTCCGTGCCATCAACATAGAACCTATATTGGTGCGCACCCCGGGGCATATGTTTGTAGGATACTACACGGATTCCAGTCATAAAGACATGAATTTCCTTGAAACGACCATGATTGGTGATGTGGATTTGGATGATTTCTTTCCGGACGAACAGTTGGATTCGACGATGGTGGGAAAGTCGCAGAACCAGATGTCGCGCATCACCTTTGACAAGTCCAAGGAGTATGCCAATAAGAAGTATGCCCAGAATAAGGAAGGTATTCATTCCGGCAAACTGAACTATATGTTTCTGGAAATATCCAAAGAGGTGAGAAGGAGAATACAGCCGATAGGGAAATGAGGCGTAGAATGCAAACAGCCGATTTTCACGAACCGGCCGTTCCAATCATCATCTATGAATGAAGACCGTTGAGAGGCTTCAATGAATTAAAACTGAACACTAGTGATTTCTATTATAAAATTTATCAGCGCTGAAAGTATATGTAGCAGGTGTATATGTCTCTTTACCCTCAGTGTCTTTTCCATTAACAATTGCCCTTTTGATTGTTGGATTTTCACGGTTTGCATTTCTCACACTCATGCTACGTGCTGTCATGAAATAATCTGTACCATTATATATGTCACCACTGATATGGAAATTCCACAACATGGAAAGAGACCAGTTTTTATAAGTGAAACTTGTATATATTAGTATTATGCTGAAAAATAAAATGTTAATGTAGATTATATGTGGAATTTATTATTGTTAATAGTCTAACACTATTTTTTGATGAACTTATGAATCATTTTAACTAATTTGCTTTTTAGAATCCTTATCCATACCAATATCCCCACGTAATCAAGTTCTTTTTATATAAAAAGATTTATGAATATGCTTTAATGCGTAAATCAAATAGTTCAAAACATTGCTATATATAAATGATAAATGTGATGTGTTTTTCGTTTTTTCGCATCATTGAGATATATTATATACAAGTACGGCATTAATATGATTAAGAGTTAATGCTTTGAATAATTACTAAATAGATATTTAAAACTTTGCAAAAATATAAATGCAAATGTTTTAATATTTATTTAGTAATTTTTAATTCGATTGATGATAGAATTTCTAAATTAATTCATATGTTTGCAAACAAATCCAAATAATAGAGCTTATGAAAAGAAATTATTGCTTATCATTAGTGTTGCTTGCATTGTTTGGGGTGTCTGCACCTTTTGCTGCTAATGCAGCTGTTGAAAGTGTGCTAAGTTCCCAAAGTACTCAGCAAGCCAAGAAAATCACAGGTAAAGTTTTAGATGCGGCAGGCGAACCCATCATCGGCGCCAGCGTGTTAGTAAAAGGTTCTGGTACCGGCGCTGTGACGGATATTGATGGAAATTTTTCTGTAGAGGCGCCGGTGGGTAGCACATTGGAGGTATCTTTCATTGGCTACAAAACAGTGACATTGAAGGTGACGAACGCCACTACTTATACTGTGAGTTTGCAAGATGACTCGCAAGCGCTGGACGAAGTGGTTGTGACGGCAATGGGTATCAAGAAAGAGCGCAAGGCTTTGGGATATTCAATGGAGGATGTGAAGTCGGATGAATTGATGAAGATGAAAACTGCCAATCCTATTTCATCCCTTTCGGGGAAAGTGGCCGGTGTGAATGTTACTCAGTCATCCGGTGCCGCTGGTGCGGGCGCTCAGATTATATTGCGTGGAGGAACGTCGGGTGCTGAAGGCAAAGACAATCAGCCGCTCTTTGTGGTGGATGGTGTTATTTTTGATAACTCTTCATCAGTGGTGGGCAATTCGGCTTTCGATGGTTCCATGCGTTCTGCCTCTACTACTTCCAATCGTTTGATGGATATAAATCCCGAAGATATAGAAAGTATGTCGGTGCTCAAAGGCCCTGCAGCTGCCGCTTTATACGGTTCACGTGCAGCCAACGGAGTTATTCTTATCACTACCAAGAAAGGTAAAGAGGGCGTGGTTGAAGTGAATATCAATTCTAAGTTTACTGCTTCATGGGTAAAGAGCCTGCCGCAAACGCAACGCCAATATGCCCGTGGATATATGGAAGACCAATATGATTCAAAGAAGAACTATACTGGTACTGTGTTTAATGACTTTGCTTATACTTCGTGGGGAGAGAAGTCGAACGCAGCTACTTATGATAACATAGGTGATTTCTTTCAAGGCGGAAACATTTTCGATGAAAGTGCCAGCGTAGCCGGGGGTACCAAGAATAGTAAATTCTATCTTTCAGGGTCTTACTATGATCAGGTAGGTGTTGTGCCCGAGACCGGATACAAGAAATATGCTTTCCGTTTCAATGGTGAGCAGAAGGTGGGGATTTTTACCTTTAACGCCAGTGCCGCATATAGCGATGCTCATACGGACCGTACTTTGACGGGTGCCGGACTTTATAATTCGAGTGGTAATGGTGCTCTTTATGGTGTGTACAACTGGTCTCCTTTCGACCGAATGACCCACTATCAGAACGAGGATGGTACCCGTTATCGTTTGTTTGGCGATCGTCTTGATCCATGGGACGAACGCGACAACCCCTATTGGATTGTCAATCGTAACCACATGTATGACGACATCGACCGTTTCAATGGGATGCTCAGTATAAAAGCCGATATTGCCAAATGGTGGTTTGTTTCTTATAAAATAGGTATTGACCGTTATACCCAAACTGCTTCCAACCGTTTGGCTGCCAATGGCGTGCTTAAACAAGTGTGGCAAAAAGGTATGATGAGTGACAACACCCAGCAGTTCCGCTATATGAGCCATGACTTTATGTCGAACATGAGCCATAAGTTCGGTGATTTCGATTTGAATCTTTTGTTGGGTGCCACAATGGACGAAACCAAGACAGACCGTAGCTCGATGATGGCTTGGAACTTTTCCGTTCCTGATTTCTTCTCATACGCCAATGCCAGTAAAGACAATAAGCAATTCACACATGCAGCTACTAAGAAACGTTTGGTAGGAGCTTTTGGAGAATTCCGTGCATCATGGAAAAATATGCTCTATCTCACTGTGAGCGGTCGTAATGACTGGACTTCTACTCTTCCTCTTGAAAACCGTTCGTACTTCTATCCTTCGGTAAGCGGTTCATTCGTATTTACTGAAGCCTTGCAGCGACTCGGTTGGCTGGATGACAGTGTGCTCAACTTTGGTAAATTGCGTGCATCGTGGGCCAAGGTAGGTAAAGATACCGGTGTGTACGAATTGGAAACTGCCTTATGGCCTACGGGTACCTATCTTGACGGTACGGTAGGTGTGGGAAATACTTGGACACGCGGTAATGACAAACTGAAACCGGAAATGACCAAGTCTACCGAAATAGGCGTGGAATTGAGTTTCTTCAAAAACCGCCTGCACATAGACTATGCTTACTATACCAACGATTCATATAATCAGATTCTTGCTCCTCGCGGTCCGCAATCTACCGGTTACATCTTTTGGAGTATCAATGCGGGCAATGTGTATAACAAAGGTATGGAACTCTCTATTTCGGGAACTCCCATACAGACTAAGGACTGGACATGGGACATTGGCTTGAACATGGCAGGTAATCGTGGTACTTTGGACGGGCTTCCCGAAGGTATGGGCGTGATGTATGTTACCGATGTGCAATATGCCGGTATGCAGGCAGCCTCGTTCAGCGGTGGAGATTTTATGGGTATTGCCGGTACCAAATGGAAACGTAATGACGCCGGTGAGGTGATACTCGACAAAAACGGTATGCCTACTTATGACAAAACCCTTGTAGCAGTAGGTAATCGTGAGTCATCGTTTACCGGTGGATTGAACAATACCCTTACTTGGAAGAATTTTACTTTCAATATGCTATGGGAATTCCGTGTAGGTGGCGATGTGGTCAACGGTACTCAATATGCTATGGATAACAGCGGTGTGAGCCAGTTCTCTGCCGATGTACGCAATCGTTCTCTCACTGTAACGGGTGTCAATGCCAATGGTGACCCAGTGACCAATACTTGGGAAGCCGATAAAACCTATACTTTTAATGGAGTACAAATGAGTGGCTACAACATCATTAAGGATTACTATCAGAACTATTACTCCAAGGAGTCAGCCAACTATATTACCGATGTCAACTCTTTGCGTTTGCGTTCTGTTTCATTGAGCTATGAGTTTCCTAAAACGTGGCTTTCCAAGATTGGATTTGTAAAGCGTGCTTCGGTATCGGTAGCTGCTACCAATCTATTGCTCATCACCAATTACGACGGTGACCCTGAAGTGGCTGCCGCCGGTGCAGGTGTAGGTGGCTCATCATCAGTAGGATTTGACTACTGCGGTGTACCTGCCACTTCTACCATGTCGTTTGGCTTGAATCTTACTTTCTAACTCTTAAAAAACAGAAGCAATATGAAATTATTCAAATCTATGATATTATGTAGTGTGGGTGCCCTTATGACTTTGTTCTCGGGGTGTAGTGACTGGCTCGATGTAAATGTCGATCCCGAAAATCCCACAGCCGGAAATGCGACCTATGATTCACGATTGGCACATATTGAATTTTATACCAACAGTGCCACTCAGTTTGCTGCTTGGCGTTCCAGTATGTCTATGGGCGATTGGACACGCTATTATGACGGCGGTACTTATTGGAGCATGTCTTATTGGAGTCCTCAGACCGGTGCCGTTACCACTCCCTACCAATGGTGGTTCTGTGGAGCTGCTGTAAATATTCCATTTTTGATTGACAAGGCTACGGCAGCCGAGGCTTGGCATTATGTGGGTGCAGCTCGCGTAATTCGTGCCTATGGTTTTATGCTTATGACAGACCTTTATGGAGAAATGCCTTACAAGTCGAGTGAGGCTGAAGCCGGTGTTACTCCTACCTATAATGACGGAAAAACAATCTATTTGGGCTGTTTGGCCGATCTTGACACCGCTATCGAGATGTTCCAAAAAGAGCAAGGGTCTGCGACAGCTTCGTTGGCTGTAGGCGATATTTGGAACGGTGGTAGTGTAGACAAGTGGCTTAAATTGGCATACTTACTTAAAGCACGTTACATTAACAAGCTTATTAAAAAGGGTGAAGGCAGTTATCTTGAAGGGAAATACGATGCCGCAGAAATCTTGGCTTGTCTTGACAAGGCTCAGCAAAGCAATGCCGACAATACCGTATTCAATCATATTGATGCCAATAATTCGCATGATGTATTGGGATGGGACGAACCGGTTGATTATTCACCGCTCTTTTCTGTATGTGGCATGAATGCCGGCTATATGCCTACCAAGATGCTTTACGATAATCTGACAAATTTTGCCGGAAGTGGAATAGAAGATCCGCGTGCCGATAAGATTTTACCTTGGGCATATTCGAAGCAATCAAGTAATTCACCCGCAGAGGTGAAGTTCAAAAACGGTTGGCGTCGTTCTATGGGTGTAGACATGATTGGCAATGATAGTCCCAGCCTTACCGGCGGACCGTTGCGCTCGAACTTCTCGGCAGCCAAAGGTTGGTGGATTGACAGTGAATCTTCTACCCGTAAGGGGGACACTATTTATGTAGAGTGTACCAGTCAGTGCAAAGCTTATCAAGGACGTCCTGATTTACTTTATCGTCGCGATGGCACTGATGCCTCTCGCGAATCGGGAACTTTCTATACTCGCGTGTCTTCTCCCACCTATATTGGAACCTATGCCGAAGCTTGTTTCATACGTGCTGAAGTACTCTTTAACCAAGGTAATAAAGGAGCGGCTTTTAATGCTTATAAGAAAGGTATTGCAGCCAGTATCGACGGTATGAACGATAAGTTGAAAGTGTGGTGCCGTGAAGATGCCAATTTGGAAGCATGCCCCTCGTTCTCTCCTATGACGCAAACCGATATTGACAACTATTTGAACAATGGTATCGGCACTGAAGAGAATATTACTTTGGGCAAGATTCTTACTCAAAAGCGTTTGGCATTGCATTTTTCCATGGAAATTTGGAACGATATGCGTCGCTACGATTTTAATCCGGAGCTTTTCTTAGGCTGGGGTATTCCTGCACGCTATGGCGTTGATGCTACTGCCCAAAAGAATATTCCGCAAGGTAAACAGTTCCGTCGTTGGCAGCAATGCAGTCATGAACTCAACTACAATACGGCCAATCTGCAAGCTATCGGTGCCACTGTTCCGGGAGCTGATACTTCAATTGCACTTTGGAATGCTGCCGAGGACGTATGGACTTTACCCGTATGGTGGGACAGTGCCCAAAACTAATTCTTCATTGCATTTTATTTTGTGATACAAATTCATTATCTTTACGCCCAAAATGTGGATTTTAAGATATAGTTAAGATATTGAAGGCTCTAATGGTCTTCATTCATAGATGATGATTGGAACAGCCGGTTCGTGAGAATCGGCTGTTTTTTTGTTTCGTTTGTTTGCATATCAACGGCGGTAATATGTTACTTTTGCCCTAAAACCGAAGATAGGCTGCACCTCAGCATAAAAAATGGACAAGTTCATTTTATTTTGCATTCGGTTTGTACTATCTTTGCGAGAAATAGCTGAGATGGTGTGAACTGTCTTTGCAAAGATTAGTCTATATATGGAACAAAGCAAGAAATTTATCTCTCCGGGGGCATGGTTCTCCATGACTTATCCGGTAGACTGGAATGAATTCGAGGACGGGGAAGGCTCTTTCCTTTTTTATAACCCCAATGAGTGGACCGGTAATTTTCGCATTTCGGCTTTCAAAGGGAATGCTACATATGGCAAGGACTCCGTGAAGCAAGAGTTACGGGAAAACTCCTCTGCCATTCCGGTTAGGATAGGCCGGATGGAATGTGCATATAGTAAGGAAATGTTCGAGGAAGAAGGTGCGTACTATACTTCCCATTTATGGATAACGGGCGCGGATGAAGTTGCCTTTGAATGTTCGTTTACGGTGAAGAAAGGAGAGCCGGTTGCAGAAGCGGAGAAGATTATCGCTTCGCTGGAAACGCGGAAGGATGGAGTGAAGTATCCAGCGGAGATAATTCCGGTGCGCCTTTCGGAAATCTACCAGATTAATGAAGCATACGAGTGGGTGGATACTACTATAAAGGAATCGTTGAAGAAGGATTTCCAGGGAGCCGAGGAAGACATTGCCAAGATGCAGCAGATGATGGAAGAAAGCAACATCGGTCCTAAGAAGAAGGATGCATGGCTGGCTTTTGGCATCGCGCTTTGTGTTATTTTCGCCAATGAAGTGGACGGTATGGAATGGCGTACCTTGGTGGACGGAAACCGGGAAGCGCCCATATTGCTGAACACGTCTACCGGTGAATGGATAGACCCCATGAAGCTGGTTTGGAGCAAAGTAAAGGCAGGAGGTAAAGTGAATCTGCCGGAGATATACAGCTCCTTGTTCTAAGGTCCGGTCATCTCGGTACTGTGATTTTCAACTTTCAATTTTCATTTTTCAACTATTAAAGCATTGGCAGCAGTAAATTCAATTCTTCAGGTGGAAAACTTGACCAAGTCGTTCGGTGACTTGGTACTATTCGAAAATATTTCTTTGGGCTTGTCCGAGGGACAGCGTGTCGGGTTGATAGCCAAGAACGGCAGTGGCAAGACGACATTGCTCAATATCCTTTCCGGCAAGGAAGGGTATGACAATGGCACCATTTCCTTCCGTCGTGATTTGCGTGTGGGTTATCTGGAACAAGACCCGCAATATCCCGAAGAGCTGACCGTGCTCGAAGCGTGCTTCCATCATGGCAACAGTACTGTCGAGTTAATCAAGGAATATGAACGTTGCATGGAAACGGAGGGGCATCCCGGCTTGGACGAAATTCTGGTGCGTATGGACCATGAAAAAGCTTGGGAGTACGAGCAGAAGGCGAAACAGATTCTGTCTCAACTTAAAATACGTGATTTCAGTCAGCACGTAAAACATCTGTCCGGCGGGCAGTTGAAGCGTGTGGCACTTGCCAATACCCTTATCACTGAACCCGATTTGCTGATACTGGACGAGCCTACCAACCACCTCGACCTCGATATGACGGAGTGGCTGGAGGAATATCTCCGCCGGAACAACCTCAGCTTGCTGATGGTGACGCACGACCGTTATTTCCTCGACCGCGTATGCTCCGAAATCGTAGAGATAGACAACCGGCAGATTTATCAGTATAAAGGCAATTACAGTTATTATCTGGAGAAGCGCCAAGAGCGTATCGAGGCCAAGACTGTAGAGATAGAACGTGCCAATAACCTCTACCGCACAGAGCTGGAGTGGATGCGCCGCATGCCGCAAGCCCGCGGGCACAAGGCACGCTATCGGGAGGATGCCTTTTACGAACTGGAGAAGGTGGCAAAGCAGCGTTTCAACAACGACAATGTAAAGCTGGATGTCAAGGCTTCTTACATAGGCAGCAAGATATTCGAGGCAGACCATCTGTACAAATCCTTTGGTGACTTGAAGATTCTGGATGATTTCTCCTACATCTTCTCCCGTTACGAAAAGATGGGTATCGTTGGGAACAATGGTACGGGAAAGTCGACCTTCATCAAGATACTGATGGGGTTGGAGCAGGCAGACAGCGGTATGTTGGACATTGGTGAGACGGTCCGCTTCGGTTACTATTCGCAGGACGGCCTACAGTTTGATGAGCAGATGAAAGTGATTGATGTAGTGCAGGACATTGCCGAAGTTATAGAACTGGGTAACGGCAAGAAGCTGACGGCATCGCAATTCCTGCAACATTTCCTGTTTACTCCCGAGACACAGCACAGCTATGTCTACAAGCTGAGTGGGGGAGAAAAACGCCGTTTGTATCTTTGCACGGTCTTGATGCGTAGCCCGAACTTTCTTGTGCTCGATGAGCCGACGAACGACCTGGACATCGTTACGTTGAATGTGCTGGAGGAGTATCTGCGTAATTTCAAAGGATGTGCGATCGTCGTGTCGCACGACCGCTATTTTATGGATAAGGTGGTTGATCATCTGCTGGTGTTCCGGGGGAATGCCGATATAAAGGATTTTCCGGGCAACTACACGCAATATCGTGAATGGAAAGAGGTGCAGGACCAGTTGGAAAAAGAAGCTGAAGCGGCACGCCAGGCAAAAATGGCTTCCGCTGTGGAGAAAACGCCGCGTCCTGAAAAGGAGCAGAAAAAGAAACTGACTTTCAAGGAACGCAAGGAGTTTGAAGCGCTCGAAGTCGAGATTCCTCAGCTCGAAGCCGAAAAAGCCGAGTTAGAAACGGCCATGAGCAGTGGCACGTTGAGTAATGACGAGCTGCTGGCCAAATCCGGACGAATCGCAAAAGTAATAGAAGCAATAGACGAAAAGACAATGCGCTGGCTGGAATTAAGCGAGCTGGCGTGAATAAAATGGAAGATCGTAAACCCATATTGTGGAACCGGAATTTCGTGCAATGCTGTATTTCCTATTTCCTGATGAACTTCTCTTTTTATATGCTGATGCCGACGATGCCGGTCTATCTGGTGGAAGTTTTAGGAATCGATACGGCGAGTGTGGGGATCGCTTTGTCCAGCTATACGATCGGCTTGCTCTGTGTCCGGCCTTTTTCGGGTTTTTTAGTGGATTGTTTTTCGCGTAAGCCGTTATACCTTTTCGCTTTCTTTGTTTTTGCTTTCATGTTCGGAGGGTATCTGATCGCCACGACGATGCTGACTATTATGGCTGTCCGTTTCATTCAGGGTGGCTTTATGGGGTTGACTTCGGTTGCCGGAAATACGATTGCGATC
>OLPI01002297.1_pt1 | contig 15215 bp, 11 predicted proteins | sample 1672361 | NCBI WGS metagenome assembly OLPI01 (sample SAMEA3136675, study PRJEB25190) | human gut metagenome
CTGGAGTGTCCGTATTACAACACTTGTAAAGATTATGGCTGCGCCGAGCTTTGCACTTGTTTTTGCGACAGCGATGACGTTTCATACGGAAGCCTGCATAAAAATTTGATATGGCACAGAACCCAAACCCTCGGCAGAGGAGATAAGTGCTGTGATTTTTGTTTAAAAGTGAGGGGCGGAGAAAGCCTTGAATAATAAATAAAACAGACGTATATATGAGCTGAATGTTAACGCAAGACGGTTTTATAAAAAATTAAATTATAAAGAGGTAGATATTATGCCTTGTGTGTTTAACGGTATTCCGAATGTCAATCTTGTTTTGCTTGAAAAAAAGCTCAGCTGAAAATTTTGTTTAAAGGCAGGGGCGGTTGTAATGAAGAAGATAAGTGTATTTATGATAATTTGTATTGCCTTGTTGTGCGGTTTTTCGGACAGCTCGGCTGATTCGTTTTACAGTGATGTAGGCGTAAATGATTGGTTTTATGAAAATATAACAGTTATGAGCAATATGGGTTATCTCAGCGGATATCCCGACGGAACATTTAAGCCCGATGACAAAATAACCGCGGCAGAGTTTGTGACGGTTGCGGCAAGAATAAAAGAGATTTCGCCCGATTCGGCGCAGAACTCTCATTGGGCGGGCGGATTGCTTGCCGCCGCACTTAATCAAGGCTGGTACGACTGGGACGAGATTCCGCCGACCGCCGAAAACTATGATAAGCCGATAAACCGTCAGCTTGCCGTAAAAATAGTTATGCGTGCATTTATGCCCGAAAAGAAAGGCGATTATTCGGCGGAAAGCGCAAAAATTGCGGATTTTTCACAGTTGGACGGCAGATACTATAACGAAGTAATCGCGGCGTATTCGGCGGGAGTGGCGCAAGGCGATGAAAAAGGGAACTTTAATCCGAAAGCGCCGCTGACCCGCGCGGAGGCTTGCGCCCTGATAACAAGAGCAAGCGGCAAGGCAGAGGCGCCGTCTGAAGTCAAGCCGCCGGCGCAGGACGAAAAGTATTTTGCAAACGGCGGAGTGTCAAAAAACGGAAGGCTCTCGGTCAAAGGAACGCAATTGGTCAACGAGCGCGACGAAGCGGTGATTCTGCGCGGTATGAGCTCGCACGGGATTCAGTGGTTTCCGCAATTTTTAAGCCGCGAGTGTATTAAATCTACGGCTGAGGCGGGTGCTAACCTTTTCAGAATAGCAATGTATACGGAAGAAAACGGATATATTCAAAACAGAGATTTAAAAAAGACACTTGAGAATGCTGCGGACACAGCCTCGCAGCTTGATATGTATGTGATAATAGATTGTGTCATTCGTTTATTGAGATGGAATACAAAAATTTTTATAGAAACGGCAATTTGAGATATTGTTAAAATGATTAAAGATATGTGTTGACATTTTAAGCGTTTTTTTATCGCATAAAATAAGGGGTTTCAGAGGTCAAAACGGGCAAGGTAATGGTTTTATATTACCTTGCCCGAAAATGCAGTTTTCGTTTTCTACACACATAAAAAATATCGTAATACACAAAACAGGTATCACGATATTTTTTGAGTTTTATAATATAGCCATTTGTGAAAATTATTTCTGCTCGGATAATAATATTATGTCGTATGGTTTTTCGGGGCTTGTATCACGCACAATATATCCGTTGCCGTGTACTCTTGGTTCAGGGATGTCTTTCGGTATGATTGTTATATAATTTTTCTTCGGTTTCCCGAAATCAAACTCCCATTTTTCGCCTCTGTAAACGCCGTCGTGAAAACTGTAACCGCCGGCATATACAATAGTGGATGTTACTGCTGATACGATGAAAGTTAAAATCCATATTTTTTTCATTGCCTTTTCACCTCCGATTTAAAGACGGTATCTGCAACAGTGCAAAATAGTTGCAGTTTTACTTATATTCGTAAATTCTTACCAATGTAACAATGGTTTGTTCCAGCGAAAAAGGTGTTTTCGGCGAAAACGAATCGCTGTCTACGCCAATCATTATTTTATGCGTTTTCATTGAATATACGCTGCTTTTAGCCCAATCGCTGATTGTATTATCATCAGCATACAATTTTTCTTTATCGGAGTTGTCTGCATCTGTTTTATAAACAAACTTAAACAGCCTGTCGAGGATAGTTGCGGCTTCTTCCCGTGAAATGGAATCATTCGGATAAAATTCCGTTGCCGATTTTCCTTTTATAATACCGTTTTCATATAAATATGCCAATTCTCTCTCGTCTTTGTCAACATCGGTAAACGGGTGAGTGCGTTCGATTACATTTATCTGCTCTTTTTCATTCAACATTCTGTAAGCCATACGGCAGAAGTCTATTCTTTTAGCGCTTTCGGAAAAATTTAATTCCAGCAAAATAGTCGGAATAAAAGATTTTTCCGCAGCTTTTGTCACATAGCCCAGCGCCCATTCCGAACATTTGGGAATGCCATCAACCGCATTTTGATTTATATAGCCGTTTATGCCGGTTTGACATATTTGAGATAGTTCGTTTGATACGGCGGCGGACTCCGCAACTATATATTCGCAATAATTCGGCTTATCATAATCGGCATACCGACCGAAAAACATTTCGCCGTTTTTGGTTATGCAAAGATACAGATAGTTGCCCGCTGTGCTTTGCAATGTAATATAATATCTTTCCGACGTCTGTATAACATAAGGGTTTTCTACTTTCTCAATTTTGTTATTAAATACATTATATTCCGATAAATTCCCGGTCAATACCCATAATTCGTTTTTTCTGTTCGTGTCCTGAATTGTGATTTTATCAAATGCAGCCTCTGCACCTTCCTGATAAATTTCCGAATAATAATTTGCAATATAATCTTTTATGGTATATCCGTTGTCTGCGTTTACAACACAAAGCGTTGTCGTCAAAATCATAGCGGTAATCATTAAAAAGCAAAGTAATTTCTTCAATTTACACACTTCCTTTCATTAAAAAATCGTATACTATAACATAATAATTATAACACATATATAGTATTCTGTAAATATATTTTCGCCAAATTTGTTTATATGCACAAATAAATTTACACCTGATATTCTGAGTCAAACTTGTTTTGATACAGAATATCAGGTGTGCAAAAGGGGAACGGGGAAAATGCCTTTTCCCCGTGATAAATACATTGTTGATACAGCTTATCTATAAAATGTGATTTTTAATTAAAGTCCTGTTGCAAACTCATCAATTAAATATCTGCCGTTCTGCTGTTTTAATATCAGATAAAACGATGTTTCGGTTTGATTTGGATCGAAAACGGAGTTTTCAGCAGGCGTCATTGTTACGTTTACAAGCGCAGCCCATTCGCCGACTATAAAAAAACCTCTTTTTCTTAAATCATCGGCATCCTTGCTTATGCTTTGAAGTGTTGCCTTTTTCATACCGAAAACGCTATTATCTCTGAAAAAATTATCTATGCAGTTTTGAGTGCAGTATCTTTTCATATTCCCGAAATCACCGTCGCCGAATAAATAAAAGAATTGGTCTATTGTATATTCGGGTGTTGTGTTATTATATTGACTTGTTTTTATAACCGTTGGCTGATTACTTGTTATTTCAATAATTTTTCCGTTTTTGTCAAAGATAGTGTAACCTACATTATTTACTCTGTTGTTCGTATCGACTTCCATCATTGGCTCCATTAGAGAATACGGGACATAAGTTAAGTTATCCTTTAAGATAGGAGATGTTTTAATCGAACGGAAAAAAATAATGGGGGTTCCGTGGGGGTCGATAATAAAGTCCGGTTTTCCTATCTCAAATGAAAACTCTATATCTGCAATATCCATCGTTTCTGTTATGACATCTGCTAAATGTACTTCTATTTTCCCGTTATCCCAAGTTATATAGCTTCCGGTATGATTTAAAGTTCCGATATTGGTAAGTGTTTCTCTTAATGGCAAATATACCTCGTCGTTTTCGATAAAAGGCTTATTCGTAAGTTCGATTTTTTCGCCGTTTGACAGAATTTCAATAGTGTAATCATCAGTCGTCAAATCTGATAATATGCCGCTTGCAAAAACCGTTGTTGAAAGCATTGCAACTGCAATAACAGCGGATATGACCGACATAAATCTGCTTGTTGTTTTCTTATTCTTAATCATAATAAATCTCCTTTTCAAAATTTTTTTACTGCTTGCCATTTGCGTGGTAAGCGGAAGCTGTTTTGATTTTCCTGTCGGAAGCAGGGAAAGAATTGTGCTTATATAACTCATTTCCTCGCTGTCCGTCATATTTTTTGTAACCGACATATCGCAGGATATTTCACACTCTGCCGCAATTTGCTTTGAAATATACCACGCAATAGGGTTAAACCAATGCACACATTTTACAAACTCTGCAAACCATTTATATAAAATATCGTTCCGCTTAAAATGCGTCATTTCGTGACGGAGTATGTTGTGTAACTGTTCTTCCGAAAGCTCTGTTTTCGGCAAAATCAGCATTGGTCTGAAAATACCTGTTATAAACGGTGACGCAACATTTTCCCATATCCGAACATTGATTCTTCTGTCGGTGTACTCCCTTGTTTCGGGGCAGGATATAACCTCGCTGTTTTTGCGTATTTTAATATTCAGCCTTACATAGCGTACAACATTTAAGAGCATTAAAGCTATTGCGCCGATAAGCCATACATACGCTAAAATATTCATTCGGTTATAAATTATCCTATCCCATATAACTGTTGCTTTCTGCAAAAGCTGCGGTTTTTGAATCGGGGCTGTCTGCACAATATTCTCGGTTGTTTCGGGTTGTTCACCGGCAACTGTTTGCTGTGTCTGTACCGTTTGTGTTGCAATGTTCGGCGCAGGCATCGGATTTACATTAAACCGCACCGGCATAAGCATTACAAAAAGTACGCACAGCCATATGTAATAATGCCACGAATACCCGAAAATCTTTTTCGTTATCGGGCGAAGCAGGCTGATAACAACCGCAAGGACAGAGCCTGCAAGTGATGTGATTAAAAGAGCTTTAAATAATTCACCAATCAATTTTACCCCTCCTTTTTCTCAAAAATCGCTTTCAGTTCACGTATATCCTTTTCCGAAAACTGCTCCTCCTCAAAAAGTGCGGCAACCAAATTTTCGGCTGAGCCGTCAAACAGATTTTTAATAAGATTTTTTACCTGTGATTTTTTATATTCCTTTGCCGTTAAAATCGGTGTGTAATACCACGCCTTGCCCCGTCTTTCGGCAGACAATGCGCCTTTTTCAACAAGCCTTGCAAGAAATGTGGCAATCGTTGTGCGCTTCCAGCCCTTTTCCTCAACGGCTTTTCCGATTGCCGTTGAACCTATCGGTTCACCTGCCTTCCATACTACCTTCATAATTTCAAGTTCCGCTTCACCTATGTTTATATTTGTCATAAGGCATACCTCCAATATAATCTACTGTCGTCGACATATATAGTCTACCACATTAGACATAGTTTGTCAAGACCTTTTAATGAATTAATAAATTTTAACCAAGTCTTAACACATAAAACTGTTCGGAATATCTAAATGCAATATGTAAGAGAAGACGGTATCGGATTAACCCGATGTTAGTTATCGGAATCCGATTTTACAGCACAAATTATCGGATTTAATTGATTTTTTTATAAAAATGATGTAAAATAACATAGAGATTTGCAAAGGAAGGCGGAAACTGATTATGGAAGAGAAAAGACAGTACAAAGGCGCGGTATTTTTTGATGTGGACGGAACGTTGGTTGACGAACGCAAAAAAATATATAAACCGACCGAGGCAACAAAATCAGCTATTGAAAAACTGCGCAAAAACGGTTGGCTTGTCGGGATAGCAACCGGCAGATCAAAATGCTATATTCCCGATACGGGAATAGACTTTAATTGTTATGTAAGCTGTAACGGCGCTGTAGCCGAGATAGAAGACAAAGTTATATTCAACGACTGTATAAAGGCAGAGGAAATTTTAAGGCTTGCAGGGTACTTCGGGAAAAACAGAATCGCATATGATATAGAAACACGCGATGTGTGTTATTATGATGAAAACCGTGAGGATTTGTTAAGAGCAATAATGGAAGTGTTTCACATAGACGGCGCGGCGTTTGTTCCTTACCGAAGCGGGAGTGCGTTTGCCGCAAACAAAATGATGATTGCATTTGACAGAGGTGAGCAGTTTGAGGAAATCAAATCAGACCTGTCGGGCGAATATCAGGTTATTCGTCATCATAAAAATAATTCAGCGGATATTATGCGCATCGGTATGTCAAAAGCGGTGGGAATAAAGGCTGTAATAAAATTTGCCGGAATAGATATAGCCGACACATATGCCTTCGGCGATGACGTGAATGACATAGAGATGCTGGCGGCAGTCGGCTGTGGAATTGCTATGACTCCGCATTCTGCTTCGCTTGAAAAGACTGCAAAGATGTTTACAGGCGGCGTTGACGAGGAGGGGATAAGCAGCGCGCTTACGAAACTGGGGTTAATCTGAAGAATGTTAAAGCCCCGCAAAGTGCTGAAGAACTTGACAAATCAGCCGATTTGTTATATACTGTATCTTGGTAAACAGTTGAGTAAAACGAGGAGGTTTTTCATAATGAAAAAGATATTGGCATTATTTATGACAATATTCCTTACCTGCGGCGCACTTGGTGTTTCAGCGAGAGAGATGTTTGACGATGTGTCCGATTCCGATTGGGCAGCGCAGTATATTTATAATTTGGCAGACAGAGGAATAATAGGAGGTTACGGTGACGGAACCTTCAGACAGCGCGACAACGTACAGCGGTGCGAATACGCAAAAATGCTTGTAAACATTGCAAAAATTCCCGTTGTGGCAAGTGCGGTCTCGCCGTACGCGGATGTTCCGCAGCAGGAGTGGTTTTTCCCTTATATAAATTCCGTGTCGCCTTATATGACAGGCTTTCAGAATTCTGACGGAATGTTGTATTTTGCGCCGGAAGACGCGGCAAGCCGCGAGGCGGTGGCTGTGGCAATGGTAAAGGCAAAAGGGCTTGATGTTACGCGGTACGAAGACCCCGACGGTTATCTGGCGGAAAGATTTTCAGACTGGTATGACATATCTTCGTTTAACCGCGCATACATTTGTGCGGCGGTTGATAACGGAATTTTTACGGGCGATGAGGACGGAACCTTCAGACCGGATGCACCGATAATCAGAGCCGAAATTGTTGCTGTATTGTATAAGGCTTTCCCTGACGGGAACGATGTTAAGCCGAATAATAACTAATTTTATGTGCCGATGCTGAGCTGTTGCAGTTATTTGAACGCGTCTTAATCGGGTTCGGATAGCTGATATCAGGGTAAACGGCGGAATGGAGATTTTTATGCCTAATTTAAAAGAAGTTTTCGGAAGTATGGTGTTTGACAATGCCACAATGCAGGAGAGGCTTCCCAAGGACATTTACAAGCAGGTTAAAAAGACGAAGGAAGAGGGGGTCACCCTTACGCGCGAGGTTGCCGATGTTGTTGCTAACGCAATGAAGGATTGGGCAATCGAGAAAGGCGTTACTCACTTTACGCATTGGTTTCAGCCGATGACGGGAATCACCGCCGAGAAGCACGATTGCTTTATGTCGGTTACAAACGACGGACAGATTATAATGGAGCTTTCGGGTAAAGAACTGATTAAGGGCGAGACGGACGCGTCAAGCTTTCCGTCGGGAGGCTTGCGCTCTACCTTTGAGGCAAGGGGATACACCGCGTGGGACCCTACATCCGATGCATTTATAAAGGACGGAATTTTGTGTATTCCTACCGTATTTTGTTCATATACGGGAGAGGCGCTTGATAAGAAGACGCCGCTGCTGCGCTCGATGGAGACGCTTAATACGCAGTCTCTCAGAATACTGAGACTTTTCGGAATGAATGATGTAAAGCGTGTAAGCATAACCGTCGGACCCGAACAGGAATACTTTTTGATAGACAGAAAAATTGCACTTAAGCGCCGCGACATTACATACACGGGCAGAACTCTTTTCGGGGCGATGCCGCCGAAAGGGCAAGAGCTTGACGACCATTACTTCGGCGTAATAAAAACAAGAGTGTCAGAGTATATGCGTGACCTTGACGTAGAGCTTTGGAAGCTTGGCGTGCGTGCAAAGACAAAGCATAACGAGGTTGCCCCCGCACAGCATGAGCTTGCTCCGCTTTATGCCTCGGGAAATATAGCGACTGACCATAACCAGCTTATGATGGAGCTTATGAAGAAGGTCGCGGAAAAGCACGGAATGAAGTGCCTGCTTCACGAAAAGCCGTTTGCGGGTGTCAACGGAAGCGGCAAGCACGACAACTGGTCTCTCGGCACGGATACGGGGTTAAATCTTTTAAAGCCCGGCAAAAATCCGCGTGATAACAAGGTCTTTCTTATATTCTTTTGCGCGGTTGTTAAAGCCGTTGATGAATATCAGGATATGTTAAGAATTGCGGTTGCAAGTGCCGGCAACGACCACCGTCTCGGCGGAAGCGAGGCTCCGCCCGCGATAATCTCAATGTTTGTTGGCGATGATTTGGCAGAGGTACTTAAATCCGTTGCGGACGGAAGCGATTACATAGCAAAGGCGAGAGAAATTATGACCTCGGGCGTTGACGCCCTGCCCGACTTTGCGAGAGACGCGACGGACCGAAACAGAACGTCGCCGTTTGCCTTTACGGGCAATAAGTTCGAGTTCCGTATGCCCGGCTCAAGCCTCTCGGTATCGGGACCGAACTTTATATTAAACACCGCCGTTGCGGAATCGTTAAAGCAGTTTGCCGATATTCTTGAAACAAAAGACGATTTTGAAAAGGCGGTAGATGAGCTTTTGCGCAGCACCGTTAAAAAACACAGCAGAATTATTTTTAACGGCAACAATTATTCCGAGGAATGGGTAGAAGAGGCGGACAGACGCGGTCTGCTTAACCTTAAAAGCACGCCCGATGCTCTTCCGTACTTCCTGAAAGAGAAGAATGTCAATCTTTTTGAGTCGCACGGAATTTTAACAAGAGACGAAATCGTTTCGCGTTACGAAATTGCGCTTGAGAATTACAGCAAGGTTATAAATATAGAAGCGCAGACAATGATAGAGATGACAAGACAGGATGTAATTCCTGCTGTTGCAAAATATGTAAAGGCGCTCAGCGATGAGATGATTGCAAAAAGGCAGATAAGCGACATTATTAACTGCGATATGGAAGAGAGCCTTATCCCTAAACTTTCTGACTTGACGGCAATGCTTTATGAGAGCGTGGAAATGTTAAGCAGCGAGGTTGTCGAGGCACAGGAGATGGAAGAAGGTCTTGAAAAAGCGGTGTATTATCACGATGTTGTGCTTGCCGCAATGAACGAGCTCCGCACGGTTGCGGATGAGGCAGAACTTTATACAGCAAAGGAATATTGGCCCTTCCCGTCATACGGAGAGCTGATGTACAGTATTCAGGAATAAAAGGGTGCATAGCACCCTTTTGACATATTTAACCTGAAGTTAGCTGTCCGAACGCCGATTAAGGCGGGTTTGGATAGCTAATATCAGATTATAGGAGTTGACATAAATAATGAAGCATAATATATTAAAAAGAGCCGCTGCCGCGGCGGCAGCAGCTCTTGTGCTGTCGTCTGCCGCATATGCGGCGGACGAACCGTCGTGGTGGGCGCAGACGGACGTAAGCGATGCAATAAATACGGGAATCGTTCCCGATGATTTACAAAAAAATTATACGGAAAGCCTGTCAAGGGTTGGGTTTACGCATCTTGCGATATCATATCTGGCAAAGCTTCAGGGGCTTACGCCGGATAAGCTTAAAGAGAGCGGAACGCCGTTTTCCGATACAGATGACGATTATGTCGCCGCGGCATACAGCAGGGGAATAATATCAGGCTACGGCGACGGAAGCTTTGCCCCGAATGACGGAATCACAAGACAAGAGGCGGCAAAGATTTTGATAAATACCCAAAAAGCCTATATGGGAAAGGAACCTTCGGGAGGCGGAGACGTACCGGAATATACCGATGCGGACGAGGTATCCGCGTGGGCAAAAGAGTATGTAGAGCTTGCGGGAAGAATGGGTATTATGAAAGGTATGGAAGACGGAAGCTTTGCGCCAAACGGTAATTATACAACCGAGCAGGCGATAATAACCTTCGGCCGCCTTTTTAAAAATGTCGATGAAGCCGAAAGCACCGACCCGTCGTGGGACAATGTTAATCCGCCGATTACCGCGATGCTGAAGGTGGTTGACGGCGAGCTCAGCAACGGCAGCGAAAATGTAACTTTAAACGGTGTTAATATAGGCAACTGGCTGCTTATTGAAACGTGGCTCAGCCCGATATCCGACCCGAACGAGAGTATGGCTCATTCTGACATAATAAAAGTTTTGACCGAGAGATTCGGCAAGGAGACGGCTGACGAGATAGCGGAAGAGTATATGAACAGCTATATAACAGAGGCAGACTTTGACAGAATAGCAAGACTTGGTTTTAACAGTGTAAGAATCCCGTTTTGGTACAGAAATTTTATGACCGAAGACGGCGAATGGCTAAGTGATAATCAAGACGAGATTTCGGGCTTTGCGCGCCTCGATTGGGCGCTTGAAATGTGCCGCAAGTACGGACTTTACGCGATTCTTGATATGCACGGCTGCCCGGGTGGACAAAGTATTAACCACAGCACGGGCATAAATAATAAGAACGAGCTTTATACAAACCGCGATTATCAGAAAATGATGGAAAGGCTTTGGACAGAGATTGCAAAAAGGTATAAAGATAACCCCTGCGTGGCGGCGTATGATATAATGAACGAGCCGCATAATAACGGCGGAAATAACAGCCCCAAGGCGTGGAAGCCCGAAAGCCCGCAGGCGGTCAGCCTGACCAACAGTATCTATGATACAATGATAAAGGCGATTCGCAGGGTTGACCAAAACCACGTCATCACGGTTGAGGGAATATGGAGTATGAAGGTTCTGCCGAACCCGGCGGATTACGGCTGGACAAATATGATGTATCAGCTTCATATATATGATGATAACGAGTATATGATAAACGAAAGAATAAAAGAAATGCGCGCTGTTCAAAAGAACTACGGCGTGGCGGTCTACGTGGGCGAGTATAACAGCCGAAGCCGCGAAAGTTATGCCGCGGGCAGATACGAAAGCGAGAACATAAACCGTGCGAAATGGATTTATAAGGGTGTATGCGCGGGCTTTGACGGCTGGAGTTTATTTAATAAAAATCTTGATACACGTGCCGATATATATACAGAGTCGGCAGAGAATTTAAAAAAGCTTCTGGGTGAGGATATGCTGACCGAGAACGGCTTTTACTTTGATACAAAAGAGTATAACAAAATTCAAAAATAATATTAAAAGCTTATTTTACATTTATCTTACAAATTAAATATTTTATTGAAATTTCCGGAATTTTGCTGTAAAATTAAAAAGCGTTGGACTATCCAACGTTCGGTAAGACTTCTTAACGGTATAAAAGCCGGGCGGTTATGCCACCTTATTCCCGCACTTACAGTCGGGAAGGGAGGTGGTCGCAATGAAAAAATACATATTGAGAGTAATTGTACTTACAATTGTTTTTTTGTTTGTGCTTACTATAAAAGTAAGATAGCCCCCACCGACCAAGTTTGGGCTATCTAAGATTGTTCAACGTGGCATAACCGTTTGAGGTCTTGCCTTTTTGTACTTTTATTATACATTTTCTTTGTGAGTTTGTCAAGTAAAAGCTTATTTTACAAATTAAATATTTTATTGAAATTTCCGGAATTTTGCTGTATAATAAAAAAGCGTTGGACTATCCAACGTTCGGCAAGACTTCTTAACGGTGTTTACACCGGCGGTTATGCCCTCACTTTTATATTCGCAGGCAGAAATGCCGAGTCTATGAAAGGGGGTATGCTTATGAAAAGTAAGCATTGTACTTATGGCAAAAAAGCTGATTACAGCTCTTTTAATTATTGCGGTCTGCGCGATAATTTTTGCTCAAAAGGTAATATAGCCGCCCTTCTTACCCAAGGACAGCTATTGTAAAATAGTTAGTTTTAAGGGCATAACCGTTTGAGGTCTTGCCTTTTTTGTACTTTTATTATAGCATATTAAATAAAAAGTGTCAAGCAAAGATTTCATTTAATATGATTCACATTTTACTTTACAACCGTGCAATTTTTTATCCCATAGTATTCAAGATTTTCAATAACAGAATCGTCAATGACTTCGCCGCCGACAATAAGCGGAACAGCCGGCGGACAGCCGATAGCCGAAGCGGCACAGATTCTGCCGCGGCATTTGCGGCTCGGCAAGACCTCGCTGTCTGAAAATATAGCGTCGTGCGGAGTCATTTTAACATTCGGCATCGGCAGCCGCGGCGGCCTGGATAAAATTTTATCTCTTCTTTTAATATTATTGATAATATTTTTTATTTTAATCAAGTCATCGCCGCTGTTACAGGGCGTAAGCATCAGAACAACAAAATCTTTGTCATAAAATTCGGGATAAACTCCGCCGCTTATAAAAATTGCGGCAAGCTCCTCACCGCTGTAGCCAAAAGATTTTGGCTTAATGGTTATTTTAAGCGGTTCATCGCCGACGGTATCAAGCCCGACGGAGGTAAATGCCGCTTTTAAATCTTTAGCCAAAGGAATAAATTCTAAAAGAGCCGTTTTATAGTCATCGATATTGTCATTTATCGCGTCAAGCGATTGAAGTATCAGATACGAAGGACTGCTTGACCCAAAAAGCGACATCGAGGCTTTTGCGTGCAGGTGAAAAAACGGCGGCGCGCTTTGCGAAATGTGAAGGTATGCCCCGCCGGTAATCACGGGCAGGGTTTTATGAGCCGAATCACAGCAGATATCCGCGCCGAGGTCAATCGGGTGCAAGGATCGGTGCAGAAGCTTTAAGTATGCGCCGTGAGCGTTGTCAACGGCAAGCAAAACCCCGTGAGCGCGGCAAATCTTTGATATGCCCGAAATATTCGCGATGTTCCCGAGGTAGTCGGGGCTTGTCAGATATACCGCAGTCGGGCGATGCTTAATAATCGCCGCCTCAACTTCGGAAGCGGACGGTCGGCAGCTGTAAAATGCTTCGCCGTTTGAAAAGAGTCGGATTATATCGGTGTCAAGCAGGGCGCAGGCGTTAAAAAAGGCCTTGTGCGCGTTCCGCGCGGCAAGAACTTTCGGCTTTTCGCCGCGCGATATCGCATAAGCCGAGATAAGATGAAGCATAGTCTGGATACAAAGGGTAGACCCCGCGGCAGAGTATATTGTATGCGCGCCGAATATAGCAGAGGCGTTAGCCTCGCTTTCCGCAATTATGCCCGACGCGGTAAAAAGCTCGTCCGCGCCGTCTACCTCGGTTATGTCAAACGGCTCAAAGCCGATGATTTTTTTCCCTTTATGTCCCGGCATATGAAGCCGTGACGGATTTTTGTTTATGTACTTACGTACAAAATCGCATATGGGCGTACTCATTTTGTATCACCAAGCTCCTTCGCAACGGCAACGGCAATGGCGCACTCCATTCTTTTGCGAAAGAGGTCACAGCCGTATTTGTATACGCCGCGGACAGAGCCTGTCGAGTGATAAGCGTTAGCCGCGCACCCGCCCGAGCAGTAAAGCTTTGCCCAGCAATCGCGGCAATCTTCCCTTGCGTATACGTTGCAGGACGCAAATTCATTTTGAATCTCGGTATTTAAGACGCCTTTCCAAATATCGCCAAGCTTAAACTTTTCGTCACCGACAAACTGATGACAGGGATATAAGTCTCCCCAAGGGGTAACCGCCATATATTCCGTGCCGGAGCCACACCCCGATATGCGCTTATAGATACACGGTCCGCCCTTTAGATCAATCATATAATGATAAAAGGTAAACGGCTTGCCCTCTTTGCCGCGCTTAATCATCAGCTTTGCCAAATCCTCATACTGTTTAAGAACAATAGGCTTGTCCTCCTCGGTCAGGACAGAGGGGTCGCCCTCCGCCGCGACAACCGGCTCCATACTAAGCTCGGTAAAGCCAAGGTCAAGCATAGTTTTTATGTCTTCAAGAAAGTCGGGGTTTGCGTGGGTAAAGGTTCCGCGCATATAATAGTTTTTGCCGCCGCGCGCCTTTACAAATTCCTGAAACTTGGGCACAATTTTGTCCCAGCTTCCGCCCCCCGAGTAGTCAACGCGAAAGCGGTCGTGAACCTCTTTGCGCCCGTCAAGGCTAAGCACAACATTGCTCATCTCGCGGTTTGCAAAGTCTATAACGTCTCTGTCAACCAAAACCCCGTTGGTTGTTAAAGTAAAGCGAAAGTTCTTGTTTTTCTCCTTTTCGATGCTTCTTGCGTACTTGACAAGCTCTTTAACCACATCAAAGTTCATAAGCGGCTCTCCGCCGAAGAAGTCAACTTCAAGATTGCGGCGGCTGCCTGAGTTTTCGATTAAAAAGTCAAGCGCACGCTTGCCCACGTCAAAACTCATAAGCGCACGCTCTCCGTGATACTTGCCCTGGCTTGCAAAGCAGTAAGAGCAGTTAAGGTTGCAGGTATGTGCAATGTGCAGACAAAGCGCCTTAACCACGCCCGAGGTCTTTGCTTTAAGAGTGCCGGCCATTGCCTCAAATGTATCGCTTACAAAAAGCTTGCCGCTGTCTTTAAGCGCAAGAATGTTGTCATAGCACTCGATGACCTCGTCAAAAGGTATGTCTTTATATTTTTCGGCAGTTTTTTTAATTACCTCGCCGCGCTCCGCTTCTTCAAAGCCCGCGATAATGTCATACGCGATATCGTCAACAACGTGAATCGCGCCCGAGCATACGTCGATAACGATATTATATCCGCCAAACTTGTATTGATGAATCATAAAAAGAATCTCCCTGAATTTATAAATTTATGCTGACTGCAAAAGTCTGAAAACGTTGATTTCAAGCCTATTTTTAAATCCCTCAGTCACCTATCGGTGACAGCTCCCTTTAGGCAAGGGAGCCTATTTTGAAGCCCCATTGTCGCGCTTTCGCGTCTGTCACCCTTGTCTAAAGCCCTATTTTTGCCCCTTGCCTAAAGGGGTGGCAAGGGAGCCTATTTTGAAGCCCCATTGTCGCGCTTTCACGCCTGTCTCCCTTGTCTAAAGCCCTAATTTTTGCCCCCTTGCCTAAAGGGGTGGCAAGGGAGCCTATTTTGAAGCCCCATTGCCGCGCTTTCGCGTCTGTCACCCTTGTCTAAAGCCCTATTTTTGCCCCTTGCCTAA
>OLPI01002299.1_pt1 | contig 15206 bp, 12 predicted proteins | sample 1672361 | NCBI WGS metagenome assembly OLPI01 (sample SAMEA3136675, study PRJEB25190) | human gut metagenome
TTGGAGGATTGCGGGAGCAGCGTAGCTGCGTAGCAATCCGGGTATCAAATGAGTGTCAAAAGACCTTTTGACACTCATATCATTCGATAATAAATGAAAGTCATCTGTTTTATGCTATTGGTTAAGCCGGTTGCGGCAGTGATTACAGGGCTGTGGCTGACCAGAGCTTTGGAATTGCTGTGGAGGACTTTCGTAGTAGAATAAGGAAAATAAGATTATGTATTTAGTTGTTGGACTGGGAAACCCCGGGAAGCAGTATGAGGCGACCCGCCACAATATGGGTTTTGATACGATCGATGTGCTTGTGGAACGTCATAAGATTCCGCAGGGCGGCGTAAAATTTAATGCTATGTACGGTTCCGGATTCATCGGAGGAGAGAAGGTAATCTTTATGAAACCTTTGTCCTTTATGAATTTAAGCGGTGGTCCGGTACAGGAGATGGCTGCTTATTTCAAAATCAATCCGGAGAGTGAGCTGATCATTATTCAGGACGATATTGATCTGGAGCCGGGACAGCTTCGTATCCGGAAGCAGGGCAGTGCAGGCGGCCATAATGGTCTGAAGGACATTATTGGCAGACTTGGCACACAGAAATTCATGCGTGTAAAAATTGGTGTAGGAGCCAAACCAAAAGGATGGGATCTGGCAGACCATGTGCTTGGCCGTTTTTCATCCGGGGACCGCAAGCTCGTGGATGAAGCAATTGAGTTTGCAGCAGACGCTGTAGAAAAAATCATAACAGATGGTCCGGATGCGGCGATGAATGAATACAACCGAAAGAGGGTTACTGAGTAACAAAGGAAGTCCAGCAACAAGCTGGGCTTCTTTTGCCCCTGGAGCGTCCCCCAAAAGCTTTGTGAAAATTATGACGTGCAGATAACTTGCAGGAATGGTTTCATGTTTTGGGTGGGCTCTGAGGTGAGGCTTTTGAGAAAAGGAGGAAAGCCATGCTTTCATTTACCCAGCCCCTGAAGGGGATGGCAGAATTTGAAGAAATAGAGAAAAGCCTTGAGAAAAATCAGGGCATTGTGCAGATCACAGGCTGCCTGGAATCCCAGAAGGCACATCTGATCCATGGGCTTTCCGGCAAAACACCTATGCGCCTTGTGATCGCAGGAGATGAGCGCCAGGCTAAGGAAATCTTCGAGGACTTGCGCTTTTATGACAAAAATACCATGTTTTACCCGGCGAAGGATCTTCTCTTTTTCCAGGCAGATATTCAGGGAAATCTGTTGATCCGCCAGAGAATGTGTGTGGTAAAGGCACTTCTGGAGCAGAAGGAACTGACTGTGGTTACCAGCATTGACGGCTGTATGGACTATCTGATGCCCCTGGAAGAAATCGGGAAAAAGGTGCTTCATTTCTATTCTGACAGCGTGATCAACATGGATGTACTGAAAAATACCCTTGTGCAGCTTGGATATGAACGCGTAGGACAGGTGGAAATGCCGGGACAGTTTTCTGTGCGCGGTGGTATAGTAGATATTTATTCCCTTACAGAAGAGAATCCATGGAGAATTGAGCTATGGGGAGATGAAGTGGATTCTATCCGAAGCTTTGACGCAGAGAGCCAGCGCTCTCTTGAAAATCTGGATGAGATTGCCATTTATCCGGCTGTGGAGTGGAATGATGGCAAAAAGATGGTATCTTTTGTGGATTATTTTCCCAAAGAAAAAATGCTTCTGTTTCTGGATGAACCCAACCGTATTCTGGAAAACGGACTGGGCGTGGAGGAAGAGTATGCCGCCAGCCGCACACATCGCGAAGAAAAAGGGGAAAAGAACCTTCCGGTTCAGTGGCTTTGTGAATTTTCCAAGGTTCAGAAAGAACTGAATAAACTTCGTGCAGTGTCGTTGTCGGCATTGGAGCCAAGAGGCGTGGAGTGGAATTTTGCCTCGGAGAAATACAATCTGACGGTGCAGAGTGTAACTTCTTATAACAGCAGCTTTGAGCTTCTGGTGGAGGATCTGAGAAAGTATAAGAAAAAAGGCTACCAGATTGCCTTGCTTTCCGGTTCCAGGACAAGGGCGGAGCGTCTGGCGAAGGATTTGCAGGAGCATGAGCTGAATGCTTTTTACGGTTCAGATTATGACCGTGTGATCAATCCAGGGGAAATTATGGTCCTCTATGGACACGCCCGGAAAGGCTTTGAGTATCCACTGATCAAATTTGCGGTGATCACAGAGTCCGATATTTTCGGTCAGGAGCAGAAAAAAAAGAAAAAGAAAAAAGTCTACAACGGCAAGCGGATCCAGGATTTTGCAGAGCTGTCTATCGGGGATTATGTGGTCCATGAAAAGCATGGACTGGGAATTTACCGTGGAATTGAAAAAGTTGAAGTAGATAAGGTCTTAAAAGACTATATCAAGATTGAATACCGTGACGGAAGCAATCTGTATATTCTGGCGACGCAGCTGGATGCGCTGCAGAAATATTCCGGCGCAGATACAGCCAGGGCACCGAAGCTGAACAAGCTGGGAACCCAGGAGTGGAATCGCACGAAGTCCAAGGTAAAGGGCGCTGTCAAAAATATCGCCAAAGAGCTGGTGGAGCTTTACGCTGTGCGTCAGGAAAAAGAGGGGTATGTGTGTGGCCCGGATACAGTGTGGCAAAAGGAATTTGAGGAAATGTTCCCATATGAGGAGACAGAGGATCAGCTGAACGCCATTGAGGATACCAAGCGGGATATGGAGAGCACCAAGATCATGGATCGTCTGGTGTGCGGAGATGTTGGATATGGTAAGACGGAGGTTGCTCTTCGCGCAGCGTTTAAAGAGGTGCAGGAGAGCCGGCAGGTTGTTTACCTTGCACCAACTACCATTCTGGCGCAGCAGGTGTACAACACCTTTGTCCAGAGAATGAAGGAGTTTCCGGTGCGCGTGGATCTGCTTTGCCGATTCCGTACACCTGCCCAGCAGAAAAAGACTTTGCAGGATCTGAAAAAAGGACAGGTAGACGTTGTGATCGGTACTCACAGAGTTCTTTCTAAGGATGTGGAGTATAAGAATCTGGGGCTTCTGATCGTTGACGAGGAACAGCGTTTCGGCGTTACTCACAAGGAGAAAATCAAGCAGCTGAAAAAGGATATTGATGTTCTGACTCTGACTGCGACTCCCATTCCACGAACCCTTCATATGAGTATGATCGGAATCCGTGACATGAGTGTGCTGGAGGAGCCGCCTATGGATCGTATGCCGATCCAGACTTATGTGATGGAGTATGATGAGGAGACTGTCAGGGAAGCTATCGGAAGAGAGCTGCGAAGAGGCGGCCAGGTTTATTATGTTTATAACCGGGTTACAGATATTGATGAGGTTGCCCTGCGGATTTCCAAACTGGTGCCGGACGCAAGGGTGGATTTTGCCCATGGACAGATGAGCGAGAGAGAACTGGAACGGGTTATGTATGACTTTATCAATGGGGACATTGATGTGCTGGTTTCCACTACTATTATCGAGACAGGACTGGATATTTCCAATGTAAATACCATGATCATCCATGATTCTGACAAGTACGGACTTTCCCAGCTTTATCAGCTGCGAGGCAGGATCGGACGTTCCAACAGGACGGCGTATGCGTTTCTGATGTACCGAAGGAACACCATGCTTCGGGAGGTGGCGGAAAAACGACTTTCTGCTATCCGTGAGTTTACAGATCTGGGAAGTGGATTCAAGATCGCCATGCGTGACCTGGAGCTTCGTGGCGCGGGAAATCTGCTGGGAGCACAGCAGCATGGTCATATGAACGCAGTGGGCTATGACCTTTATTGCAAAATGCTCAGTGAGGCGGTCAAGGAAGCAAAGGGAATCCATACTATGGAGGACTTCGAGACTACCATTGATCTGAATATGGATGCTTTTATTCCGGATACCTACATCAGCAATGAATTCCAGAAGCTGGATATTTATAAGCGCATTGCAGGGATTGAGTCCCAGCAGGAGTATGATGATATGCTGGAAGAACTGATCGACCGGTTTGGGGAGCCGCCGAAAGCAGTGCTGAATCTGCTAGCTATTGCAAGACTGAAAGCACTGGCACATCAGGGCTACATTACGGAAATCAAGCAGATGCAGCGTGAGATCAGGATCACCCTTTACAAAAATGCACATCTGAACCCGGAAGGAATTCCGCCGCTGGTTGCCAAGTACCGCAGACAGCTGCAGTTTAAACCGGATAAAGAGCCGAAGTTCCTGTTTGCACCGGTGGGGGATATTGTGCAGGCGCTGACGGTGTTTGCAAAGGAACTGATGGAATTGGTGGAAGAGGAAGGAAAGAGCGAAAAGTAGTAGACGGCTGGGCTGTTGAATGCTTTCGGATATTTTGATTTAAAGTAGTCTCTGGGTGGGGAAGATCCGATGGAAATTCGCGAAAATTGTGTGAATTCTATCAGATTTTCCCCTTTCTACTTGCCCTCATGGGAAAAAAGTTTTATACTCTTATTAGCGTGTCCGCATTGGGAAATCATGCTGGCTGTGCGTGGTGACTAAGCGGCACATCAGTGAAAGGGTAATTGGTGATCAATATGAAGAAAATCGTGAAGAACACAACCGTAGTGGCATTAAGTGGCGTAATGGCAATTGGAATGCTTTCCGGATGTGGAAGTAAGTCTATAGATGGAGAGAAGACCGTTGCGACTGTGGATGGCACAGACATTCCTATGGGGGTTGTAAGTCTGTACGCACGTGAGTCACAGGCACAGACGGTTGCCATGTATAAGAGCTTTATGGGAAGTGCTGGAAATATCTGGAGCCAGGTTGTAGACGAAGATGCTGGCACTACATACGGCGAGCAGGCAGTAGGACAGTTCCTGGAGCAGGTTGAGCTGATGTACATCATGAAGGAGAAGGCAGCTGATTACGGTGTTGAGGTTACTTCTGATGATGAGACTGCTATTGCAGATGCAGCAGCACAGTTTATGCAGGACAATGACGAGGACACTCTGAAGGAGCTTGCTGTTTCCGAAGACCAGGTTAAGACTCTTCTGGAGCTTGAGACTTACCGTCAGAGAATTTACGATCCGATCCGCAATGAGGCTGAGGTTAACATAACGGATGAGGAGGCACAGCAGTCTTCTTTCAGCTATGTAAGTATTTCCATCAGTGGAGATGACCTTACCGATGATGATATTGCTACCCGCAAGGAGCAGGCACAGGAGATCCTGGATAAGATGAAAGAGGATCCGACAGCAGACATGGGCGAGACAGCCAAGGCTGTTGATGATACTTACAGCGGACTGACCGGAACTATTTTCACAAATGACAGTGATGATGAGGATATTTCCAATTCTTATGATGACGCTGTTGTAGAAGCGCTGAGAACTCTGAAGGACGGCGAAGTTTACGGCGAGCTGGTTGAGACTGATAGCAGCGTATACGTGCTTCGGATGGACAAAGTAAATGACGAGGATGCAACCGCTTCCAAGAAAGAGTCCCTTGAGAACACCAAGCGCAGCGAATACTATTCCGAGACAACTCAGAAATGGCTGGATGATGCTGATATTACTGTAAATGATAAGGTGCTTTCTACTTTGACAATTACAGATGAGCACAGTTTCACAATTAAAGAGACTACAGCGGATACAAGTGAAGATGCAGCAGCAGATACAACAGATGCTACTGAGGATACTGCTTCTGAGGATGTCGAGGCAGCAGATGAGAGCGATGATGCTGATACTGCTGAGACAGATGCTGCAAAGAGCGACAGCGCAGAGGAAGCTGATACTACAGACAGCGCTGACAGTACAGACGAGACTGCAGAAGCGAACAGTGCAGACAGCAAGGCCGAGGACAGCAGCGAGAGCGCTGATTCTGAGGAGAACGCAGAGGATACTGCAGAAGAGACAACTGAGGAGAACTAAAAGTGAGATAAAGACCGAAACTTGTTATATCGTATGTATTGCAAAATGTTTTCTGAAAGAATTGAGATTATATAAAGTGGAGAAAATGATAAAAGAGCCTGCCTGGGGTGATTCGGGCGGGCCCTTTGTCTATACAAAGTAAAATACTTATGAAAAAAAGCTTTTCGCTACAAAGTAAGGTTTGAGAAAATGCAGGTACAGCAGATTGAACATGTGGATAACAATTACACAGGGGGACAACATGAAAAAGATACTTCTTATTGCAACCGGGGGGACCATTGCTTCCAAATATACAGCAGAGGGGCTGGCACCGCAGATTTCTGCAGATGAGCTGTTGGAATATATTCCTGAAGCCCGGGAATTCTGCACCATTGATACCGTTCAGCCTTTTGCCCTGGACAGTACCAATGTGTGCGCAGACCATTGGCTGAAGCTGGCCAGACTGATCGAATCCAAATATGAATTTTATGATGGCTTTGTGCTTTGCCATGGAACGGACACTATGGCATATACAGCTGCTGCTTTGTCTTATCTGATCCAGAATAACCGCAGACCTATCGTGATTACCGGTGCACAGAAACCTATTGACCTGGCAATTACAGATGCACGTTCCAATCTTCTGGACAGTCTCCGCTTTGCCTCTCACGACCGCGCTCATGGAATTTCCATTGTGTTTGGGGGAAAAGTGATCGCAGGAACCAGAGCAAAGAAGGAATTTTCCAAAAGCTACAATGCCTTTTCCAGCATTAATTATCCGGATATTGCATCCATTCACGATCAGAAGATCATTTTTTATATTGATGACAAAGACCAGTCCACCAAGCCACTGGTGTTTTATCATGAGATGAATCAGAAGATTTTTCTGCTCAAACTGATTCCGGGGATTGACGGGAAAGTATTGGATGCTCTTTTTCCATCTTATTCCGGACTGATTATTGAATCCTTCGGCGTAGGCGGTCTGCCTCATTACGAAAATGATAATTTTATAGATGCGATTGCGCACTGGATCGAGGCTGGCAAGCCTGTGTGCATGGCGACCCAGGTTACCCATGAGGGAAGTGACATGGAAGTTTACCAGGTTGGAAAAGTCATCAAGGAACGGTTCCCGGTGCTGGAGTCTTATGATATGACGCTGGAGGCGTCTGTGACGAAAATGATGTGGGCGCTGGGACAGACACGGGATATGGAGAAGTTTAAGGAGTTATTTTATACGACCATTAATCATGATTTATTGTTTCTGTAAGTAAGTCTTGAAATTTTCTGGAGTGTTAAGCTAAAATAAAAAAGCTGAAATCATAGAGCTGATAATACTTTCAGAGAATCTTTATGAATGGAGAGCAAGGCAACAGACTCAAATTCATATCAGAGATGGGATATCGGTTTTGAAAACATATTTTCTGGAATACTGGAGGACATATATAAATGAACAAAAAAGAAATTTCTGAAATCAAGAAACAGCTGACACCAGCCAACTGCAACATTACCAGAATTTGTGGATGCTATGTGGATGCTGAAAAGAATAAAAAAACAGAACTGAAAGAAGCATTCCTTTCCCTTTCGGAGGAAGAAATGTTCAAATATTTTGAAATATTCAAGAAAACCCTTTCTGGTACTCTTGGAAAGAACCTGATGAATATGGAATTCCCTCTGGCAGAGGAAAAAGAGGGTGGCAAACACGAATTCCTCATGAAGCTCCGCGCCAGTAAACTGAAGGATGACGCTTTAATCGAGAGCTTTTATGACAAAATTATTGAAAATTACGATTATCCGGAAAATTACTACATAATCCTGGTACACGCTGTGTACGATATCCCGGGAAGAACTTCAGATGGAATCGATATGGATGATGCTTCTGAAGAGATTTATGAGCACCTTCTTTGCAGTATCTGTCCAGTGAAGCTGTCTAAAGCAGGTCTTTGCTACAATGCGGAGGCAAATTTGATCCAGGACCGTATCCGTGACTGGATCGTGGAAATGCCAGAGAACGGCTTCCTTTTCCCGTTATTTAATGACAGAAGCACAGACATCCACGGCATGCTCTACTATTCTAAGAATGCAGAGCAGCTTCATGACATTTTCGTGGACGAAGTGTTTGGATGTACAGCACCGCTTTCCGCAGGCGGACAGCGTGATTCTTTCAACATGCTGGTGGAGGAAACCCTTGGTGACGATTGCCAGTATGACACAGTTATTGGAATCCATGAGAAATTGAACGAGATCATTGAAGCACAGAAAGATTCCCCAGACCCGGTTGTGCTCACTCAGTCTGAGGTGAAACGTCTCTTTGAGGACTGCGGTGTAGAAGACGAGAAACTGGAAACTTTTGATAACCAGTATGAGGCTGTAGCCGGTGAAAAAGCCACCATGGTAGCCTCTAATATTACCAATACCCGTAAATTCGAGATCAAAACTCCGGATGTAGTGATCCATGTTGAACCAGATAAAGTGGAACTGGTGGAGACCAGGATCATTGACGGCCGCAAGTGTCTGGTGATTCCTATGGAAGACGTAGAGATCAACGGAATCCGTGTGCGGATGGGCGGGGAGAGCAGTGAGGAATCCGAGGAAGAGTTTGAGTAATATTCTTGGTTGTGATAAAATTTTTTTGCCGAATATGAAATATAAAAGGCTTGTTGTAAAAGAAATAGTTGTAAAACAAATAGTTTTAAAACAGGAAGGATGCAATTCTTGGCGAGTTGCATCCTTCCTGTTTTTGCCTGGATGAGGGTTTCATAATGGGGGCATGCAAATTGTGGGAATGATTTTGGGGCGTAATCTGGAATTAAGAATATCAGAAGTAAAACCTAAATAATTCTACGATTGTAGAAAAAGTGATTGACATTTAATTTCTACAGATGTAGTATATAACCAACTTCTACAAAAGTAGAAAATGAAAGGGGATTTTACTATGAAAATGAAACTGGTTAAAATGATAGCACTTATGGCGGCGGTGACATTAAGTGGTTGTTCAGCTGGAACTTTAGAAAATACCGGAAATTCTGCCTCTGATTCTGCTGCAAATATAGTATCTTCAAATAAAAAGGCTTCTTCATCCACGAAGGGATCAAATACTGTAAGTTCCATTGGTACGGCAGGTAATACTGCAAGTGGTGCAGCAGGTAATACCGCAAATAGCACAGCTGGTAATACTACAGGTGGCGCGGCAGGGAATACCACAGCCAGTACAGCAGGTAATACCACAGCTGGAACAGCAGGGAATACCACAGGTGGTGCGGCAGGGAATACCACAGCCAGTACAGCAGGTAATGCCACAGCTGGTACGACAAGTAATACCACAACTGCCACAACAGATGCTACATCCGATATTCTTTCCACCACAACAATCACCCTGTATGATAGTGATGGAAATACAGTTTCTGTAGAAAGAACAATTTACAAAAATTATGACTGCGAATATGTAGATGCTGACGGTATGGAATACAGCACCGATGACGATGTTTATTTTACAGATGAAAATGGAAAGACCTACCAGTCCTTAAATGACAGTACCCATTATTTTGGTGCCGAGTTAGAGCAGCATGTATTACAAGATGCCAATGGAAACGGTGTGACAGTTACAGAAACAACTAATGGAGATTATTACTATATGGATGATAATGGTACTGGTTATATTGACAACGGCGACGGAACCTGGACGGATGAGAATGGGAATAGTTATACAGAATAAGAGGAGGGATGCGGCTGAAAGCTTTTTCAAAAAGGTGTCAGGCTGTGTACCATTCTCGGGCTATGGAAATGTGGTGTTTGGCTTTTTTAGTCATACACCCTTTTTTCGTATTAAAGACTGGCAAAAATCCTCAGTGGAATAAATCGCAGTGCTGTGTTAATATAGAAGAAAATTGTTATTGTTTATTGGTAACGCAAAATCGCAGAAAGGACGGCTGTCTTATGGGAATCTACCTGAATCCGGGGAATAATAAATTCAAAAGAGCGGTGAATTCGGATATTTACGTGGATAAAACAGGATTAATAAAATATACAAATAGTATTGTCGATACGCTGCAGTCCTGTGTATGTGTCAGCAGACCAAGGCGTTTTGGAAAGTCTATGGCAGCAGATATGCTTACGGCTTATTACAGTAAGGGCTGTGATTCCAGAGAACTCTTTTCCGGTTTGGAAATTGCCAAGGATGAAAGCTTTGAGGAACATTTGAATAAATACGATACCATTTTTCTGAACATGCAGGAATTTTTGAGCAGAAGTTCAAATGTGAAGGAATTGTTGGAGAGAGTAGAAGGCAAAGTAATCCGCGAATTGAAGAAACAGTACCCTGATGTGGAATTATATGACGAAAATGATCTGGCGGAAACTATGCAGGATATTTTTGCAGAAAGTGAGTGCCCTTTTATAGTTATTATTGACGAGTGGGATTGTATTTTCCGGGAGTTCAAACATGATAAGGCTGCGCAGGAGATTTACCTTGATTTTTTGCGTGATCTGCTTAAGGATAAAGAATACATTTATCTTGCCTATATGACGGGAATTTTGCCAATAAAGAAATACGGAACCCACAGTGCACTGAATATGTTCGATGAATTTTCAATGATTGATCCGGGCCCCTTGGCTGAATATGTAGGTTTTACAGAAAAAGAAGTAGAAGCACTTTGCCAGAAGTATCAGATGGATATTAATGAGATCAAAAACTGGTATGATGGTTATTCTTTTGAAGAAGTAGAATCTGTATACAGCCCGAAGTCGGTTGTGAGCTGCATGCGCCTTGGAAAACTGGGAAATTATTGGAATCAGACAGAGACTTTTGAGGCATTGCAGATTTATATTGATATGAATTTTGAAGGACTCCGGGATGATATATTAAGTATGATTGCCGGAGAAACAGTACCAGTGAACACCAGAAGCTTTACAAATGATATGACAACTTTCAGAACAGAGGATGATGTACTTACACTGTTGATTCACTTGGGCTATCTGGGGTATCGTTATGCAGATAAAACAGTTTTTATTCCAAATGAGGAGATTCGTTCCGAATATGTAAGCGCTATTGCTGTGTCTGATTGGGGTGAAGTTTCTAAAGCATTAAAAAATTCAGCAGATACATTGCAAGCCATATGGCAGGGAAGAGAAGAGCAGGTCGCAGAGGGCATTAGGCAGGCGCACTTTGAAACATCTCATCTCCAATATAATGACGAAAATGCGCTTAGCTATACCATTTCGCTTGCACTTTATGCAGCACGTAATTTTTACACAGTACACCGGGAACTCTCAGGGGGAAAAGGCTTTGCAGATATTGTTTATGTTCCAAGAAAGCGCTTCTTAGATAAACCAGCATTGGTAGTTGAATTAAAATGGGATAAAAACGCAGAAGGTGCAATCCAGCAAATTAAGGAGAAAGAATACTGTCGCAGTCTGGAAGAATACAAGGGAAACTTGCTGTTAGTCGGAATTAATTATGATAAGAAAACACAGGTGCATACCTGTAAAATAGAACAATACAGAAAAGAGGAATCCATATGACTCTGGCACAACTTCGTTACGCGATTACGGTGGCGAATTCCAATTCTATGAATGAAGCTGCCCGGAATCTTTTTATATCACAGCCCAGTTTGTCCTCAGCAATCCGTGAACTGGAGGAGGAAATCGGAGTGGAGCTTTTTCGCAGGACCAACCGTGGAATTTCCGTAACCCCTGAAGGCGAGGAATTCTTAGGCTACGCCCGCCAGGTGGTAGAGCAGTACGAGCTGATCGAATCCAAATACGTTTCCAAGGAACATACCAAGAAGAAATTCAGTGTTTCCATGCAGCACTACACCTTCGCAGTAAATGCTTTCGTGGAAATGGTGAAGCAGTTCGGAATGGACGAATACGAATTCGCCGTCCACGAAACCCGCACCTACGACATCATCACCGACGTAAAAGACTTCAAAAGCGAGATCGGCATCCTTTACCTGAACGACTTTAACCACAAAGTCCTTGAGAAACTTTTCCACGAGTTCAATTTGGAATTCCACCCAATTCTGGAATGCAGCATCTATGTCTACATGTGGAAAGGCCATCCCCTTGCCGACCGCGACCTGATCACCCTGGAAGACCTTCGCGAGTACCCCTGCCTCTCCTTCGAGCAAGGCACCTACAACTCCTTCTACTTCGCCGAAGAAGTCCTGAGCACCTACGAATACAAACGCCTTATCAAAGCCAACGACCGCGCCACCCTCCTGAACCTGATGGTAGGCCTCAACGGCTACACCCTCTGCTCCGGAATCATCTGCGAAGAACTAAACGGCTCCGACTACTGCGCCGTGAAGCTAGACTCCGACGAGGTCATGACCATCGGCTACCTTGCAAGAAAAGGCACCACGATCAGTAAGTTAGGACAGAAGTACCTGGAAGAAATTGCCAAATACAAAGACAAAGCATTACGATAATCCACACACTTACATAAACTTCCATAAACTTCCATTTGGAACTAAAGCTGAACCTAACCACCCACTACACCCCCCCACTTTCAGTTTGGGCGGAAACAGCGCAGCGCCTTCCCGCCCCCGCTGGCGTCCACTTTAGCTATAGCTTTACCCTATAACTAGCCCTAACTTTTATGAATTAACACTTTTACTCCAATTGTGTTATAGTAACCATATCGACGATGAAACACCACTTAAAGGAAAGAGGAAAGACATGTCTTCAATATTAATCCAAGATGTGAGCAAAACCTTCGAAACCAAAGACGGTTCCGTACAAGCCCTGAAACACGTAAGCCTCTCCATTGAAACCGGAGACATCTACGGAATCATCGGAATGTCCGGTGCAGGAAAAAGTACCCTGGTACGATGTATGAACTTTCTGGAAGTACCATCCGAAGGAAAAGTATTAATAGACGGAAAATCCCTCAGCGAATTTTCCCCAAAAGAACTCCGCAAAGAGCGAGAGAAAATAGGAATGATTTTCCAGCATTTTAACCTGCTCATGCAGAAAAACGTACTGGAAAACGTCTGCTTCCCACTGTACATCCAGGGGAAGAAAAAAGCCGAAGCAAGAGCAAAAGCCCTGGAGCTTCTGGAAATCGTAGGACTGGCAGACAGAGCGAAAGCCTATCCCGCACAGCTCTCCGGTGGACAGAAACAAAGAGTGGCAATCGCCAGAGCCCTGGCCTCCGATCCACAGATACTGCTCTGTGACGAAGCCACAAGCGCTCTGGATCCCCAGACCACATCCTCCATACTTGAACTTTTGCAGGACATCAATCAGAAATTCGGAATCACCATTGTGATCATTACCCACCAGATGTCAGTTGTCCGTGAGATTTGTACTCATGTGGCAATTATGAAAGACGGTGAAGTAAAAGAACAAGGCCTTGTAGAAGAAATCTTCAGCCACCCGAAATCACAGGTAGCCAAAGAACTGATTAGCAAGGATTCTGGAAACGACGTAGAAAGCAAAAAGCTTACCCAGTCAGAAATCCAGGACGGCGAAATCGTTCGAATCGTATTCTCTGAGAACTCCGCATTCGAACCAGTAATCGCAAACCTTATATTAACCTTCCACGAACCTGTAAACATTCTGAAGGCAAACACCAAAAACGTAGGCGGTGTAGCCAAAGGAGAAATGATCCTCCAGTTCATGAGTGACAGTACCAATGTACCGGAGATGAAGAAATTCCTTACAGAACGTGGACTTGAGATAGGGGAGGCGAACTGATTATGTGGACGAAACAAGTAACCGATATGATAATCGCAGGTGTAGGGGAAACATTATATATGACCCTGTTTTCCACCTTCTTCGGATATGTATTTGGAATGCCCCTTGGAATCCTGCTGAAAGTATCCGACAAAGAGGGTCTGCGGCCAAACGCAGTACTATATAAGATCCTGGATGTGATCGCAAATATTTTCCGAAGCATCCCATTCCTGATCCTGTTGATCCTGCTCATTCCATTCACCAGATTTCTGGTAGGAAAAAGCTATGGAACCACAGCCACTATCGTACCCCTTACCATTGCGGCAATCCCTTTTATCGGACGAATGGTAGAGTCTTCCTTAAATGAGGTAGACCCGGGAGTTATCGAGGCTGCAAGATCCATGGGAGCAAGCAACCTTCAGATCGTATTTAGGGTAATGCTGGTAGAAGCAAGAACATCCCTGATCTCAGGAGCTACCATTGTAACAGGAACTATCCTTGGTTACTCCGCAATGGCAGGAACCGTAGGAGGAGGCGGACTTGGAGACATTGCAGTCCGTTACGGATACAACCGCTGGCAGACGGACATCATGCTCGTGACAGTTATCCTTCTGGTAGTACTGGTACAGATTTTCCAGACAATTGGTATGTTCATAGCCAACAAGCTGGATAAAAGAAAATAAGCCACAGATTATTTTATAAGAAATGGTATCTGTGAGCAGTAACCAAAATCGATAATTGACAGGAGTTTTTAGTAGCCCCTGTTTATTATAAAAAATGATTGTAATGTAGAAACTAAATATATTTTTCAAAAAATAAGGAGGAACTTTATTATGAAAAAATTAATCGCAGCAGCACTCACAGGAGCATTAGTACTTGGAACCGTTGGAACATCCGTTGTTTTCGCAGCAGATGATGACAAAACCATTACAGTAGCAGCATCCGAGACACCACATTCCGAGATCCTTGAAGCAGCAAAACCGATCCTTGAGGAAGAGGGATACGACCTTGAGGTAACGGTATTTGATGATTATGTACAGCCAAACGAAGTTGTAGACAGTGGAGATTTTGATGCAAACTACTTCCAGCATGCGCCTTACATGGAACAGTTCAATAAAGAAAAAGGAACAAAATTAGTAGATGCAGGCGATATTCACTACGAGCCATTCGGAATCTATCCAGGAACAAAGAAAAGCCTTGATGAAATCGCAGATGGAGACGAAATCGCTGTACCAAACGATACAACAAACGAAGCAAGAGCATTACTTCTTCTTCAGGATAACGGTATTATCAAGTTAAAAGACGGTGCAGGACTCACAGCAACTGTAAATGACATCGCAGAAAATCCACACAATATTAAGATTGTTGAGTTAGAAGCTGCACAGGTAGCACGTGTAACAGGCGAGACAGCTTTCGTTGTATTAAACGGAAACTATGCTCTTCAGGCTGGCTACTCTGTAAAAAAAGATGCCCTCGCTTATGAAGCAGCAGATTCAGAAGCAGCAAAAACTTATGTAAATATCATCGCAGTAAAAGACGGAAATCAGGACAGCGATGCAATCAAAGCATTAGTAAAAGTTCTTAAATCTGATGACATTAAGAAATTCATCGATGAAAAATACGATGGTGCAGTAATTGCATTTGAATAATAATTTGTAGATTTCGTATAGACGAAAAAAGAAAAAATACCATATCCCA
>OLPI01002319.1_pt1 | contig 15115 bp, 13 predicted proteins | sample 1672361 | NCBI WGS metagenome assembly OLPI01 (sample SAMEA3136675, study PRJEB25190) | human gut metagenome
AAATGGGCTTTGACTCGCTTGGCTACCAGTCTCTGGACGGCCTGCTGGAGGCCATCGGACTGGACAAAGACAAGGTCTGCACCTACTGCTGGAACGGCAAAGAATAATCAAGATAAATTTCCGGAAAAGGAGTATTATCATGGAACACAACAATTCCCAGTCCGCCAGCTACGCTGCCGCCGGTGTGGACATCACCGCCGGATACAAGGCCGTGGAGCTGATGAAGATCCACATCGCCCGCACCCGCAACTTAGGCTGTCTGGACGACGTGGGCGGCTTCGGCGGCTGCTTCGGCCTGCCCATTGCCGGGATGGAGGAGCCGGTGCTGGTCTCCGGCACCGACGGCTGCGGCACCAAGGTCAAACTGGCCATCCTCATGGACAAGCACGACACCATCGGCATCGACGCCGTGGCCATGTGCGTCAACGACATCATCTGCGTGGGCGCAAAGCCCCTGTTCTTTCTGGATTACATCGCCTGCGGCAAAAACGTGCCGGAAAAAATTGCCGAAATCGTGGGCGGCGTGGCGGAGGGCTGCGTCCAGTCCGGCGCGGCGCTCATCGGCGGCGAGACCGCAGAGCACCCCGGCCTGATGCCCGTGGAGGACTACGATCTTGCGGGCTTCGCCGTTGGCATTGTGGATAAAAAGAAAATCTTAGACAAGACGAAAATGGCGGAAGGGGACGTGGTCATCGCGCTGGCTTCCTCCGGCATTCACTCCAACGGCTTCAGCCTGATCCGCAAGGTTTTCCGCATTGACGAGAACCCCGCCGAAATTTACCGGCCCTGCGATGCGCTGGGCGGGAAAACCATCGCCGAGACCCTGCTGACCCCCACGAAGATCTACGTCAAGTCCGTTCTGGCGCTGCTGAAAGAAGTTGACGTCAAGGGCATCAGCCACATCACCGGCGGCGGCTTCTATGAGAATATTCCCCGCTCCATCCCCGACGGCCTGTGCGCGAAGATCGACAAGAGCGCCGTTAAGGTGCTGCCCATCTTCGACCTGATTGCAAAGACCGGCAATATTCCCGAGCGGGACATGTTCAACACCTACAACATGGGCGTGGGCATGACCATCGTTGTTCCCGCTGCGCAGGTGCAGACCGCGCTGGACATCCTCACCGCCCACGGCGAGGACGCCTACGTCATCGGCACCATCACCAAAAACGACGAAGAAAAGGTGATTCTGGAATGACGGCCAAAATCGCAGTTCTGGTCTCCGGCGGCGGCACCAATTTGCAGGCGCTGATCGACGCTCAGCAGCGGGGCGAGCTGGGCGGCGGAGAGATCACCGCCGTGATCTCCTCCAAGGAGGGGGCTTACGCTCTGGAGCGGGCGCGGAAAGCGGGTATCCCCGGCTATGTGCTGCCCCGGAAAAACTTCGACTCCAACCGCGCCATGACGCTGGCGCTGGTGGAGAAACTGAAGGCGTTGGACATTGATTTAGTGGTTCTGGCGGGCTGCATGGTCATCTTCACCGAAGAGCTGGTGCAGGCCTACCCCAACGCCATTATGAACGTCCACCCCGCCCTGATCCCGTCCTTCTGCGGACAGGGCTTCTATGGGCTGCACGTCCATGAAGCGGCGCTGGCCTACGGCGTCAAGCTCTCCGGCGCGACCGTGCATTTTGTCAGCGCGGAATGCGACGGCGGCCCCATCATCGCCCAGAAGGCCGTCCCCGTTCTCCCCGGAGATACCCCCGAAACCCTTCAAAAACGCATTATGGAGCAGGCCGAATGGAAGCTGCTGCCGGAAGCTGTGCGCCTGTTCTGTGAGGGCAGGCTCCGGGTGGAAGGCCGCACCGTTATCATCGAACAGGAGTGAAAAGTGCTATGAATGTTTACGAAATAAAGTCCATGGCCGAGCGCCTCAGCGGCAACACCTACCCCGGCCGGGGCATTGTGCTGGGGGTCACCCCCGACGGCAAGACCGCCGTGGCCGCCTATTTCATCATGGGACGCAGCGTCAATTCCCGGAACCGGGTCTTCGTTCAGGAGCCGGACGGCATCCGCACGGAAGCCTTCGACCCCAGTCTCATGAAAGACCCCCATCTGATCATCTACCATCCCGTGCGGGAGGCCGGTCAGGGTCTCATCGTCACCAACGGCGACCAGACGGACACTGTCTGGGAGTACCTCGCCAAGGGTGAAAGCTGGGAAGCCGCCCTGCGTACCCGTCAGTTTGAGGACGACGGCCCCAACTGGACGCCCCGCATTTCCGGCCTGCAGGCGGGGGACGGCAGCTATAAGCTGTCCATCCTGAAATCCGCCGACCCGGATGGCACGGCATGTGCCCGGTTCTTCTACGAGTACCCCGCCGCCCCCGGTTTGGGGCATTTCCTCCACACCTACGTCTGCGACGGCAATCCCGTGATTCCCACCTTTCAGGGAGAGCCGGAACGGGTCAGCATCCCCGCGGACATCGACGATTTCACCCGGGAGCTGTGGGAGAACCTGAACCCCGACAATAAAATTTCCCTGTTCGTGCGCTACACCGATCTGGAAACCCGGAAATATCAGCAGCGAATCCTCAACAAGCACTCAAAGTAATACCGCGTGGAGGGAATGAACATGAAAGAATTTGAACTGAAATACGGCTGCAACCCCAACCAGAAGCCCGCGAAGATCTACATGGCAGACGGCTCCGAGCTGCCCATCACCATCCTGAACGGCCGTCCCGGCTACATCAATTTTCTGGACGCCCTCAACTCCTGGCAGCTTGTGAAGGAGCTGAAGGAGGCCACCGGCATGGCCGCCGTGACGTCCTTCAAGCACGTCTCCCCCACCTCCGCCGCCGTGGGAAAGGTGCTGCCCGAGAACCTGAAAAAGGCGTGCTTCGTGGATGACGTTCCCGAGCTGGACGACAGTCCCCTCGCCTGCGCCTACGCCCGGGCAAGAGGCACCGACCGGATGTGCTCCTTCGGCGACTGGGTCGCCCTGTCCGACGTGTGCGACGTGACCACCGCGAAGCTCATTGCCCGGGAGGTCTCCGACGGCGTCATCGCCCCCGGATACACAGAGGAAGCGCTGGCCATTCTGAAAACCAAGCGCAAGGGCGGCTACAACGTGGTGGCCATCGACCCCGACTACGTTCCCGCCGAGCAGGAGACGAAGCAGGTCTTCGGCATCACCTTCCAGCAGGGACGGAACAACTTCAAGATTGACGGGCATCTGCTCCGGAACATCGTCACCAAGAACAAAGACCTGCCCGAATCCGCCAAGATCGACCTGATCGTGGCGCTCATCACCCTGAAATACACCCAGTCCAACTCCGTGTGCTTCGCCTACGACGGGCAGGCCGTGGGCGTGGGCGCGGGTCAGCAGTCCCGCATCCACTGCACCCGGCTGGCCGGCTCCAAGGCCGACACCTTCTTCCTGCGCCAGCACCCCAAAACGCTTAGCCTGCCCTTCCGCGCCGACCTCGGCCGCCCCAACCGGGACAACGTGATCGACGGCTACATCAACGGCAACGAGGAGGACGTCTGCGCCGACGGCATCTGGCAGAACTACTTCACCCGTCAGCCCGACCGGCTGACCGAAGAAGACAAGCGGGAATTCCTGTCCAAATTTGACGGCGTTTCCCTCGGTTCCGATGCTTTCTTCCCCTTCCCCGACAACATCAAGCGCGCCAAAGCCTCCGGCGTCAGGTACATCGCCCAGCCCGGCGGCTCCATCCGGGACGATCTGGTCATCGAGGAATGCGATAAGGACGGCATGGTCATGGCCTTCACCGGCATGAGACTGTTCCACCACTAAGGGGGATTGTTTATGAAACTGTTAGTCGTAGGCGGCGGCGGACGGGAACACGCCATCATCAAAAGCCTGAAAAAGAATCCCGAGGTCACGGAAATTTTCGCTCTCCCCGGCAACGGCGGCATCGCGGCGGACGCAGTGTGCGTCCCCATCGGCGCTACGGAAATTGACAAGATCGTCGCCTTCGCCCAGGAGCAAAAGGTAGATTACGCCGTGGTCGCGCCCGACGACCCGCTGGTACTGGGCTGCGTGGACGCGCTGGAAGCGGCTAAAATTCCCTGCTTCGGCCCCCACGCCCGGGCTGCCATCATCGAGGGCAGCAAGGTCTTTTCCAAGAATCTCATGAAAAAATACGGCATCCCCACCGCCCGGTATGAGGTCTTCGACGACATGGCCGCCGCCCTCGCCTATCTGGACACCGCCCCCATCCCCACCGTCATCAAGGCCGACGGTCTGGCGCTTGGAAAGGGCGTTATCATCGCCCAGACCCGGGAGGAGGCCAAGGCCGCCGTCCGGGATATGATGGAGAACCACGTTTTCGGCAAATCCGGCGACCACGTGGTCATTGAGGAATTTCTCACCGGCCCGGAGGTCTCCGTGCTGGCCTTCACCGACGGCAAGGTGGTCAAGCCCATGGTGTCCTCCATGGATCACAAGCGGGCGGGAGACGGCGACACCGGCCTGAACACCGGCGGCATGGGCACCGTCGCCCCCAACCCCTACTACACCCCGGCCATCGCCGAACGGTGCATGAAGGAAATTTTCCTGCCCACCATCGCTGCCATGAACAGCGAAGACCGCACCTTTCAGGGCTGCCTTTACTTCGGCCTGATGCTCACCCCCGACGGCCCCAAGGTCATTGAATACAACTGCCGCTTCGGCGACCCGGAGACCCAGGTGGTGCTGCCCCTGCTGGAAAGCGACCTGCTGACCGTCATGCAGGCGACAACCAACGGCACGCTGGCGGACACGGAGGTTCGCTTCTCCGATAAATATGCCTGCTGCGTCATCACCGCCTCCGCCGGGTATCCCGTCAGCTACAAAAAGGGCTTCGAGATTACCATGACCCCGGAAGCCGCCGCCCACACCTATGTTGCAGGCGCGAAGCTGGAAAATGGGAAGCTTCTGACCTCCGGCGGCCGGGTCACCGGCACCACCGCCGTGGCCGGTTCTCTGGCGGACGCCATCCGGGAAGCCTACCGCCTTGCAGACGGCGTGCAGTTTGAAAACGCCTACCGCAGAAGCGACATCGGCCAGCGCGCGCTGCAAGCTGGGAATCACTGATAAAATCGCCTTCGGCTGAGCAGCGGGTCTTTTGCCCCCATGCCGCAGGCCGAAAAACGGGAAATACGTCCAGTATTCCTCCGTTTTCCGGCCTTTGCCTGAGGACAAAATCCCTCGCTGTCAGCTCTCGCCGATTTCATCAGTGCTTCCCTCAACTCTGAATAAATCACATCAGGAGGAATGACCCCATGGTTTATCGGGTATTTGTAGAAAAAAAGGAAGGTCTGGACAACGAAGCCAAGGGTCTGCTGAATGAGGCTAAGACCCTTCTCGGCATGGAGCGGCTGGAAAACGTCCGGCTGTTCAACCGGTACGACGCGGAAAATATCACGGAAGACCTGTTCCGGTACGCCGTGAAGACAGTCTTCTCCGAGCCGCAGCTGGATACCGCTTCTGCGTCCATTCAGCTTCCCGGCGCTTACGTCTTCGCCGTGGAGGCGCTGCCCGGCCAGTTTGACCAGCGGGCGGATTCCGCCGCCCAGTGCATCCAGATCATCTCTCAGGGCGAGCGTCCCATGATCCGCACCGCCAAAGTCTATGCCCTGTACGGCGCGCTGACGGACGGGGACATCCGGGAATTCAAGAAATACGTTATTAACCCGGTGGAATGCCGGGAGGCGTCTCTGGACGTGCCGGAGACCCTCGCTATCCGCTATGACATCCCCACGGAGGTGGCGACCCTGACCGGCTTCACGGGCCTGAGCCGTGACGAGCTGGCGGACTTTATCGCGAACTACGGCCTTGCCATGGACTTGGACGATATCGCCTTCTGCCAGTCCTATTTCCAGAAGGAAGACCGCGACCCCACCATCACGGAAATCCGCATGATTGACACCTACTGGTCCGATCACTGCCGCCACACCACCTTCGGCACCATTCTCGACCACGTGACCTTCGAGGACGCCCTGCTGCAAAAGACCTACGAGGACTATCTGGAAACCCGGAATGCCCTTGGCCGCAGCGAGAAGCCCATCTGCCTGATGGATCTGGCGACCATCGCCGTCAAGCACCTGAAGGCCGCGGGCAAGCTCCCTAAGCTGGACGAGAGCGAGGAAATCAACGCCTGCACGGTAAAGATGGACGTCACCGTGGACGGCGTCACCGAGCCGTGGCTGCTGCTCTTTAAGAACGAGACCCACAACCACCCCACGGAGATCGAGCCCTTCGGCGGCGCGGCTACCTGCATCGGCGGCGCCATCCGTGACCCTCTGTCCGGGCGGAGCTACGTCTACGGCGCCATGCGCGTCACCGGCGCGGCCGACCCTCTGACTCCCGTGTCCGAGACCATCCCCGGCAAGCTGCCCCAGCGGAAGATCGTCACCACCGCCGCCGCGGGCTATTCCTCCTACGGCAACCAGATCGGCCTTGCCACCGGCATTGTGGATGAAATTTACCATCCCGGCTACGCCGCCAAGCGCATGGAGATCGGCGCGGTCATCGCCGCCGCCCCCGCGGAAAATGTCCGCCGGGAGCGCCCCGACCCCGGCGACGTGGTCATCCTGCTGGGCGGCAACACCGGCCGGGACGGCATCGGCGGCGCGACGGGTTCCTCCAAGGCTCACACCCAGCAGTCCGTGGAAACCTGCGGCTCCGAGGTGCAGAAGGGCAACGCCCCCGAGGAGCGGAAGCTCCAGCGCCTGTTCCGCAACGGCGAGGCTTCCCGCCTCATCAAACGCTGCAACGACTTTGGCGCGGGCGGCGTGTCCGTGGCCATCGGCGAGCTGGCCGACGGTCTGGAAATTGACCTGAACGCCGTTCCCAAGAAATATGACGGTCTGGACGGCACCGAGCTGGCCATCTCCGAATCTCAGGAGCGGATGGCCGTGGTCGTGGAAGCGAAGGACGCGGCGCGGTTCCTGGAGCTGGCCGCCACGGAGAACCTGAACGCTGTCCCCGTGGCCGTGGTCACGGAAAGCCCCCGTCTGGTGATGAACTGGAACGGGAAAAAGATCTGCGACATCAGCCGGGAGTTCCTGAACTCCAACGGCGCGGCCAAGCACATGGACGCCGCTGCCGAAAAGGCGCAGAGCTACGGCAAGGCCGTCACCGGCAGCTTCGCCGAGAACTTCCTCGCCGTGGCTTCCGACCTGAACACCTGCTCCAAGCGGGGTCTTTCTGAGCGGTTCGACTCCACCATCGGTGCGGGCACCGTGCTGATGCCCTTCGGCGGAAAATATCAGCTCACCCCCATTCAGGCCATGGTGCAGAAAATCTCCGTGGAGAAAAAGCACACCGACGACTGCTCCTTCATGGCCTTCGGCTATAACCCCTTCATCACCTCCGCTTCTCCCTATCACGGCGCGTATCTGGCTGTGGTGGAGTCCGTGTGTAAGCTGATCGCCTCCGGCGCGTCCTTCCAGGACACCTACCTGACCTTCCAGGAGTATTTTGAGCGCCTCGGCAAGGACCCCAAGCGCTGGGGCAAGCCCCTTGCCGCACTGCTGGGCGCGTTCCGGGCGCAGATGGAGCTGGGCATCGGCGCCATCGGCGGCAAGGACTCCATGTCCGGTTCCTTCGAGAAGCTGGATGTTCCGCCCACGCTGGTCTCCTTCGCCGTCACCACCGGCAAGACCGGCGAAGTCGTCTCCCCCGAATTCAAGGCCGCGGGTCACAAGGTCTGCCTGCTGACCCCCGCCTACGACGAAAACGGCCTGCCCGAAACCGCTTCCCTGCTGGAAACCTTCGATACCGTCACCGAACTCCTTCGCAGCGGCAAGGCCGTGGCCGCCTACACCCCCGGCATGGGCGGCATTGCGGAGGCCGTGATGAAGATGGGCTTCGGCAACGGCTTGGGCTTCGCCTTTGACGACGCGCTGACCCTTGACGAGCTGTTCGGCTACGCCTATGGCAGCTTCGTGCTGGAAATGGCTGACGGCATCGTGGGCAAGGTTCTGGGCGTCACCACCGCCGACGGCAGCTTCTCCTATCACGGAGAAGCCCTGTCCCAAGCTCAGGTTCTCGGCGCCTACGAAGACAAGCTGGAATCCGTCTACGCCTGCAACATCCCCACCCCGGTGCAGAGCATGGAGACCTTCTCCTATGAGGCCACCCAGCGGAAAGCCCCCGCCGTCAAGGTTGCCAAGCCCAAGGTGCTGATCCCCGCCTTCCCCGGCACCAACTGCGAATACGACTCCGCCAAGGCCGTCCGGGACGCGGGGGCGGAGCCAGAGATCATCGTCATCAACAACCTGAGCGCCGACGGCATTGCCCGCAGCGTGGAGCGCTTTGCGAGCGAACTGAAAACTGCCCAGATGGTGTTCATCCCCGGTGGATTCTCCGGCGGCGACGAGCCGGACGGCTCCGGCAAGTTCATCACCGCGTTCTTCCGCAACGCCGCCGTCAAGGAGGGCGTCACCGCCCTTCTGGAGCAGCGGGACGGTTTGATGTGCGGCATCTGCAACGGTTTTCAGGCGCTGATCAAGCTGGGTCTGGTGCCCTACGGCAAGATCATCGACACCGACGAGACCTGCCCCACCCTGACTTTCAACAACATTTCCCGCCACCAGAGCCGTATCGCCCGCACCCGGGTCGCCTCCAACAAATCCCCGTGGCTGGCGCTGACCAACGTGGGCGACGTGTACAATGTCCCCATTTCCCACGGCGAGGGCAAGTTCCTTGCCTCCGAGGAACTGATTCGCCAGTTGGCGGCCAATGGCCAGATCGCCACCCAGTACGTTGATCTGGAGGGCAACGCCACCGCCGACGTCCACTTCAACCCCAACGGCTCTCTGTACGCCATCGAGGGCATCACGTCCCCCGACGGCCGGGTCTTCGGCAAAATGGGCCACAGCGAGCGCATCGGCTCCGGCCTGTACAAAAACGTCCCCGGCGAGTACAACATCCGCATGTTTGAAGCGGCGGTCAAATACTTCAGATAACTCCCCTTCCTCCATAAAAGGCGCTGTCTCACAAAACCGTGGGACAGCGCCTTTTCAGGTTTTACGCATTCAGTTCCCGATAGGTTTTCCCGATGATGACAGCCGATATGGCGAAGGTCAGGACATCCGAGACCGGCATGGAATACAACACACCGTCCAGCCCGAAGAACACCGGCAGCAGCAGCGCGAATCCGACGCCGAACACCACCTCCCGGAACATGGACAGCAGCGTGGAGGGAAGCGCCTTGCCCACCGCCTGCAAAAAGATGAAGCACGCCTTGTTAACGCAGGCCGGCACCATCATGCACAGGTACACACGGAAGGCCTTAATGGCAAAATCTGTATAGTAACTGCTCTCATTGGCCGCGCCGAAAATGGCGATCAGCTGCCGGGGGAAGCCCTCGGCCAGCACCAGCGCCGCCGCACCCACCAGCGCTTCTGCGATCAGCAGTCTGGTGAATAGCTCCCGGACACGCATCTTTTTCTCCGCGCCCATGTTGTAGCCCACAATGGGGATGCACCCCGCTGCCATGCCGACCACGATAGATATGACGATCTGGAAGAACTTCATCACGATGCCGACCACCGCCATGGGGATCTGAGCGTACTGCTCCTGCCCGAACACCGGGTCCAGTGCCCCGTATTTGCGGAGCATATTGTTGATGGCCGCCATGGCCGCGACCAGACTGATCTGGGACAGGAAGCTGGTAATGCCCAGCGCCAGCGTCCGTCCGCAGATATGCCCCCGCAGGGCGTAGTCGCCGTGCGCGGGCTTGATGATCTTCATGTGCAGCAGGTACCACACGGCAAGCAGAGCCGTCGCCACCTGCCCGATGACCGTCGCCACGGCCGCACCCATCATGCCCCATTCGCAGATGAAAATGAAAATGGGGTCGAGAATGATGTTGATGACCGCGCCCGCCAGTGTGGAGATCATGGCGAACCGCGGGCTGCCGTCGGCGCGGATGACGGGGTTCATGGCCTGACCGAACATGTAAAACGGAATGCCCAGCGTGATGTAGAAGAAGTATTCCTGAGAACAGCGGAAGGTTTCCGCATTGACCGTGCCGCCGAACATGGCAATGATGCCGTCCGCAAAAATGAGGTACAGCGCCGTCAGAACAAGGCTGCCTGCTACGGTCAATACGACGGCGTTGCCGACGCTGCGTCTGGCGTCATCTATTTCGTTCCTGCCCAGCGCCATGCTGACGAAGGCACAGCAGCCGTCGCCGACCATGACCGCGATGGCCAGCGCCACCACCGTCAGCGGGAAAACCACGGTATTGGCCGCGTTGCCGTAGGAGCCTAAATAGCTGGCGTTTGCAATGAAGATCTGATCGACGATGTTATACAGTGCCCCCACCAGCAGCGAGATAATGCAGGGAACGGCGTACTGCCCCATGAGCTTTCCGACGCGCTCCGTTCCCAAAAACTGATTTCCTGTTTCCATATCATTCACCTTTCTTTGAAACAAAAAATTGCGTAAGTCCGTTAAAATCCGGACTTACGCATTTCTGCCGCACGATTTCCCTATAAAATTCTCCGTCACTCTCCGTCTCTCCCCCATTTCCGCAAAAAATGCGTGCGGCGTTTCTGCAACCGGATTTACGCAGAAACGCCACACGCTGTGGGCTTATTATAACGGATGGGACGAAAAATTTCAAATGTTTTTTGCAGTAAAAAATCGGCGCCCGTTTCCGGGTGCCGATTTTCGTTTATCTCTTATCTCACGTACTCAATCACCACGCGGCGGTTGGGTTCTACGCCGGTGGAGTGGGTGGTGATGTTCTCCATGTCCTGCAAAGCGGCGTGGATCACGTGGCGCTCGTAGGCGTTCATGGGCTCCAGAGTGGTGCGGCGGCGGGCTTTCAGCACCTGCTGCGCCTTCTTCCGGGCGTAGCGGCGCAGACTCTCCTCCCGCTTCTCCCGGTAGCACTCCGCATCCACGTTGACGCGGATGTGACCTTCCACATCCCGGTTGATGGTGTAGTTGGTCAGATGCTGAATGGCGTCCAGCGTGTCGCCCCGGCGGCCGATCAGGTAACCCAGATCGTCGCCCACCAGATCAACCTTGTACGTATTGCCCTCGTCCTTCCAGCAGTGGGGAATGGCGTTGGAATCCATGTGTTCCAGCAGGCCCTTGATGAAGACTTCGATCTTCTCCTCTACGGAACCGGGTTCGGCGGGAGTGTAGGTCTTGGGAGCGGCAGGCGCCTTGGGCTTCTCCGGACGGGGGGGCTTGGGAGGACGGGGCTTGTCCTGCCTGGGCGGCTCAGGGCGCTTTGCAGGTGCGGGCGTGGGAACGGGCTGGGGGGCCGGCTGGGGGGCCGGCTTCGGCGGCTCGGCCTTGGGCGGCTGAGGGGCTTCCGGCTTCTTCACCGGGGCGGCAGGGGCCTTGGGCTTGGAGCGGGAGGCGCTTCCCAGAGCGCTCTTGGGCTTTTCTTCCTTCTCCGGCACGGGGTCGGGGACTTCGTAAGTCACCTGCACCTTGGCGCTCTGGGCACCGAAGCCCAGAAAACCGGACTTGGCCTGCTGCAGCACCGTGACGGACACGCTGTCACGATCCAGCCCCAGCTGGCTCAGCGCGGATTCAATGGCAAGATCGATGGTCTTGCCGGAAGTGATAATCGACTTTTCCATGGCTTATTCCTCCATAGACTTGGGCGCGTAGCGGTCGGGGTCATAGTTGCGGCCCTTGCAGAAGGGACGGTCGGAAACACCGGACAGAGGCGCGTTTTCTTCCCTTGCGGCTTCCTCCACAATGCCCTTCCGGGCGGCGTACTCCTTGGCAGCCGCGGCCTTGGCGGCCTGCTCCTGATCCCGCTGCTGCTTTTCCAGCTTCTTCTTGCTGGTGTTGGCGGTGATGCCGTCGGGATTGGAGGCACGGCGCTCGGCGCGGACGCGCTCCTTCTCGGCTTCGATGCGCTCCTGCTCCAGCGCCTTCTGCAGGCGCACGGCATCCTCCGCGTCATAGATCTTGCGGTAGTGGTTGGTCATAATGGGGTCGGAGATCATTCTCACCACGCCGCCGATGAACCAGTACAGGGACAGTCCGGCGGAAACGGTGAAGCCGATCCACAGAGACATCAGGGGCATCATCCACATCATGACCTTCATGGACTGGTTCTGCTGGGAATTCTTGGCGGTCTCCTTGTCCTGAACGCCCTTCTCGTCGGTGATGACGGAGTCGTTGGTCTTCTGGCTGATGACCATCTGCAGCAGCTGACAGGCGGCAGAGGTCAGGGCGATGAGGAACGCACCGATGTGCGCCCAGTCCCACACCCAGCTGGCGGAGAAGACATTGAACTGGGGCACAGCGCCCAGATTGATGCCGAGGAAATCGAAATTGATGCCGGCGAGAACGATCTCGCTGATGTCGGGGATGGCGGCGCGCAGCTCAGATGCATACTGAGGAATCAGCTGCGCGGCGACGACCTGCTCGTAGGCAGCATTGGAAGTGAACATATCCGGCGCAGCCGTCTTAATGACCTCCACGATCTGCTTCGCCGTGTCGGCGGACTGCATCAGGATGTAGGTGATGGGCTGGCGGATAACGGCGAACAGGGGGAACAGAATCAGAATGGGAATGAAGCTCCACAGGCAGCCGCCGCCCATGGAAACGCCCTCGGATTTCTGAAGTTCCTGAATGGCCTGATTCTGACGCTGGGGGTCATCCGCGTATTTCTGCTGGATGGCCTGCATCTTGGGCGTCAGACGGGACATCTTCATCATGCTCTTCTTGGACTTCGCGTTCAGGGGCAGCAGGATCAGCTGCACGATGACGGCGAACAGGATCATGGCGACGCCGTAGTTGTGGGTCGTTTCATACAGGACTGACAGCAGCCACCCAAACGGCTTGGTTATGATGTCCGATAATTGGAATGCGAGAAACATTGCCTTTCCTCCTTAGAGATTTGGTCATGGTACCGGGTCGTAGATATCCCCGCGGTAGAAGGGATTGCACCGCAAAAACCGCTTCAGGGCAAGCCAGCCACCCTTGAGGATACCGTACTTACTGATGGCTTCGTAGGCATAAGCGGAACAGGTGGGGCGAAACCGGCACCGTGCCGGAAACGCCGGAGAGATCCAGCGCTGATAAAACCGAATGAGAGCAAGAAACATCTTCTTCATAACCGCAGCTTAAGTCTCTACTTTCTTCAGAAGCCCTGCTTTTTTCGCAAGGGTGAGATAGCTTGCCGTCAGCTTCTCAAAGGGAGCCTCCACGGCCTTCGTCCTTGCCACCACCACGATGTCCCAGCCGGGCTGGAACTTTTCCTCGTTCAGGCGGTAGACCTCCCGGATGCGGCGGCGGGTGCGGTTGCGCACGTGGGCTTTGCCCAGCTTTTTGCTGACGGTGACGCCCACCCGGTTCCCGTCCGTGCGGTTCTTTCTGGCGTAAAGCACCAGAAGGCCGTCGGCAACGCCGGAGGTGTGATACAGGCGCCTGAAAATATGGTTGAGCTTCAGGCTGGTTGAATACTTCATACTGTTTCCTCGCTAAAAAGGGAGCGGGGCGAACGTTCCATTCACCCCGCTGTAGCTCCCGTTTCGCTCTTAAGCGCTTTTTCCGCTCTAGGGTGTATCTGAAAACTGGCGAAATGACCGGCAGCGAGGGATTTTTGTCCTGAGCAAGCCATCTTTCCACAGGAATACTTGTTGTATTTCAAGGGAAAATGGCGCGGCGCAGGGCAAAAGACCCGCTGATTGGGCATTTTGACAGTTTTCAGATGCACCCTAGTAACCCACGGACATACGCATCAGGCGGACAGAACCTTGCGGCCCTTCGCACGACGGCGGGCCAGAACCTTGCGGCCGTTGGAAGTAGCCATTCTCTGGCGGAAACCGTGAACCATGGAACGGTGACGCTTGCTGGGCTGGTAGGTACGCTTCATCTAAGATACACCTCCTGTCAAAATACAATATGCTCAACAGCCTTTCGGCCGCAGCAACACAAATTTAGACCGATACTACGGTCATACCCGCTTATTATAACCGAAGAACGCGGTTTGGTCAATCTTTTTTTCGTTCTTCCGTCAGTCAATTTTCAAATTCGGGCCGGAAAAGGTTTCATCCAGCTTGGAAAGGACGCGATTGTATTCTTCCGTCCCCGGCTCGTAGGGGGTCGGCTGGAAATTATTCCGTTCGGCGACGGAGCTGACGCTGGCGGGTACGATGGTCAGTTGTCCCAATCTGACCGTTCCCTCCGCGTCCCGGATGACCTCCTGCTGCACCAGCGCCGTGTCATAGTCTTTGGGAGCGCCGTTTCCGCCGAAGCTGAAATTCCCCAGAGAGTAGAAAATGATACCGCCGCCGTATTCCTCAATGGGCTGCAAAACATGGGGATGGGAACCGAACACGATGTCCGCACCGGCGTCAATGGCGGCGTGACCCACCTGCTTCTGTTCTTCGGTGGGGTGGTATGTACCCTCCACGCCCCAATGGGGGACGAAGATGATTAAGTCCACCCCTTGCTCCCGCAGGGCAGCAATCTTTGCGGTCATGTCCGCCACATCCAGCTTGTAGTACACGGCGGCATACAGCCCGATGGTCAGGCCGCTGCCCGTGGTGACCACGGCGGTGCTGTCCCGCTCCACATAGGGGACGCCCGCCTGTTCCAGCACCGCCAGCGTGGACGCGTAGCCGTTTGCGCCGTAGTCCATGGAATGGTTGTTGGCCACAGTCACGGCCTCGATGGAATTCTCCGTCAGGCAGTTTACGTAAGCCGTGGGGCCATGGAACACATGCTTTTTCTGCATGGGGTTACCCTCGTCGCACAGGGGGCCTTCCAGATTCACCATGGAGAACTCGTCGCCCGCGAAATAGTCGATCACGTTGGCGAAGGGATAGGCGTAGTCATCGCCCACGGTCTTGATAAAGCCGGATTCCGCGTAATAGTTGGTCGGGTTGCTGCCGAAGGTGCAGTCCCCCGCGAAGGTCAGAAGAAAGTGTTCCTCCGCGGGCTGCGTTTCCGTGGGAAGGGTCTCTGGCTGAGACGTTTGGGTCGGTTGCGTCGCAGCGGCCTGCGTTTCCGGCAATGTGGGCGCAGTGGTTTCAGGCGCGGCGTGGCCGCAGCCCGTCAGCAGCAGCGCCAGCAGAACGCAGACCGGTAAAAATCGGATCTTCACCGGATTCAGGCGTTGTCCTGAGCGCGCTTCTTCATCAGATTGCGCATACGGGCCGCGTGATCCAGCTCCCGCTTAC
>OLPI01002342.1_pt1 | contig 15000 bp, 16 predicted proteins | sample 1672361 | NCBI WGS metagenome assembly OLPI01 (sample SAMEA3136675, study PRJEB25190) | human gut metagenome
CTTCTATTATAGCAGAAACAGGGGCGTTTGCATAGTTTTTTGACAGACTGAAAAATCTCCCGGCTCTGTTGAGCCGGGAGATTTTTCAGTTGTATACGCTGTCAAGTAAGCACCATATTGTTATACGATCTCCACAACGCGCCAATAGCCGTCACCGTATTTTTCCAGCTTCCAAAGCGCGATATGGTCTATTGCGCCCGTGCCGCCGTATGAACTGAAATTATGTGTCCTATCAAAGCGCTGATACCCATATTTGACCCACATTTTCCCGGAATCACCGCTGAAATGTGCCGACAGCAGGTCAATGTGATAGATGGTCAACATTTTGCCGGTGTCCATCTCCGGGACGCAGTAACGTACCAGTGCGCCAAGGGCATAGGCAGCCTCATCCCTCGGCATCGCCAGAACACTGTTGTATATTTCCTCCTCTGAATATTCAAATACGATGTGTACGTTGCTCAGAACAGCCTCTGCCTCGTCATGGTCGGAATAACCGCCCTTGAACAGCAGCGCCATGCGGTCACTGAGGGTATACCGCTCGTCGGAGCTGATGGCCGCCAGATAGTCGATGGAATTCAACCTCAGCATCAGCGTCACCAGCAGTACTACCACCACTGTAATGATAATGGCGCACCATGTCTGCTTCCGCAGCTTCTTTTTCAGCGTCCGCAGCACGCCAGCCTCGCCGACACGCTGCTGTGCGGTGTCAGCTTCGGTGACAGGGGGCTTTTCCTCGCCGCCGTATGCCGCGCGGCAGTCCTCACAGGTCTCCAGATGCGCCTTGACAAAGGCGGCGCTCTCGTCGCTGAGCATGCCCTCCGTGTACAGCGGCATCAGATCCCGGACGATATGACATTCATTCTTCATAGCTGCTGTCCTCCAATCTGTTTTTGATCATTTTTCTGGCCCGGTGGTAGGTCACGCAGGCCCAGTTGTCCGTTTTGGAGAAGATCTCTCCGATCTGCTTATAGGAAAGCTCCGCGAATACCCGCCACATGAATACCTCCCGGTACGGTTCCGGCAGGTCATGAAGGATGGCCTGAATGCGCCGGGCCTCCTCGCGGACGGTCAGCAGCTCCTCCGGAGATGCGCTGCCGTCCGCCTGTTCCGGCAGCTCGTCCAGCGGCGCGGTTCGCTTCTCCTTACGCAGAGAAGAGATGTAGCAGTTTCTGGCGATCTGGCACAGCCACACCCGGATATCGCACTGGCCGCGGAATTTCCCGATGCTGTGCAGGGCTTTGAAAAAGGTCTCGCTGGTGATTTCCTCCGCCACGTGCTCGCTGCCGGAAAGGCGGCGGATATAGCGGTATACATCCTGAAAATACAGGTCATAGACCTGCTCGAACTCCATTCGCTGCCACTTCCTTTCCCTTATAAGACGCAGCGGGCAACAGACTCTTACAGCTTTTGCGTAAAAAATATCCGGTGCAAGGGCACCGGATATTTTGATAGGTCAATCTTCCTCATATCGTAGGACGATGGATCGGCATTTGAGGCAGCCGAACGCCGGGAACTGGATATCTCTGCGGAACAGATACGGGCCGGCCAGATCGACAGTGTCGCTGAGGCCGGGCATCGGCTCGAAGCAGACACCGGTGCTCTGTGCTGTCCGCAGCACACCGGGCCGCATTTCGCCGGAACAATAGGGGCATTTCGGGATATCCATGATCTCGACCTCCTTTTTACAGAGTCTCCTTGATCTTCACTGCGATCTGGTCGGCGGTCAGGCCATATTCCTGCAGCACGTCGGCGGCCTTGCCGGACTGGCCGAACTGATCGTTGACGCCGATCTTCTTGAACTTGCAGCAGACCTTGCCCATCAGCGCGTCGGCCACGGCGTCGCCCAGACCGCCGATGACGCTGTGCTCCTCCACAGTGACGACGTTGCCGCACTTCTCGGCGTACTTCACCACGCATTCAGCGTCCAGCGGCTTGATGGTGTGCATGTTGATGACGCTGATCTCGATACCCTCGGCAGACAGCAGCTTGGCGGCCTCCAAGGCTTCGTTGACCATCAGACCGCAGGCGAACACCGCCGCGTCCTTGCCTTCCCGCAGAACGTTGGCCTTGCCAATCTCAAAGGGATAGTCCTCCTCAAAAACAGGCGTTGCCAGACGGGCCAGACGCATGTACACGGGGCCCTGGAACTCCGCCAGCGCGAAGGTGGCCTTGCGTGCCTCGTTGGCGTCAGCGGGGACGATAACAGTCATGCCAGGGATCATGCGCATCAGGCCGATATCCTCGATGGACTGGTGGCTGCCGCCATCCTCGCCCACGGAAACGCCAGCGTGGGAGCAGCAGATCTTCACATTAAACTTGGGGTAAGCGATGGAGTTGCGGATCTGCTCGTAGGCACGGCCTGCGCCGAACATGGCGAAGGTGGAGCAGAAGGGGATCAGGCCCATGGTGGACAGACCCGCGCCGATGTTCATCATATTGGCCTCGGCGATGCCGCAGTCATAGAAACGGTCGGGATGAGCCGCCTTGAAATACTTGGTCATGGTAGCGCCGGCCAGATCGGCGTCCAGCACCACCACCTTGTCGTTTTGGTTGCCCAGCTCTACCAGCGCCTTGCCGTAGGCTTCACGGGTCGCGATTTTTTCACTCATTTCTCAGCCCTCCAATTCCTGCAAAGCCTGTTCGCGCTGCTCCGCGTTGGGAGCCTTGCCATGCCAACCGGCCTGATTCTCCATAAAGGACACGCCCTTACCCTTGACGGTGTGCGCAAGGATGCAGCGGGGCTTACCGGGAACCACCGGCGCACTGAGCGCCGCCTCGATGGCGTCCAGATCATGACCGTCGATCTCATAGAAATCAAAGCCGAAGGCGCGGAGCTTGGCGGGCAGGTCGCCCAGGCTCATGACCTCGTCGTTGCTGCCGTCGATCTGCAGGCCGTTGTTGTCGATGATGATAGTCAGGTTGTCCAGCTTATAGTGGTTGGCCGCCATGAAGGCCTCCCAGATCTGGCCCTCCTGACACTCGCCGTCGCCCAGAATGGTATAGACCTTGGTGTCCTTCTTCAGCTGCTTGGCGCCCAGTGCCATACCTACGGCGATGGAGCAGCCCTGACCCAGAGAGCCGGTGGACGCGTCCACGCCGGGCACCTTCTTGCAGTCGGGATGGCCCTGCAGGATGCTGTGGAGCTGCCGGAAGTTGGTAAACTCGTCCCGGCTGATAAAGCCCAGTTCCGCCAACACCGCATAGTAGCAGGGGGCGGCGTGGCCCTTGCTCAGCACAAAGCGGTCACGGTCGGGATTTTTGGGATTCTTGGGATCGATGCGCATGTGGTTGTAGAATACGCTGGTCATCAGTTCCACCATAGACAGGGAGCCGCCGGGATGGCCGCTGCCTGCGTTGGCGATCATGGTGATGATGTCACGGCGCACCTGCTTACATACGCTGGAAAGTTCTGCCGTATTCATTGAGTGACCTCCAAATCAATTTATTCCATGTGCTATGTTAATGCATTTACGCGGTAAAGTCAATGAACAGAGGAAAAATTTGGAGGAAAATCAAAATTACCTCTTGACATTTTGCGGGGAGAGGTGTATATATGAATCATAATTCATATGAGCGTTCGTTCATATTATGAGGTGCACCATGGAAAACACGAATTATGAGAACAATGTGATACACGAGGATGTGATCCGACGTGTGCAGGAGCAAATGCCGCAGGAAGAACCTATTTATGAGGTGTCCGAGCTGTTTCGCGTTTTTGGCGATTCCAGCCGCAGCCGCATCATCTGCGCCTTGCACATTGAGGAAATGTGCGTCAACGATCTGGCGGTGCTGCTGACCATGACCCAATCCGCAGTCAGCCATCAGCTTCGTATCCTGCGGGACGCCCGGCTGGTCAAAAGCCGCAAGCAGGGAAGGGTCGTCTACTATTCACTGGACGACGACCACATCGACCACATCTTCGCAATGGCGTTCGAGCATATTATGGAAAGAATGGAGGGGTAACAATGTCCTGCAATCACGAACACGAACACGAACATTGCTGCGAGCATGAACACGAACATGAGCACTGCTGTGAGCATGAACATGAGCACGAACACGAACATAAACATGAGCATTCCCATGACCACGGCCATTCCCACGGTCACAGCCACGGCTGCGGCTGTGGCTGCGGCCACGATCATGGCCACTCCCATGAGCACGGCGGGGACGAGGAGCAAGGCGCTTTGACCTATGTCCGCATGGGTCTCTCCGCTGTGGGTCTGCTGGCGTCTATTTTCTTTCTGGAGGGCACATGGCAGCTGGTAGTATGCATCATCGCCTATCTGCTGGCCGGTTTTTCCGTACTGAAGGAGGCCGTTGAGAACATCACCCACGGTGAGATCTTTGACGAGAACTTCCTGATGACGGTGGCGTCTATCGGCGCATTCTGCATCGGCAAGTATCCGGAGGCCGTTGCCGTTATGCTGCTGTATGAGATCGGTGAATGGCTTCAGGATAAGGCGGTGGGTTCCTCCCGCGCTTCCATCGAGGCGCTGGTCAATGTACGGCCCGACCACGCCAATCTGGTAAAGGGTGATGAAGTGACCACCGTCAAGGCGGAAACGGTCTCTGTGGGCGATATCATTCTGGTACGTCCTGGTGAGCGTGTCCCGCTGGACGGCGAGGTGATCGAGGGCAGCTCCTCGGTGGATACCTCCGCGTTGACGGGCGAATCCATGCCCCGCGAGTGGACGGTAGGCAGTGCGGCGCTGGCCGGTTGCGTGAACCAGAGCGGCCTTTTGAAGATCAAGGTCACGCGTCCCTTCAGTGATTCCTCCGTCAGCCGCATCATGGCTATGGTGGAGGACGCGCAGGACAACAAGGCGCAGCCGGAGCGGTTCATCACCCGGTTTGCCCGTGTGTATACGCCGGTAGTCTGCGGTATTGCTGTGCTGGTGGCTGTCATTCCGCCGCTGCTGGGCTGGGGCAGCTGGTCGACCTTTATTCATAAGGCGTTGGCATTTCTGGTCATTTCCTGTCCCTGCGCGCTGGTGATTTCGGTGCCGCTGAGCTTCTTCTCCGGTATCGGCTGCGCCAGCCATAACGGTATTCTGATGAAGGGCAGCAACTATCTGGAGCTGCTGGCCAAGGCGGAGATCGCAGCTTTCGATAAGACCGGTACGCTGACCAAGGGCGAGTTCTCCGTTACGGAGATGTCCTGCGCAGATGGCGTCAGTCAGGAGCATCTGCTGGAGGTCGCCGCTTATTGTGAGAGCCAGTCCACCCATCCCTTGGCAAAATCCATCCTGAAGGCTTACGGTAAGCCGGTGGACGGCAGCCGTCTGGCTGGGATCGAGGAGATCTCCGGCAACGGTATCCGTGCGATGCTGGACGGCAAGACGGCGCTGGTGGGCAAGGCGGAGCTGCTGGACGGCGTAGTCGTTACCACACAGACCTCCGGTACAACGGCGGTGTATGTGGCCTATGACGGTCAGTATCTGGGCTGCATCGGCCTGAGCGATACGCTGAAGCCCGACACAAAGGAGGCCATCAGCGCCCTGCGGAAGCTGGGCCTGCACAATCTGACCATGCTGTCCGGCGACCGTCAGGCGACAGCCAACAGTATTGCCAAGAAAATTGGTCTGGATAACGCGTGGGGCCAGCTGCTGCCGGAGGAAAAGGTCGCCCATCTGGAGGAGCTGAAGAAGTTGGGCAGCGTGGTGTATGCCGGTGACGGCATCAACGACGCGCCTGTGTTGGCCACCGCTGATGTAGGCGTGGCAATGGGCGGTCTGGGCAGCGACGCCGCTATGGAAGCGGCGGATGTGGTCATCATGACCGACGAGCTGTCCCGTCTGCCGCTGGCCATCCGTATCGCCAGAAAGACCATGGCCATCGCCAAGCAGAATATTGTATTCTCCATTGCCGTGAAGGTTCTGATCCTGGCGCTCTCTCTGGTGACGGATATGGGCCTGTGGCTGGCTGTATTTGCGGACGTTGGCGTCTGCATGCTGGCGATCCTCAACAGTCTGCGGGCGCTGCGCACCAAATAAAAACCCCGCTCATAGAATGAGCAGGGGGGAGAGCCATGGAGTTGCTGCCATATCGCCGGGAGGCTGCGGAGGCCTACGCCAGATACTGGGCTTATGGCCGCAATCCGGACTTCTACGACTATGAGACCATCGGCGGGGATTGCACCAACTTCGCGTCACAGTGCATTTACGCAGGAACAGGCGTTATGAATTTTACGCCTACCTATGGCTGGTATTATATCAGTGCCGACGATAAGGCACCCGCTTGGACAGGAGTCATGTACCTGCACAACTTTCTGATACGACCGGAACCCTCTCCGGGGCCGGTCTGCACGGTGACGCAAGATCTGGCGCTGGCGGAGCCGGGCGACGTGATACAGCTGATCTTTAAGGGTGACGTCTTTCAGCATTCTCCCGTTGTCATCGCCAATGACGGCAGCGGTGAGCCGTCCGGTATCCAAATCGCAGCACACAGCTATGACGCCAACTGCCGTCCTCTCAGCAGCTACGAGTACCAGCAGTACCGGGTGCTGCACATTCTGGGCTACTATACAGACTAACAGCGAGACGGAGGTTACTCCGTCTCGCTGTTTTCGTCAAGTTTCCCTTTCATTTTAACATGTGACAAGGGATTCGCCTTTGCAGCCACACGAAGGGATTCATTGTCAATGTGGGTGTAGATCTCGGTGGTGTTCAGGTGTTCGTGGCCCAATACCTCCTGCACGGCCTTTACGTCCACGCCGTTTTGCAGCATCAGCGTGGCCGCCGTATGGCGCAGCTTGTGGCTGGAGTACTGGGTGCTGTCAAGTCCGGCCATGGAGAGGTGCTTCTTTACCAGCGAATGCACCATGGCGCGGCTGATGCGCTGGTTCCGTTCAGAAAGGAACAGCGCGTCCCGGTCTTTTCCGCTGATGGGACGCCGCACCTCCAGATAGCGGTTCAGGGCATCCTTGCAGGCGTCGTTCAGATACACCACCCGGACTTTGTTTCCCTTCCCTAGTACCCGCAGGGCGTCGTCCTTGATATCACTGATATTCAGCCCAATCAGCTCAGAGATACGCAGGCCGCAGTTGAGAAACAACGTGATAATGCAGAAATCCCGCTCTTTATGCTTGCCGTCCACAGCGTTCAGGAGGGAAAGGGAGTCGTCCAGCGTCAGATAGCGGGGGAGGGACTTCATTTGCTTGGGAGAGTCAATATCCTTACAGGGATTCTCCTCCAAAAGATGAACTTTGTTACATAAATAGTTGAAAAAAGAACGAATTGTGGCTAATTTTCTGGCACGAGAAGCAGCGTTCAGACCTATGTTAGATTTTTCACAATTTTGATGCTGCACACGATCCCGGCTGAGATAGGTCATATAGCCATAGATATCCGACAGTGTGATGGTTTTTATCAGTGCAAGGTCAACGTCCATGATATCGATTTGGTCAAATGGCAGACCTTGCAGCGAGGGATCGCGGAGCTGCTTGATGTAGCGGAAGAAATTGCGCAGATCAAGGTAGTACTCATCCACAGTGCGCTGCGAGTGCGCTTTGATGGTCTCGTGATAGCTAAGAAAGTCCGCCAGTATCTGCGGCGATTGGGAGTGATAGTGAATGGTCATAATGATATCCTTATATTAAATATTAAGTATTTGCAGTTGCAAGCGGCCGTAGTCCCGCGCAGCCACCAAAGGATTGAACAACAACGACTATTTTGTTGACAGTGCCCGAGCGCAAGGAGCGAGGGCAGCGAGATCGACAGTTCATCGGTGCAAACGCTGCCGCCATGCGGCATAGCGGGTGCGCCAGAGAAGAAACGGCGAGAGGGCCGTTTTGTTTATGAACTGGCGATTCAACAAAATAAAAATTTTGTTGAATGTAGTGGAGGGTATCTATAAGGAAAATGGCTGATGATAGAAAATCACGGCGTGGCCAATCCTTTTCAGCATAGCTGTATTTCGCTGGCTTTTCCGCTGATCCGCTGAATAGATTACTTTGCCGCTTCCCTCACAGCGGGACAAAATGTTCCAGCTCTGAATTATCTCATTATATAAAATTCCCCGGTGGATGACAAGTCCACCGGGGAAAATTTTGTTGAATCACAGCCGCGTCAGCTGTTGATATATGACAGGCTCTGCCTGCGCAACCACGATGGTTTTTCGCATATAACACTCAATTTTGGAACATTTTGTGATAAAATAACGGACGGCGTAAGCCGTCCGTTATTTATTAGATTCTTTACGCCTTCAGGCAGCGCAGGACGGCCAGCAGGATGGAATAATACTTGCTGTCGGGCGTATCGGCGCGGCTAGTGATGATGACCGGGCAGGAAGCGCCGCAGATGGTGCTGGCCACGGTCTTGCCGGCGATGTAAGTCACAGCCTTGTACAGCACATTGCCGATCTCAATAAACGGCACCAGCAGGATATCCGCCTGACCGGCCACAGGATCCTTGATGGACTTATGCTTCACAGACTCCATGGAGATAGCGCCGTCCAGCGCCAGAGGGCCGGTCACCATGCAGCCGGGAATGCCCCGCTCCTTGATGGCGGCGGCGCTGACGGTGGAGGGCATCTTCTCGGTGACGTTCTCTACGGCGGACAGAATGGCCACCTTGGGGCAGTCATTGCCCAGAGCCTTGGCCACAGGCAGGGCGTTCTCCACGATGCCGATCTGGGTCTCCACGTCGGGGGCGATGTTGATGGCGGCGTCAGTGATCATCACGAAACGGCCTTCATACTCAAAGATACCCACTTGGCTCACCAGACGGCGCGCACCGTCAGGAATCAGGCCGGTCTCGCGGTTCAGGATGGCCTTAGCGAAGCTGGAGGTCTGCAGAATGCCCTTCATGGGAATGTCGGCCTTCCCTTCCTTCACCAGCTTGACAGCGATCTTTGCGGCTTCCAGCTCCTCGCCGTCGAAATCCACGATCTCGTAATCGGCCTCGTTCTCGCCCATCTCGTGGAGCATGTCGATGATCATGTCCTTCTTGCCGATCAGAGTGCCTTCCACCACGCCCTTACGCTTGGCATGGACGACGGCGCTCAGCGCGGGCTCGTCATGGGCGTTGGCCAGCGCGATGCGCTTTTTCATGTTCTGCCCCAGCACATAGGCTTCCATTTCTTTGAAAGTAGTAAACATGTTTTGTTCCTCCGAAAGTGTAATTTTTTCCTTCTATCTCTTATCACATTTACCCGATTATTATACACTCTTGGTTTGCCAAAAACAACTAAAAATACAACATTTTTTCCGCGATTTTCCATTGAGAAAAACAGTTCTTGCCTTTGGAGTGGATTTACGGTATACTATATACACTGATTGATATGGGAGGCTCTTTCTATGGATGGTTTATTTTCGTTTTTGTTCTGCGGCCTGATCGCTGTCGGTGCGGTTTTGATCATTTCCCTGACGATACTGCGCATCGACTGGGCGCGTCATCCGGAAAAGTACGAAAAAGACGTGGAAAATTACGAGAAAGAGCAGTATTGGAAGAAGAAAAGACAAGATAAAGAGGCCGCCATCAAAAAGGCCAAGGAAAAAGAAAAGGCCAAGAAGCGGCAGGCACGGGTGGATAAGCTGAACCAGTACCGTGCCATCAACGGCAAGGGCCCGCTGGCGGAAAAGAATAAGGACAGCAAGAAGAAGTAACAAAAAAGGATACCGCAGGATTTTTCCTGCGGTATCCTTTTTATACTCCCTGCGCCAGCAAACGCAGCGCCTGACCGATATTTGCCACCGGCAGCAGTGTCAAGCCTGGCAGCGGCTTCAACTCACCTGCCCGATGAGCAGGGATCATACAATGGGTGAAGCCCAGCCGATGCACCTCGGAAAGTCGCTGCTCCAGATGGTTGATGCTGCGCACCTCGCCGGAGAGGCCGATCTCCCCTACTGCCGCCAGCGTATCCGGCACCGCCTTATCCAAGTAGCTGGAGGCTACCGCGATCACCGCCGCCAGATCGGCGGCCGGTTCATCCAGCGTCAGTCCGCCGATGATATTCAGATAGGCGTCGCACTGGCTGACCTTCAGCCCGCCGCGCTTTTCCAGCACCGCCAGCAGCATGGAAGCGCGATTGTAGTCAAAGCCATTGCTGGAGCGAAGCGGCTTTGCTCCGGCTGCTGGGGCGACTAAAGCCTGTACTTCCGCCAATACCGGGCGTGCGCCCTCCATGGCACAGGTGACGCAGGTGCCGGGCGCTTCCGTAGGCCGACCGGACAGTAGCATTTCCGAGGGATTCTCCACCTCTCGCAGCCCGCAGTCCATCATCTCGAACACGCCGATCTCGTTGGTAGCGCCGAAGCGGTTTTTCGCTGCCCGGAGGATCCGGTAGGTCATATGCTGGTCGCCCTCAAAGTACAGCACACAATCCACCATGTGTTCCAGTACCTTAGGACCGGCAATAGCGCCCTCCTTATTGACGTGGCCGATGACAAAAATGGTGATATTCTGGCTCTTGGCAAGCTGCATCAGTGTTAAGGTACACTGCTTTACTTGACCGATTCCGCCAGGGATTCCGTCGCTGTCTCCGTTATACAGCGTCTGGATCGAGTCAATAATCAGCACGTCCGGCTTCTCCTGCTCCACGCAGGACAGCACATCGCCCAACTGGGTTTCAGACAGCACCAGCAGGTTGGGGGTATCGACCTGCAGCCGCTTGGCCCGCATCTTCAGCTGACGGGTGGATTCCTCGCCTGAGACATACAGCACGCGGTAGGATTGGCCCAGCGTCTGGCAGATCTGAAGAAGCAGTGTTGACTTGCCGATACCAGGCGCGCCGCCCACCAGAACCAGCGAACCCATGACAGCGCCGCCGCCCAATACACGATCCAATTCCCCCATTCCGGTCGAGAATCGAATCTCGTTTTCAGACGCCAATTCCGTAATGGGAAGCGCCTTTACAAGCTTTGCGGGATAAGAAGCTTTTCCGCTCCCCTTCCCTTTTTCTGCTTTTTGCTCCACCATGCAGTTCCACGCGCCGCAGACAGGGCACTTCCCTGCCCATTTGGGACTTTCGCTGCCGCATTCGGTGCAGAAATAAGTCGTTGTTTTTTTCATTCGTATCACCTGTTTTACTGATATTGCAGATAGCCACAGCCAATGGCCGCCGCCAATTTTGTCTGATATTCCGGTTTCAGCAGCAGCGCGGTTTCGCTGCTGTTGCTGAGAAAACCACACTCGATCAATACCGCCGGACACTCCGCGTGAGCCATAATGTAGATATCGCTTCCGATAGACTTGGATACCTTTTTGTTTCCGGGGTTGACCGTATCGTTTAAGGTCTGCTGAATGGCTGCCGCCCGTGCGTCGCTATCGGGAAGTTTTCCGTAAAACACCTGTGCACCGTGTACGTTCGGATGCCCCGGCAGGGTATTTTGATGGATGCTGATGAGAAAGCCATTGGCAACGCTGTTGATTCGCGTGACGCGGTTCTTGGTGTCGCTGACCTTTTCCTTTCGCAGCGTGCCGCTGTCCGGATCAGCCAGCGACGCCTCTCCTGTCCGAGTCAATACCGTCTGACAGCCTGTCAAGGCGAGAAAATCCCGCAGACGCAGGGCAACCGCCAGATTGATGCCGCTTTCCGGCGTACCGTCCGTCGATACAGCACCGCCGTCGGATCCGCCGTGCCCTGCGTCAATAATGACGACCTCTCTTGTGGGAAGCGCGTCGTAAGAAAACGCGGGGATCGCCGCACGAGGCCGCTCTGCCAGCGACAGCAGACTTACAACGGCCAACAGAAGCGCCGCAGCGCCCAGTACCCATTTTCGGCGGATCAGCAGGATCATCACACCACTCCTCTCCGGGACAATCTATGATGTGACGCTCTACAATATGCATTGTACCATAGCCAATAGCAAAAATAAATCCCCAGTTTACAGGCGGCGGCATATACTGGCATGAGCTGTTTTGGCTTATTGATGATAAAAGGAGGAACACCTTGTTGTATATTGAACAGACTATGGCCGGAAGATCACCGGCCGAAGCGGCTGCTCCGGCTGCCCCGCAGCCTTCCACGCCGGCCGCTTCTGAAAGAACGACTGCCCAGCAGCGCAGTGAAGAAACAGGCTGCGGCGGGATGAATGGCAGCCTGCCGGGGACGTGCGCCCAGATGGCGTTTCCGTATATTCCCATGCAGGATCAGAATCCCAAACGGTACGATAACCGCGAGGCCTTGCAGCGGGGCACGCTGTTTCCGGGACTGGATCTTCCCTTCCACCGTGAGCTGAAGACCCGCTTTCCTGCCGCCAACACACACCTTTCCGAGCTGATGGCGCTGGACTTTGCCATTGATGAGCTGGGGCTTTATCTGACCACCCATCGTGACGATCAGGAGGCGCTGGCGCTGTACTGGAACTATATCAGCTTGGGTCAGGAGGGCCGCAAGAGATATGAGAAAATGCACGGGCCACTGTTCCAGACCGATATTACCGAGGGCTCTTTCCGCTGGCTGGATGACCCGTGGCCTTGGGATGAAGGAGGGAACGAGTAATGTTTGTCTATGAAAAGAAGCTGCAATACCCAGTGAAGATCAAAAACACCAATCCCAAGCTGGCAGCGCTGATTATTAGCCAGTACGGTGGCCCGGATGGTGAGTTAGGAGCATCGCTGCGCTATCTCAGCCAGCGTTACTCCATGCCCTATCCGGAGCTGAAGGGCCTGCTGACCGATATCGGCACAGAGGAACTGGGGCATCTGGAGATGATCGGTACCATCGTCCACCAGCTGACCCGCAATCTTAACGAGGACGATATCAAAACCGCCGGATTTGATGCCTACTTCGTGGATCACACCGCCAGTGTCTACCCGACAGCCGCTTCCGGCTTTCCTTGGAACGCCGCGTCTATGGCGGTCAAAGGCGACCTGATCGCCGACCTGACGGAGGATCTGGCCGCTGAACAGAAAGCGCGTGTTACCTACGACAACATTCTGCGGCTCAGCGACGACCCTGACGTGAACGACGTCATTAAGTTCCTGCGTGCCCGCGAGGTCGTTCATTTCCAGCGCTTCGGTGAGGGCCTGCGGCTGGCAAAGGAGCGCATGGATCAGAAGAACGTTTACTATATCAACCCCAGCTTTGACCAGTAAGCGGACGAACAACGGAGAGGGACTTCCCTCTCCGTTGTTCTCTCAAGTTCAACAATTATTGAACCAGACTTGAAGAATATTTGATATCACGCTTCATGATTTGTGCTATAATAATTGCAAGACATACACAGGAGGAACACCATGTTTAAGATATTGATCGCGGAAGATGACCATGAACTGCGGCAGCTGTTTCAGCATGTGCTGACCAAAAACGGCTATACGGTGGTGGGCGTGTCCAACGGCGAAGAAGCCCTGCGGGCCATGGACGCCAGCTACTACGACATGATCATCTCGGATATCATGATGCCGAAAATGGACGGCTATGAGCTGGTACGGGCATTGCGGGAGGCTGGCATGACGATCCCTGTCATGATGATCACCGCAAAGGACGCGTTTGACGACATGCGGCTGGGCTTCCTGTCCGGCAGCGACGACTATATGGTAAAGCCCGTCAATGTCAATGAAATGGTGCTGCGGGTGGGGGCGCTGCTGCGTCGGGCGCAGATGGCCAATGAGCGTCGGCAGGTCATCGGCGGTACGGTGCTGGAATGCGATTCCCTGTCGGTGCATACCGGAAACGAGACGATGACGCTGCCCCAGAAGGAATTTATGCTGCTCTATAAGATGGTGTCCTTCCCAGGCCGTATTTTTACCCGCCAGCAGCTGATGGACGACATCTGGGGCTACAGCTCCGAGACGGACACCCACACGGTGGACGTCCACATCGGCCGTCTGCGGGAGCGCTTTCGGGACAATCCCGATTTCAAGATCGTTACCATGCGGGGCGTCGGCTATAAGGTGGTAAAGCTATGAAAAAAGAGATCGCGCCCAATGTAACGCTGCGGGTCAAATTTTTTCTGATCTGCATGGCAGAATTTATCGCCGTGGTGCTGCTGTCCGAATTGGCTGGCTGGCTCTTGAAGCGCTGGCTGGGCGTTACGATGGACATTCCCATCTTCGTCTGGGCGATACTGTTCAGCGTCGTGATGGGCGGCGCTGTCACCAACTATATTACCCATTCCTTCATCGACCCCATCACCTGTCTGGGGAAAGCCATGAAGGAGGTAGCGGGCGGAAATTTTCATGTGGCCATGCAAAGCGACAGCAAGTTGAAGGAAGTACGGGATATTTATGAAAGCTTCAATCGGATGGTCAAGGAGCTGGGAAACACCGAGACACTGCAAACAGATTTCATTTCCAGCGTGTCCCACGAATTCAAGACGCCCATCAACGCCATTGAGGGGTACGCCTCTCTCCTGCAGGATCACCACCAGTCCCCGGAGGAGCAGGAGACATACATTGAAAAAATCCTGTTCAACACTAGGCGGCTGTCCACGCTGACGGGCAACATCCTGCTGCTGTCCAAGATCAACAACCAGTCTATCCGGCCGCAGCGCACGGCATACCGTCTTGACGAGCAGATACGGCAGGCCATTGTGGCACTGGAACAGAAATGGACGGAGAAAAACATCGACTTTGATGTGGAGTTGGACAAGGTAACGTACAGCGGCTATGAAAGCCTGCTACTCCATGTCTGGAGCAATCTCATTGACAACGCCATCAAATTCGATCCGCATGGCGGCATGATCTGCCTGCGTCTACGGCAAACCGGCGATGAGGCGGTGTTCACCATTGATGACAACGGCCCCGGCGTAGCGCCGGAGGAGCAGAAGCGGATCTTCCATAAGTTCTACCAGAGCGACAGCTCCCGCGAAATGAGCGGCAACGGTCTGGGACTGGCGCTGGTCAAGCAGATCGTGGAATTCAGCGGCGGAACAGTTTCCGTTGAGAATCTGCCGGAAGCGGGCTGCCGCTTTACGGTGCGGCTCCCCATGCAGCCGTGACGGCAATTATAAAAGCGAAAGGCGGGCACAGCCCGCCTCAGCCTGTCAAAAAACTACCCAAACACCCCTGTTTCTGCTATAATAGAAGAAACGGGGGTGTTTTCATGGAAGGCTGGAGA
>OLPI01002343.1_pt1 | contig 14994 bp, 9 predicted proteins | sample 1672361 | NCBI WGS metagenome assembly OLPI01 (sample SAMEA3136675, study PRJEB25190) | human gut metagenome
TGTTAGGCGCGCCGCCAGCGTTCGTCCTGAGCCAGGATCAAACTCTTTATAAATGATATTTATCACTTAAAAGTGTTAAATCTTGTTCGCTCAGCACGCAATCGCTTGCGTCCTGTGTGAATTACTTTGTTTGGAATTGTTTAACGTGTTTTTCCAACACGAAAATAGGTTCCGTTACAAGTTTTTCGATATTGTTCAATTTTCAAGGTCCTGTGCGCCTCAGCCTTAGCGGCTGACGACTTGATTATTTTACCACAGAAGTGATTTTTTGTCAAGCACTTTTTTCAGAAGCTTTTCGATCTTTTCGAACTTGTGGCTCGTTTTTCAACGTATCCATATTGGTTCTTTCGCTTTGCTTCTGCCGCTTTCAGAAGTCATTCTTTCCGGCGGCCCTTGGCGCTCAAGTATAATACCACATCCCCAGCCTTCTGTCAACACTTTTTTGCATCTTTTTTGAGTTTTTTCTATATTTCGCAAAATGAGTGCTTCCGGGCAGGTTTTGAACCCCTCCGAAATGGCCACGGCCATTTCGTCTCCCCTTTGCCAAGGGGAGAGCTCTTGCAGTTTCCGGGGTGGTGTTATATTATATAATTACATTATAGAGCGGAGGAGGCCCCAACCATGATCCTTACGGTCAACATCGGCAACACACACATCACGATTGCCGGCTACGAACACGACACCCTGCAGTTCAGCGGGCGGCTGCATTCCAGCCCGGCCGCAACGGTGGACGAATACGCCATGAACCTGCTGAATCTGCTCTCCTTATATCAGGTTGCCCCCGAGCGGATCGAGGGCGGCATTCTGGGCAGTGTGGTGCCCGCACTGACAGGCCGGGTATTGGGTGCACTGCGGATGTTCTGCTCTGCCCGCTTCCTGACCGTTGGCCCCGGCCTGAAAAGCGGCATCAAGCTGCGGCTGGACAATCCGGCCCAGCTGGGCGCAGAACTGCTGTGCGGTGCGGTGGCCGCACTGGAAGAGGGACCCGGACCGCTGGCTGTCATCTCGGCAGATACCGCCATCTCCATTATGGCAGTCAACGGCAAACAGGAGCTGGTGGGCGGTGTCATCCTGCCCGGGCCGCAGCTCTCCCTTTCCGCGCTGGTGCAAAAAACCGCCCAGCTGCCCCAGATCGACCTCTCCGCTCCAGCTTCCTCCTCGATCTTGGGCAAGAACACCTCTGCCTGCTTACAGAACGGTTTTGTGCTGGGCACCGCCGGGCTGCTGGATGGGCTGGCCGAGCGTTTTCAGGCAGAGCTTGGCCCGGATATCCGCTTTTATGCCACCGGCAACCTGCCCCGCACCATCCGGGAGGCCTGCCGCACACCGATCGAATACCGCGAGTATCTGATCACGGACGGCCTATACCGCATCTGGCAGAAAAATCGGAAAGGGTAATATCAAAATCAAAAGGAGTCCTACACCATGAAGTCCAAACTTGCATCTCTGCTCTGCTGTCTGATCGTGCTCATAAACCTTTCTGGCTGTACCAAAGTCACCCAGCTTGTGAAGGATTCTCAGCCCACAAAGGCCGAACTGTTGGATGAGATCAATACAGAGCATCAGCGTTGGGAAGCGGCTCCTGCCGCCGACCCGACACCCTATCTGCGGCATTACGATGACCCCGCCGATGCACAGAAAGATACAGATTACTTTACCGATACCTACAGCGAATACGATGCCGAAAAGGAACTTACCGTAGATGAAGCGAAAGCAGATGTGAATTACCTCTTCGACGCGCTCTACTATGATTATGCTCTCTACGATTATTTTGGCGGACACGCTGTATTCGATCAGGCAAAGGCTGATACTCTGCAGGAAGTCCAAAGCAGGGACAGCCTGACCTGTGAAGATTTGCAGAAGATTCTGGTAAGTCATCTTACCTTTATCAAGGACGGTCACTTCAACATCAATCAGGACTATCCGTCGGAAAAAGACATTCCGTTTTTCTTCCGTCAGGTGATGTTCGTAAAAACGGATTCGGGCTATCAGAATGCCAATGGAAAAGTCGTTGCATCCGTGGACGATCATCCCGATCTGGATGAACTGTTCAAGCGTTCAATCTCTGAGCAGGGGTATCTGGTGTATTATCCGGTCCTGCTGAAGCCTGCTACATTTGATGGGACAGAATGGGAAAAGCACACCTGTGATGAAACGCTGACGGTGCACTATACAGACGGCAGTACCGACACACTGACAGCAGACGCATGGAGCCAGTATTACAAAGAGCTTCCCAAAGACCAGAATACCGATCTTCGCCAGACAGATGGGATCCCGGTGTTCCAGTTCAACCATTTTGACCCGTCCTTCCTGGAGGAGACCAATGATGCAGCGGCACAGATGAGCAATGCGGAGATCTCCATGCTGGACCTGCGCTCCAATGTTGGCGGCTATGAAGAAGTTGCGCATCAGTGGTTCAACCGATACAGCCACCAACGGGTATTTGGCACTGGAGTTCGTTATTCCGTTCTTCCAGCTTCTCTTGTCGCTTCACCTTCCACCTCAAAAACGCCCCGCGCAAGCAATGACAACATTCTGATCCTTCTAAGCGGAAAGTGCTCTGCATCTTGTGCGGAGATCACACTGGATCTTTCCTATAATTTAGACAATAGCCTGATTATTGGAGAGAACACAAATGGAAGTATGATCAGCAACAGCGGCCATATCGAATTGCCCAACAGCAAGTGTTCGGTGGATATGACTTTCTCCACGGTCTATCTGACCCCGGATGGCTCCGATTATTTTGAAGAACTTCGGGGATTCTTCCCGGATATCTGGGTTCCGGCCAAAGAAGCCGAAACGCTGGCGGCAAAACTTATGGAAAATCTAAAGTAAGGTCTGACCCTCCCGGCCACAAAGAAAAATCCCCGGCGCACTTTTGTGTACCGGGGATTTTATTAACACATGCGACCGGGAGGATTCGAACCTCTGGCCTTCCGGGTCGGAGCCGAACGCTCTATCCAGCTGAGCTACGATCGCACATTACTGGCAAACCAGTGTAATGTAGTATAGCACAGCCGGAAGCAAAAATCAAGCCGTCTGGCGGCTCTGTATCCGGATTCCGTGCCCGATCCCGCGCCAGCAAGACGCTGATGCATTCTGTTCTTCCTTTTTGAAAGATTCATCTTGCAAAAGTGTGCGCATCTCTTATAATAGGTGTTGTGCCCCGGTGTGCGCGGGCACGGTTTAGGACTGGAAAAGGAAAAAAGAGAACATGAAATCTAGCACAAGATCCCTGACAGAAGGCCCGCTGGCAAAGCAGATTCTTCTGGTCAGCCTGCCGCTGGCATTATCCAATCTGCTGCAGGTCTTATTCAACATGTCGGACGTGGCCGTGGTGGGGCGGTTTGCGGGCTCCACTGCGCTGGGCGCGGTGGGCTCCACCAGCATCTTTGTCACGCTGTTTACTGGCTTTCTCATTGGCCTGGGCAACGGCATCAACGTGCTGGTGGCCCGCTTCTACGGAGCCAGACACCCGAACGATGTCCACGACACCGTCCACTCGGCCCTGATCGTCAGCCTGATCGCAGGCGTGGTCCTGCTGGTTGTGGGCCTGCTGGGCTCCCCTGCCATGCTGCGGCTGCTGAACACCAAGGAGGACCTGCTGCCGGGTGCGATCCTCTACCTGCGGGTGTATTTTCTGGGTATGCCGGCACTGGCTCTGTACAATTTCGGCAACGCCGTGTTCAGCGCCATCGGTGAGACCAAAAAGCCGCTGTACATCCTGAGCTTTGCCGGTGTGCTGAATATCCTTCTGAATCTGTTCTTTGTCATCGTCTGCAACCTGGACGTGGCAGGCGTGGCGCTGGCCAGTGCCATTTCCCAGTGTGTTTCTGCCGGGCTCATCCTCCACGCCCTGACCAGGGTGCAGGACTGCTACGCCCTCCATTTCAAGGAAGCAAAGATCGATCCCGCCATGACCAAAAGCATTCTGGCGCTGGGCCTGCCTGCCGGATTCCAGAACGCCATTTTCGCCATCGCCAACCTGTTCATCCAGGCCGGTGTCAACTCCTTTGATTCCCTCATGGTCAAGGGCAACAGCGCCGCCGCAAACGCCGACCCGCTCATCTACGACTGCATGGCCGCCTTCTACATGGCCTGTGCCAGCTTTATGAGCCAGAACTACGGCGCAGGCAAGCCCGACCGTGTCAAGAAAAGCTACTTCATCTCGCTGGCCTATTCCTTTGGCGTGGGTCTGGCGCTGGGCGGCGGCCTGTTCCTGTTCGGGCGGCAGTTTCTCGCCCTTTTCACCACCGAAAGCGCCGTCATCGATGCAGGTATGAAGCGTGTGGGTGTCATGGCTCTGGCCTACTGCACTTCGGCCTTTATGGACTGCACCATCGCCGCTTCCCGCGGTCTGGGCAAGACCGTGGTGCCCACTGTCATCGTCATCATGGGCTCCTGTGTGTTCCGGGTGATCTGGGTATACACCATCTTCGCCCACTTCCACACCATCCCCTCGCTCTACCTGCTCTACCCCTGCTCTTGGGCTCTGACCGCCATTGCGGAGATCCTCTATTTCGTCCACTGCTACAGGCAGGCCATGAAGATCTTCCGGGAGCCGATCCCCTCTTCGCTGTAAAACAAAAAGATGGATGTCGTTGCGGCATCCATCTTTTTTGTTTTCTCTGTTATACCTTGACTTCCCCGGCCAGGACCCGCTTGTAGTCCTCATAGTTGCGGGCCAGCAGGGCGGGCGTATCCAGCCCGTAGGGGCACTTGGCCTTGCACTGGTTGCAGTGCAGGCAGCCCTCGATCTTCTTCATTTTGGCCTGACCGGCAGGACTCAGATGCTCTGCCGAAGGCGAGCGCCGGAGCAGCAGGCTCATGCGGGCGCAGTTGTTGATCTCGATGCCAGCCGGGCAGGGCATACAGTAACCGCAGCCACGGCAGAACTCACCGCACAGCTCCTCCCGGTCGTGGGCGATGACCGCAGACAACTCTGCGTCCATCCGGGGCGGGTTATCAATGTAGGAAAGGAACTCGTCCAGCTCCTTTTCCCGCTGAACGCCCCAGATGGGCAGAACGCCCTCGAACTGCGCTTCAAAGGCATAGGCGGCGGCGCTGTTGGTAATGAGACCGCCGGACAGACCCTTCATGGCGATAAAGCCCATCTCGTGCTCTTTGCACAGCTGCACCAGTTCCAGCTCCTGCTCACCGGAAATATAGCTGAACGGAAACTGCAGGGTCTCGTACAGGCCGCTCTCAATGGCTTCCTTGGCCACGGACAGGCGGTGGTTGGTGATGCCGATGTGTCGGATCATCCCCTTTTCCTTGGCCTCCAGTGCGGCTTCGTACAGGCCGGAGCCGTCACCGGGCTTGGGGCAGAAGGACGGGTTGTGGAACTGGTAGATGTCCACATAGTCGGTGCGCAAATTGTTCAGGGAGGTGTGCAGGTCCTTCCAGAACTCCTCCGCGTTCTGGGCGGCGGTCTTGGTGGCGATGTAGACCTCGGAGCGGATGCCGTCAAAGGCTTCGCCCAGCTTCAACTCGCTGTCGGTGTAGGCGCGGGCGGTATCAAAGAAGCGGATGCCCGCCTTGTAAGCCTTGCGGGCCAGAAAGACTGCGTCCTCCTGGGAAATGCGCTGGATGGGCAGGGCACCAAAGCCGTTTTTGTTCACGGTGATGCCGGTGCGCCCCAATGTGACCATATCCATAGGGAACCTCCTGTTTTTTCCAAAAATACTCTCTGTGCTCATTATAGGGCGAATTGCCCCACAACGCAAGAAAAACCCTCTCCATCAAGGCGTGGCAGTGCACAGCGATGACAGAGAGGGACAGTTTTACTGATAGTCGTGGTTCAGGAACAGCGCTTTGATGGCGACGATCTCGTCGTACTCCTCCTGCTCCACCTGCACATCCGCATTGACGGCCTGCAGGCGGGCCTTGACGGCATCCAGTGCCTCGGCGGTGGTCACGGCCTGACCTTCCTCCACGGCATCGATCATCCGCTTGAGGACGATCGGATGGGCGTAACAGCTGGGCACCGGGAAGCTGCCGTTGGGGTAGTGCTTCACATACTCCGCCATGGCGGCATCGGCCTGATCGGCCCGCTTCATAATGGCGTTGTTGTTATTGTGCGCCGTGGGCAGCATGTTGTAGCTGGAAAAGAGGAAGATGGCTGCAAAGCCGAACAGTGCAAAGTACACGCCGTAGCTGCCGGTGTGGGTGAACACCGCGTACAGGCCGTAGGCCGCGGCGGCAGTGCCGAACAGGAAGATGGCAAGGGCCACATAGCGGTAGACCGGCTTGCTCTTGAGCTGGGCGCGCTTGCGGCGCTGGGCAGCACTGAGCTCATTGGAAAGCTCGGGCTTTGCGTCCAGATACTCCTTTGCTCTGCGCAGGACCGTCACGGTGTGTTTGGCATCGTCAGACAGCTCCGGCAGCTTGCGGGCGGCCTTTTCCTCAGCCTTTTTCTGCAACGCCTGCTCCCCGGCGGCACTCAGCAGCCGGATCTGGGGCTGCTGCTTTGCCAGCAGCTCCAGCAGGGCATCCACGTCCCGCTCGTCCTTGAAGTTGCACTGCTTCTGTTTGCCGCCGTCGTACTCCACCACAAGGTAGGCCATGGAGGCAAACATTCCCTTGCCGGTAAAGCCGCCCGCACTCATGGCCACCCGCTTGAACACGCGGGTGATGCTGGTGTAGGGCAGGTAGTAGCGGCGGTCGATGTAAAAGCTGTTCAGATACAGGGCTTTTTTGCCCACGCCGCAGGGGCCGATCTTTTTGCAGGCTTTCCGGTCAGCCGCCAACTCGGCGGGGTCGAGCCTGGCAAGGCCCAATTGTGCAGGTTTGAAGAGCATAACGTTCATCCCTCTTTTGCATTTTTGTTTGTACCCATTTTCCCACTCCGGCAAAGAAAATGCAAGGCCCAACCCGCACTCTTAGCCAAAAACAGGAAACCGGCCGCTGAGCTGACAGCGGCCGGTTTGTTTTACTGAGAAATTACCGCTATGAATGGGTTATGCGGCTTTCTTCTCGGTGTTCTTCTTGGTTGCATAGATGAACAGCGCCAGCATGGCAATTGCAAAGACGATGCCGATGGGATATGCAACTGCGGTGTTGTAAGCCACCAGCTTGCCGTCTGCATAGGTATTGATCATCTTGCCCAGGCACTCAGGAGCCAGCACGAAGTAGGTGCAGGACACAGCGCTCATAAAGGTAGCGGGCACTGCGGTGATCCAGTAGTTCTTCTTCTCCTTGAACAGGTACATGGAAGCAGCCCACAGAACGATCATAGCCAGCGTCTGGTTGGTCCAGCTGAAGTAACGCCAGATCACGGTGTAATTGATGAAGCCCAGTGCGTTGCCGATGCCCAGGAATGCGCCCACGCCCAGAACGGGAACGCAGAGCTTCAGGCGGTTGCCGTAGCTGTCCTGATCGATCTTGAACCAGTCGGCCAAGGTCAGGCGGGCGGAACGGAAGGCGGTATCGCCGGAGGTGATGGGGCAGACGACCACGCCGATCATGGCCAGTGCGATACCCACGCCGCCCATGGTCTTGGAGCAGACATCATAGATGGCCTTGGACTGACCCATTGCCAGTGCCTGTGCCAGGCCGGTGTTCAGGCCATCGGTGACCTCGTACAGAGAGCAGCCTGCAGCGGCCCAGATCAGGGCAATGACACCCTCGCAGACCATGGCACCGTAGAACACGAAGTGGCCCTGCTTCTCACTCTTCATGCAGCGGGCCATCAGAGGCGACTGGGTGGAGTGGAAGCCGGAGATCGCGCCGCAGGCAACCGTGATGAACATGAAGCTCCAGATGGGCGTGCCCAACGGGTGCATGCTGCCGAAGTGATCCCAGATCTCGGGTATGGTATAGGCAGGGTTGGTGAAGATGCCAAAGATGACACCGATGGCCATGATGATGAGGCAGATGCCGAACACGGGGTAGATCTTGCCGATGACCGCATCGATGGAGATAAAGGTCGCGACGAAGTAGTAGGTCAGAATGATGACCAGCCAGAACAGCAGCGAGGTCATCACGCCGGATGCGCCGCTCTGGCTGCACAGCTCAACGATCAGACCGGCGGGGCCGACGGCAAACACGGTGCCCACCATGATCAGCAGCACAACAGAGAACACACGCATCACGTTCTGCATCACGGGGCCTAAGTATTTGCCGGTGATCTCCGCGATGGAAGCGCCGTCGTTGCGCTCACTCATCATGCCAGAGAAGTAGTCATGCACGCCACCGGCAAAGATGGTGCCGAAGGTGATCCACAGGAACACCACGGGGCCCCACAGAGCGCCCTGCATGGCACCAAAGATGGGGCCAAGGCCCGCAATGTTCAGCAGCTGGACGAGGAACAGCTTCCACTGGGGCATCACGACATAGTCCACGCCGTCATTGATGCGCACAGCAGGCGTTTCACGGTCGTCCGGGCCGAAGGTATTGTCCACGATCTTGCCATAGGCGAAGTATCCGCCTACCAGGATCGCAAGACAGAGCAGGAAACTAATCATACCAGAAACCTCCTTTTTGCCCCTGCCGGCCGCGGCCCCATTCTGCCGCATACCCGGGGCTCTTTTCTGGCCTCATGGTAGCACACTTTTTTCCAGCAGAGAAATATCTTTCAGGCATGGGGCCATATGGTTTCCGATATAGCCGCAAAGAATTTTTGCCGCTTTTCCGTTCATTTTTTGACAATTTATCAGCAAAAATAAAACCGGGCGCTCATTTTCGCCCGGTTTTGCATCCATTTATTGGTTTTTCTGTAAATTCCGAAGGAAGCAACCTTTGCCGTGCCTTAGCCGGAAAGCCCCTTTATTTTACGGTGGAAGCCGCTTCCTTGTGGAGCAGATCCACAAAGGCCTGCTCCTCGGGGCGCAGGCGGCCCTTGTCCGGGTAGACCAGCACATCCCGCATCTGCTGGCGCTGGGCCGGGCACTTCTTCAGCACCAGATGGTACTGCTCCAGTGCCCTGCGGGGCATGGGCGATGCCCACATGTAAGCCGTGGGCAGCCGCTGCAGGATCGAGAACTGGCTGCACCGCTCATACACATGGATGCGGCGTTCCGGGTTGACATGCCAGCGCACACCGTCGCCGCCCTCCTCGCCGGGCAGCTGGAAATCATCGTGGAGGATCTCCATATACTTGTCCAGCTCAGACAGGTCGCGGATCGCCTTTCGGGCCAGCGGGCCGTCCCGGTTGGTCAGCAGACTGTATTCAAAATCCATAATGGGTTCCATTTTCAGGCCCCGCCGGGCGCAGTAATGGGTATAGTGCTCGTCATCCTCCACGGCGTACCGCAGCAGAGCCAGATGATACCCCTGCCGCAGGACATGATCCAGTGCCTCCATGGAGCCGCCCTCCCGGATGTGGATGTGGAGCCGCTCAATGGAGGCCGCCTGCTCCAGATAATCCACCGCCGCATAGGAGGCATAGGTGGCGTGGGGGATCATTACCCGCAGTTCGGCGCAGCGCTCCTGCTCCTCCTGCACGCTCCGGTCCAGCCTGTCCACCTCCCGCAGCACCCGCTCGGCCTGCTCGATGAAGTGCCGCCCCTGCTCCGTGGGGATCATGCCGGTGGATGACCGCTCAAAAATGCGGAGATGGTATTCTTCTTCCAGATTTTTCAGCGCCTTGCTCACATTGGGCTGAGCGGCATACAGCCGCTTTGCCGCCGCACTCACAGATCCGCATTCCATGATGGCGACGAGATACCGCAGTTCTGTAATGTTCAACTTTTTCTCTCCTTTTGGCGTTTTTATCCCTTGCGCCTAGTTTATCAGGCGGCACACGGGGCTGTCAAGCGTTGACGGGGCCCCGCTGCCGTTTTATAATGTAAGAAACAATCTGCCCGAAAGAGGTCGAAGAGGATGGAAGAAAAAAACTACCGCGTTCTGCGCATTGAGGAGCAGCTTTATGGCTGCGAGGAGCTGCCCGAGGGCCAGCCCGTGCTCTGTGATGTCCTGCTGGAAGCTGCCGACGGCACGCAGCGGGTTCTCCCCTACCCGGATGCCGAGCTGACCCGGCTGGACATCAACGAGGGCAGCACTGTCACCCTGCGGGATCACAGGCTGGCCAAGGCGGCGCACAAGGTCTATTTCACCCGCCACGGCGAGACCGTGTGGAACGTAGAAAACAAGATCTGCGGCATGACCGACAGCCCACTGACCGAAAAAGGCCGCACCCAGGCCCGGGAGCTGGGCGAAAAGCTCCGGGCCAGCGGCCTCCGGATCGATGAGATCCTGTACTCTCCCCTGTCCCGCGCCGCCGACACCGCCCGGGCCATTGCGGAGGCCACCGGCATTCCTGCCCGGTGTGAGCCCCGGCTCCGGGAGCAGTGCTTTGGCCGCTACGAGGGCACGCCCCGGGACGGCGAGGAGTTCCGCATCTCCAAGACCCACTTTGCCGACCGCTACTCCGGCGGCGAGAGCATGATGCAGCTGGCCCAGCGCATCTACAACCTGCTGGACGAGCTCCGGGCCGACACCGATAAGACCTACCTGCTGGTGGCTCACAACGGCATTGCCCGGGTGGTGCAGTCCTATTTTTACGATATGACCAACGAGGAGTATGCGGCAGCAGGCATCAAAAACTGTGCGTTCGTGGAGTTTACATTCTGAACAAAGAAAGGACCCGCCGAGGGTCCTTTCTTTGTTTGCAGTTATTCCGCCTTGCGGTAATGGAACTGCTGGTCTCTGGTGATGAACAGGCCAATGCTGACCAGCAGAGCGGCCAGCTCGGCGGCAGTTACGGCCAGCCAGATGCCATCGATGCCCAGCAGGAGCGGCAGCAGCAGAACCGCCGCCACCTGGAACAGCAGGGTGCGCAGGAACGAGATGAGCGCACTGGTCACACCATCGCCCAGGGCCGTGAAGAAGGAGGACGCATAGACGTTGAACCCCATGATGAGGAAGCTCAGGCCATAGAGCCGGAAGGCCCGGGTGGTCAGAATGAGCAGGTTTTCATCATAGCCCACAAAGAAGCGGGCCACATGGGGGATGATAAACATGGAGCCGATGGTCATTCCCACCGCAACCACGCCGATGAGCTTCAGGCTCTTGCGGTAGAGGTTGTTGACCTCTTTGCGGTTATTGGCACCATAGTGGTAGCTGACGATGGGCGCACTGCCCACGGCATAGCCCACAAACACTGCCACGAACAGGAAGGATGCGTACATGATCACACCATAGGCGGCCACGCCATCCTCGCCCGCAAAGCGGAGCAGCTGATAGTTGTACAGGATGTTCACCAGCGACATGGAAAGGTTGGTCATCAGCTCAGAGGAGCCGTTCACACAGGCTTTCAGCAGCACACCGCCCTCAAACTGCGTGCGGCAGAGGTGGAGCAGGCTGGTGTTTTTCCGGTTGAGGAAGTAGAACACCGGCAGCAGGCCGCCCACCACCTGGCTGAGCATGGTGGCAATGGCGGCACCCTCCACGCTCCAGTGCAGGATGCCCACCAGCAGCACGTCCAGCACCATGTTGGTGCAGCCCGCGCCCACCGTGAAGTAAAAGCCCAGATGCGGCTTTTCGGCGGTGACAAAAAAGCTCTGGAACATATTCTGCAGGATAAAGGTGGGCAGGCTGAGCATCAGCACCCGGCCATAGCGCAGGGCATAGTCCAGCATCTCGCCTTCTGCACCCAGCATCAGGGCCACCGGCCGGAGCAGCAGCATTCCCAGCACGGACAGCACGATGCCGGCGATCAGCGCCGTTGACATAAACAGGCTGAAATAGCGGTCGGCACGGGCTTTATCGCCCTCACCCAGCGTGATGCCCACAATGGCGCTGCCGCCGGTGCCCAGCATAAAGCCGACTGTGCCCACCAGCATGGGCACGGGCATGATGAGGTTGACTGCCGCAAAGGCTGTTTTGCCCACAAAATTCGAGACACACAGGCCGTCCACAATGCCGTAAATGGAAGTAAACAGCATGGTGCCGATGCAGGGCAGCACAAAACGGATCAGCCGTGAATAATCAAAGTGATCCGAAAGTTGGATTTTCTGTTTTGACATGGATTCTCCTTTTTGCAGGGGTGGATCACATCATCCCGCCGGGCCGCCAGCCGGTGCAATAGCGGGCGTAATCGCGGTCGGCCTGTTTGACGTAAAGGAGGAACTGTTCCCTGCCTTCCTTGTCCGTGACCTGACGGACTTTGGTGGGCAGGCTCTGGCGCTGGAGCAGCTCCAGTTCATCGTTGAGCTCTTCCTCGGTATCAAAAGCATCCAGCTTGGTCCAGTGGGTGGCAAAGAGCCAGATGTTTGCAAGGGTGTTATTCATATTCAGTCTCCTTTTCCGGGGCATCGGCAAGGGTACCGGCCCGGTAGAACGGCGCAATGGCGTTGGCATCGCCGTGGCGCACGATGGAATAGGTAATGTCGCAGTAGGGCTGGATGGCCGTGCTCTTTTCCACGGTGGAGATGAGCAGCACCTGCAGCTGCAGGCGGCGGAACAGCTCCATCATGGGGCGGATGCGGTCGCTGGTCATCTTGCTGAAAGCCTCGTCCAGCAGCACCAGACGGATGCTGTTCTCGCTCTTCTGGTAGATCTGCAGCAGGCTGGCGCAGATGGCCACATAGAAGGGAGCCTGATTCTCGCCGCCGGAGGAATCGCGGCTGACGCGGGAAAGATAGGCCTGCTGGCCCGAGACGGTGTTGGTCACCTTGATGTCATAGTCCAGATAGGTGCGGTAGTCCACATAATCCGAGAGGGTGGCACCGGAGGTGGTGCGGCCCTCCTGCCGGGCCCGGGTGTTCTCATCCACATCGGCCATGATCTTTTCCATCAGCGCGTCCACCTGCCGCTCGTAGACGGGGTCGGCGGTGGCGGCAAGGTTGTCCAGCGAGTCGCCATCGGTCATCTGCTGGTTGCCCTTGTCCACAATGACCTGATAGAAGGCAGCCAGCTGGGGGTCACGGCTGGGCTCCAGCTCAAAGCGGTAGACTTCCTCGCCGTAGGTCAGCTGCTCCATCACCTTGTTCAGCTCCCGGAACTGGCGGCGGGCGTTGAAGATATCATCCTTCATCCGGAAGAGGATATCCTTGCGGAAACGGTCCTTGCAGTCCCGCTGTGCCTGCTCCAGCCGGGCGGCGTAGCGTTCCAGATCAATGCGGACAAGGCTGTCGTGCTGGGCGCGGTACTGCTCCACCCCGGCCAGACCCAGCGGATAATCGCAGACGTAGTGCTCGTTGTAATCCCTCTGGGCGGGTTCCAGCGTGGAAGTGAGATAAGCTTGCAGGGCATCGTCCAGCCTGGTCTGTGCCTTTTCGGCAGTCTGTGCGGCGGCACGGGCCGTGCGCCCGCCCGTCATCAGGCCCTTTTTGCGTTCCTGTGCCAGAGGCTCCAGCAGCGGGTGCTGTGCAAAGAATGCCTCTGCCGCCTCCCGGCTCTGTGCGGCGGTCTCCACCGCCTTACCCTGCTCTGCCTCGCAGGATGCGATCTGCTTTTCGCAGACGCGGATATCGCCGCCCACCTGCTCCACGGCCTTGCGGGCAGTCTCCCATGCAGCTTCCCGGGCTTCTTCCTCGCGGTAGAGCTGCTGCAGCATGGGGTTCTCACGGCAGTCCGCCAGCTTCTGCTCCTGCGCGGCGTAGTCGGCACGGGCGGCATCCAGCGCGGCCCGGCTGGCCCAGAGTTCGGCCAGCTGTTCCAGCGCATGGCCCCGCAGGACGTTCTGGTACTGGTCGTAGGCAGATTTCAGGGTCTTTTCGGTCTGGGCGGCTTCGCGGCAGCGGTCGGCCTGGGCGGCAAGCTGTGCTTCCAGCGCGTCGGCACGCTCCCTGCGGGCATCCAAGCCGATATAGCGCTGGGGCCTGCGCAGGCGTTCCAGCCGGAAGGGATGGTGGCGCAGCAGGTCCCGGGTGGCGCTGTCGGGGAAATGTTCCAGCGTATCGGGGGTGTCGCAGCAGACGATGCGGCGCAGGATGGTGTCCGCATACTGTGCGGCCAGCGGGTTCTCGCTGGTGACCTGGGCAGCAAGGCTGTCGGCGGGGGCCGTCTCCGCATGGCGGTCCGCCTTGCGGATGCCCGGGGTATCCAGCAGGCTGATGGGCCCCACCCGGTCGCCCAGCGCCACAAAGGCGCTCTTGGCGGCGGCATAATGGGCAGGCGGCACAAGGATATCGAACCGGCGGTCCCCCAGGCAGGCCTCCACACAGTCCTGCCAGCTCTCATCGGCCACGGTCAGCAGCTCACAGAAGATCTTTGCATCCGCTGTCATGCCGCGGCTTTTCAGCTCGGCGTTCACGGCATCCCGCACTTTGGTGGCGGCATCGCCGTGGGGGTAGACCCACTTGCCGCCGGACACGGCGTTCAGCTCGGCCCGCAGGGCCTCCTGCTCTTTTGCCAGATCCGCCGAAGCCTGCCGGGCAGCAAAATACTGCTCCTCCAGCGGCTTTTCGATGCGGGCCAGCGCCTCGGTCAGGGCGGAGAGATGTTCCGCTGTCAGGCGCTGGGGCCAGAGCTCCTTCTCCACCGCAAAGCCGCTGCGGTTCAGCTGGGTCAGCAGGCCGGTGATGGTATCCGCAGTTGCTTCCAGACTATTCCTTGTCCGGGCCGCTGCATCCAGCGCGCTCTTTTTCCGGGCCAGCTCCTCGGTCAGGGCATCCAGCGCCCGGCCCGCGCCGCTGTCACCGGCCGCACCGTGGGCCGCCAGATAGGCCCGGCGGGCTTCGGCTTCGGCGTTCTTGGCGGCCTCGTATTTTGCGTTCAGGTCGGCCAGCTGGCGGCGGCCTGCATCCAGATGGCTCTGCCAGGAAGCATCCTCACCGGCATCCGCTTCGGCGCGGGCCAGCAGGGCCGCGCCCCGGTTGACAAGGGCATCCGTTTCTTTGGCAGCGGCTTCCCGGCCATACGCCACGATCTGTTCCAGTGCGGCGGCACGGGTCTGGGCCTCGGCCAGAACGGCGTGGAGGTTTTCCAGCTCCACCCGGTCGCCCTGCAGCGCTTCCAGATCCAGCTCAGGCTGGGGCAGGATGTACTGGTACAGGAACTCCCGGAAGTTGGGGATCTCGTCCATGCTGGTGCCCATCTGGAACACTTCGT
>OLPI01002347.1_pt1 | contig 14983 bp, 14 predicted proteins | sample 1672361 | NCBI WGS metagenome assembly OLPI01 (sample SAMEA3136675, study PRJEB25190) | human gut metagenome
TGGCGCTCATCCAGTTGGTCTGCTCGGGGTCATGGCAGAACTTGTCGGGATGGCCGAAGGAGGGATCCTGAGCGGCGATCTTGCGCCACATATCCCAGCCGCCGCCCTCCTTCAGCTCGGTGTTGTAAGCGGCGGGCTTGTCCTGACTGCCCATGGAGGAGTTCTCCACGCAGCCGCCGTTGGTGATGAATACCAGATCGTTCTCCGTCAGGTCGATGCCGCCCTTTTCGCCGTTCTCGATGATGTCGATGCGCTTGGCCAGCTTGTGCTTCGGGTCGGAGCAGTCGAACTCCACGTTTGTCACCTGTACGCCATAGTGGAACTGGACATTGTGGCTCTCCAGATACTTCACCATGGGCAGAATCATGGACTCATACTGGTTGTACTTGGTGAAGCGCAGGGCGGTGAAGTCGGGTAGTCCGCCGATGTGGTGGATATACCGCTGGATATAGAGCTTCATCTCCAGCGCACTGTGCCAGTTCTCAAAGGCGAACATGGTGCGCCAGTACAGCCAGAAGTTGGAGTTTAGCACCTCGTCATCGAAGAAGTCGGTGATCTTCTTGTCCTGCAAGTCCTCGTTGGGGGTGAAGAACAGCTTCATGATCTCCATAGCGCCCTTGTCGGAGATATTGAACTTGCCGTCGGTGTGGGCATCCTGCCCGCGGTTGACGGTGGCGCGGCACAGGGAGTAGTTGGGATCCTCCTTGTTGAGCCAATAGTACTCGTCCAGCACGCTGACGCCCTCCGTCTCGATGGAGGGGATGGAGCGGAACAGATCCCACATGACCTCGAAATGGTTGTCCATTTCCCGGCCGCCCCGCATGACGTAGCCCAGATTCTCGAACTTATAGCCGTCGCAGGCGCCGCCGGGCAGGTTGCCCTTCTCCAGAATGTGGACGTGCTCACCTTTCATCTGGCCGTCCCGCACCAGATAGCAGGCGGCGGTCAGGGCCGCAAGGCCGCTGCCCACGATATAGGCGGATTTCTGATCCACGCCCTCCGGCTTCTTGGGGCGGGCAAACGCTTCATAATTACCACTGGAATAATACATAGTAAAACCTCCTGTAAGTTCATTGCTTTATGTTTTCTTCTTGATGAGGAAAGCATACATCGATGACCGTGTTTTTTCAATGGACAGAAAACACCCGATGAACAGTTTTTGTTCACTTGAGGGGGAATTGCCTAGTTTTTCACCATTCCGGCACGTTTGAACAAAGTTTTGCCTGCCGCATGCCGTGGCTGCCTTGACATTTTTCGTCGTGGGAATTACAATAGCACCAATGGTTAGATAGCGCTAACCGCTTCTTTTTGACTAAGAGTTAGACGGCGCTAATCGCCGGAAACATAGACAGGAGGGTGACGCCATGTCAAAGAAAGCGACAGAGTTCCAGCGAAAGGAAATGAGCCGGATGTATCGCGGCAAGGAGATCTTCAAGCCGCTGAATACCGGCTGGATCGACCAGAATGTGGCCTGTGTGCGGGAGTGGGTGGCCAACATCTTCTTTTACCGGAAGGGCGATGCCACCATCATGATCGATGCCGGGTACAACTATGACCGGCTGGCGGAGAAAATGGGCTGGCTGGGCATCGACCCCAAGTCCATCCGCCACATTCTCATTACCCATCAGGACACCGACCACGTGGGTGCGGTGGAGGCCGACAGTCCCGGTCTGTTCCGGGACGCCACGCTGTACATAGGCGAGACAGAGAACAAGTATCTGACCGGCGAAACCCGCCGCAAGGTCATCTATCATCTGTACAAGCTGCCGCAGGTGACCATCAACAACGAAAAGGTGCTGCTGCGGGACGGTCAGATCATGGATATCGACGGCATTAAAATTGAGTGCTTCCTTGTCCCCGGCCATACCTGGGGACACATGGTGTATCTCATCGATGACAAGTATCTCTTTACCGGAGACACCATCTGGTTCGGCGCTGACGGCGGCTACGAGGGCCGGTTCACCCAGTGCGGCATCTGTACGCTGCTGAAAAAGCTGGGCCTGTACGATCTGACCCCGGCCATGTGCCATCTAGACTACACCATGAGCGAGGCGGGCGGCGTGACGAATTTCGTGCGGCAGTACACGCTGGCATCCGGCGGGCCGTACTGCGACTGCGGCTATAAAAAGAAAACCGTATGACATGAAAAAAAGACCTTCGGCAGTGCCGAAGGTCTTTTTTCGTATGTACTTACTTTTTTTCGCCGTCGGGCAGCAGATTGGTCATGCTCTTCAGGCTGATGCCCAGCGTGGACATATTGTGCAGCAGGGCGGAGGTGGTAGGCGGCAGAATGCCTGCCACGCCCAGCACGATCAGCGAGAAGTTGAAGCCCACGATAAACCGGTAGTTCCGGTGGATACGGGCCATCAGCGCCTCGCTGAGCTTCCGCAGTGTCACCAGCTCGAACAGATCCTCCGACGCGATGGTGATGTCGGCGATCTCACGGGCGATGGCGGCGCCGGTGGAAATGGCGATACCCGCGTCGGCTTCCGACAGGGCAGGGGAGTCGTTCACGCCGTCGCCCACCATGATGACGGTGCGACCCTTTGCCTTTTCCTCGCGGATAAAGGCGGCCTTGTCCTCCGGAAGAACCTCCGCGAACACGGCGTCTACGCCTACTTGCCGGGCCACGGCCTCGGCGGTCTTGCGGTTGTCGCCGGTCATCATCACTACCTTGGAGATGCCGCAGTCATGCAGCGCCTTTACGGCGGCGCGGGCTTCCTTCCGCAGCGGATCGTAGACGCAGATCACGGCGGCCAACTCTCCGGCGATGCACAGGTACAGGTGGGAATAGGCTTCCGGCAGGTTGTCGAATTTCTCCTGATCACCCTCCGGGATATGGCAGCCCTCGTCCTCAAATACGAAGTGGGCGCTGCCAATCAGCACCGATTTGCCTTCGACCATGCTGGAAATGCCGTGGGCCACCACGTACTGCACCTGAGAATGGTACTCCTCGTGGGAAAGACCATGCAGCTTGGCTTCCACCACCACGGCGTTGGCCATGGAGTGGGGATAGTGCTCCTCAAGGCAGGCGGCCAGCCGCAGCATATCCGGCTCCTTGTAGTCGCCGAAGGTGATGATCTGGGCCACCTTGGGGGTAGCGTAGGTAAGGGTGCCGGTCTTGTCGAACACGATGGTGTCGGCCTTTGACACGGCCTCCAGAAAACATCCGCCCTTGACGGAGATGTGGTGGCTGGTGCTCTCCCGCATAGCGGACAGCACCGCGATGGGGATGGCCAGCTTCAGCGCGCAGGAGAAGTCCACCATCAGCACCGCCAGCGTCTTGGTGATGTTGCGGGTCAGCAGATAGGTCAGCGCCGTGCCGCCCAGCGTATAGGGCACCAGACGGTCGGCCAGACGGGCGGCCTTGTCCTCAGCGGTGGATTTCAGCTTTTCCGACTCCTCGATCATGTGAACGATGCGGTCGTACCGGCCGCCGCCGGACGCATTGTCCACGCAGATAACGCATTCGCCCTCCTCGGCCACGGTTCCGGCATAGACATAGCTGCCGGGCCGCTTGGGAACAGGCATGGATTCGCCGGTCATGGAGGCCTGATTCACCATAGCCTCGCCGGATACCACCTTGCCGTCCAGCGGGATCAGGCTACCGGTACGGACGATCACGCAGTCGCCCGCCTTGATGTCGGAGATGGGGGCCAGTACCTCGGTATCGCCCACCTGAAGCCATACATGATCCACGTTCAGGCTCATGGCTCCGGCCAGATCGGCCACGGATTTCTTGTGAGTCCACTCCTCCAGTATCTCGCCCAGCCGCAGCATGAACATGACCGACCCGGCGGTGGAGAAGTCACCCCGTGCGATGGACACCGTCACGGCGGTAGCATCCAGCACTGCCACGGACAGCTTGCCGTGCCACAGCGCTTTCAGTCCCTCCTTGATGTACTTCACCGAGCGGAGAATAGACAGCGCCGTGGTGATGGGCACCGGCAGGAACAGCTTGGAGATGCACCGCCGCATGACGGTCATGGCCAGCTTGTCCTCAAACTCCCGGTTCAAAGCGCGGGAGGTGTGCTCCGGCACCAGATCCATAGTCTCGGCCTTGGGGAAGGAGAAAGCGGCCAGCGCGGCGATGACTGCGCCGCGCTGCGCGGAATAAAGCACCACGGCGTCCTGCGTCCGGTCATAGACCTTGACCTCCGTTACGCCGGGCACATTGCGCAGATAGTATTCCAGTACGTCCGCCTGATGCAGCGTCATCCGGGCGCACTGCATATGCACCCGCAGACGCCCGGCGGATTCATGGAGAATTGTGCATTTCATGGTTATTCAGCGGTGGCTTCTTCCTCGGAAGTGTCCTCCACAACGGCGGCGGCCTCGTCCTCGGCGCGCTGCTCGTTGATGGCCTTGGCGTCGGAGTAGATGTCCTCCACGTTCTCGCGGGCAGTGGTGACGGTCTTCATCACGCTGTCCTTGGCCCGCAGCACGGCGGCGGTGGTGTGGGTATAGGCCTTCTTGGCGTCCTTGCTGCTGAGCAGCTTGATACCGGCGGTGCCGAACAGCACGCCGGCGGCAAACATAACAAGTTTCTTCATCGTAAATTACCTCCTGATTTTTCGATTTACGGGTGGTTTAAGTTCACCAACTTCATGACTGTAACATATCACAAGACGGGAAAAAATGCAAGTGCAAAGCAAAACAAAAGTGACAAAATTTCTGGGAAAAGGTAAGAGAAAAGAAAGAAAATTTGACAAATTATCATCCTTTTGACGCTGGTAAAAAAGCGGGCGCTCCGGCGGAAAAGCGGCAGCGGCACAAAGACCATATTTCCTGTGTCGTGCTGCAAATGGCTTGTGGGATATTGCCGGATTTCGCAAGGGCCTTGTCGAATCATTCTTGACAGTGAATGGCTTCGTCGATATGATAAGGGAAAGCTCATGCGCTATACCTCGACAGTGCTCGCCGCCGAGGGCCACGGCTGAACCGATAAAAAAGTACCCGGATCACATCCGGGTATTTTTTTGCCATTATGCTGTTTCAGCAGGCTTCTTTTCCGTCGAAGGCCATGGAGTCCATCACATAGTCCTTGATATCGTCCACCAGCGCCAGATACTTGGGGTGATGGAGAAAGTCGTTCAAATATTCCGGTCCGTCCAGATGGACGGCCATCATGATATCCGCATTGGAATCTCGTGCTGTCTCGCAGCGGTATACTTCTGCGTTGTGCAGAAAGGGAAGCGCCAGCTCCAACTCTGCGTAGATCTTGCGGCAGCGGAAATAAATTTCGGTCACATCCGCGTTTCTTGTCAGCTTCAAAAGGTTGTAATGTACGATCATGCGTAGGGACCTCCTTTGTAAAATATTGCAATAATGTACCGCAGAATTTGGCAATTGTCAACCTTTTTATTCGGCGATTTAGATAGATGGAGATGAATAAAATTGTGCAAAAGTTCCAAAAAGTAGAGAATGTGTTTTTTTTAACAATGAAAAGCGGGGAAGAAATGTGCACGTTTTTTGCAAAAAAATTTTTTCTGGATGCAAGGGGGATAGGCGTTTTTCGCTTCTGCGGCCGGGCTTGTATTTTCGGCGGGGATTTGGTACAATAGCAACCGAATTTGAGAAAATGAGGCAATGATATGGATGCAGTAACGCTGAAGCATGTGGATAAATCCTATACCTCCTACAGCACGGAGGTGGTGTTGACCGGACAGACACGCGAGAGCCGCACGCGGCAGGTGCTGAAGGATCTGTCACTGTCCTTTCCGGTGGGACAGCTGACGGTGATCGTGGGGCGCAGCGGCTGCGGAAAAAGCACGCTGCTGAAGTTGCTGGCGGGGAAGGAGCAGCCGGACGCGGGAGAGATCGCGATGCCGGAGGGCTGGCACAGCGCCATGCTCAGTCCGGAGCCCTATGTGATCTCTTGGACGAACGTGCAGCGCAACGTGGCCATGGCCTGCGGCGTAGGCAAGACGCCGGAGGAGCGCTACGAAAAGGCGCGGGATTTTGTCCGGCTGGTGGGGCTGGAGGGCTATGCTGACCTGACCCCGGTGGAGCTGTCCACCGGCATGAAGCAGCGGCTGGGCCTTGCCAGAGTGCTGGCGGGGCAGGCGGAGCTGCTGTTGATGGACGAGCCCTTCGCGTCGCTGGACTTTTTGACGCGGGAGGAGCTGCAAACCCAGCTGCTGGGCATCCAGCAGAAAATGCCCCGCACCATCATTCTGGTGACCCATCAGCTGGACGAAGCGGTGCTGCTGGGCCAGAAGATCATCGTCATGCATTCGGACAGCACCGTTCGGGAATTCGACCTGTTGGGCGAGCCGTACCCCCGCGACCTGAGCGCTCCGCAGATGCAGCAGCTGAAGCGGGAGATCACCGACGAGTGCCGGAAAGCGCAGGCGTAACGGCAAAAACGGCGGTTGAGGGTGCGTTAAGAGTGTGTTATACTGTGGCTATCACAAAAGAAGAAGGAGTGATCTCTCATGCGCCAGTATGTTGTTGACGCGTTTACCGACCATGTGTTTGCGGGCAATCCCGCCGCCATCTGTGTGATGGATCGTTGGCTGGATGAAAAGACCATGATGGCCATTACCATCGAGAATAACCTGTCCGAAACGGCCTTTGCCGTGAAGGAGGGGGAGAAGTACCATCTGCGGTGGTTCACCCCCGGCGGCGAGATCGACCTGTGCGGTCATGCCACGCTGGGCACGGCCTGCGCTATCATGACCTTTGTGGCGCCGGAGCTGACGGAGATCACCTTTACCACCCTGTCCGGCGACCTGACGGTGGTGCGCCGGGGCGACCTGTATGAGATGGATTTCCCCGCCTACGAGCTGAAAAGCGTTCCGGTGACGCAGGCTATGGCCGACGCCATGAACGGCGCTATGCCAAAAGCCGCCTATATGGGCCGCGACCTGCTGTGCGTGTTTGACGACGAGGAGACGGTGCGCCATATGACGGTGGATCAGGAGAAGGTGCGGGCACTGGACGGCCTGCTGCTGCACGCCACCGCGCCGGGCAAGGATGTGGACTGTGTGTCCCGCAGCTTCGCACCCAAGTGCAACGTGGCGGAGGATCCCGTCTGCGGCTCCGGCCATTGCCACATCGTGCCCTATTGGGTGAAGGCGCTGGGCAAGGACAGTCTGGTGGCCTATCAGGCCAGCCCCAAAGGCGGCACCCTGTACTGCACTCAGATGGGCGACCGCATCAAGATGAGCGGCAAGGCCGCCGTCTATTCTGTGGCGGATATCAATATCGGCTGAGATAACAAGCAAACCCGTGAGACACAAACGTGTCTCACGGGTTTGCTTGTTATTCCGGTTGAATATCCTTCAGTATGGCCTGTACCTGCGCCAGCGAAAGCTTGTGGTCAGCGGCGATCCGGGCCAGATCCTCGTATTCGTATTTCGTCCGCGTCACCCCGTAGCCCTGAGAGGTCTTGTACCGCACGTCGCCGTAAGGGGTGGAGGTCACGCCTGCTGTGCGTGACAGCGTATACCGGCGGCAGGCATGCTCCCGCACGCCGATGGTGGTGGTATGGCGCAGCAGCAGCGCCGCCATTTCCTCCCTGTCCGCCGGACGGCACAGAACGGTCAGCAGCGTGCCGAGGCGGGACTTCTTCATGGTGATGGGCGCGGCCCACACGTCCAGCGCTCCGGCCCGCAGCAGTACCTCCATGGCGAAAGCAATGGACTCCGCCGTCATGTCGTCCAGATTGCAGTTCAGCTCCCACACCTGATTGTCGGTGTTCTCCGTTTCACCCCAGAAGGCGCGAAGGCAGTTGGCGGTGTCAAACTCCTTGGTTCCCATGCCATAGCCTGTGGCACTGGCGGTCATCACGGGCATTTCGCCGAAGCGGGTGACGAAATGCTTCAGCAGTGCGGCACCGGTGGGTGTGCAGAGCTCCGCCCGGATCGTGCCGCTGTAGACGGGAACGCCCTGCAGCAGCAGGGCCGTGGCCGGTGCGGGAACAGGCAGAAGTCCGTGGGCGCACCGCACCTGACCGCTGCCGGTGCAGACGGGAGAAGCGATGATCTGCTCCGGCCCGAGCCGGTGCAGCAGCAGGCACACGGCGGCAATGTCCGCCAGCGCATCCATGGTGCCCACCTCGTGAAAATGGATCTGCGTGACGGGTACGCCGTGGACGCGGCTTTCGGCCTCCGCCAGAAGCTGATACACTGCCAGAATGTCCTGCTTCACCGCTTCCGGCAGGGCAAGATGGCCGACCATATGGGCGATCTGCTCCAGTACACTGTGATGGTGATCCTCGTGATGGTGATGGTGGTGCATGGCGTCGGATTCCTCTTGCCCGTCCACCTTCACCGACATATGGGTGCCGCATATCCCGCAGCGGGATACCGTTTCATAACTGTAGGTCACATGGGGGATGCCGATGGCGTTCAATTCCGCCAGTGCCGCGTCACGATCCAGCGTCAGCTCCAGCAGCGCAGCGGTCAGCATATCGCCAGCCGCACCCATACCGCAGTCCAGATACAAGGTTTTCATGGGGATACCTCCATTTTCAGAAGATGCATCACGATTATACTTGACATTGCCGGGATTTGCAACGTTCACTTGTAAGAAAAAGGAAAGCTGCCGTGACACATGTCGCGGCAGCTTTTGTGGTGACCCGTACCGGATTCGAACCGATGTTAAAGGCGTGAGAGGCCTCTGTCTTAACCACTTGACCAACGGGCCATTTGGTACACCTTCAGTCGGCGATAGAAAAAATTGTCAGTGGCAAGTTTTTCATTGCCGAGTCCCTGACCAATCGGTTGCACCGCTAGGTAGCAAGCAATTGGAGGTACTTCCTCGGGTGTATTTATATCAGAAACGTAAGCTATCGCATACGGTATCTGTCTGGTACACCTTCAGGGACTCGAACCCTGGACACCCTGATTAAGAGTCAGGTGCTCTACCAACTGAGCTAAAGGTGCATATCCTGTTAACGGTGTTATTATAGTCGATGTGCGCCGATATTGCAAGCTTTTTTTGCGAAAAGAACAGGATTTCTTTGAAATCAGGGAGAGAGCCGGAAAAGCGGGGGCTTTTCCGGCTCTCTGCGGGAAAGGAAAGAAGAACTGTCAGTTTTTCCACTCCACATACAGCTCGCGGACGGCATTATCATCGGCGGGCTTGGCGGGGGCGGCCGCGGGAGCTGCGGGCGCCTCGGCAGCGGGGTGGTCACGCTTTTCGATGAACTTGGGCGCCACCTGGGGGAACAGCGCCAGGCTCAGCACATCCTCGTCGGACTTGGCCAGACTCTTGAACGCCTCGCGGTACTTCTCCAGCTCCGGCTCCAGCAAATCGGCGGGACGACAGGTGATGACATTCTCAGGGGCGATGCCCGCCTTGGAGCGGACCTCCTCGTTGACCTCGCCGGGCAGCTTGCCGTATTCACCCTTGAGCATGGCGCGGGACTCCTTGGGGAACGTCTTGTAGCGCTCGCCCATGATGACGTTCATCACAGCCTGGGTGCCCACGATCTGGGAGGAGGGCGTTACCAGCGGGGGATAGCCGAAGTCCTTGCGGACGCGGGGGATCTCCGCCAGCACGTCGTAATACTTGTCCTCCTTGCCCGCCTGCTTCAGCTGGGAGATCAGGTTGGAGAGCATGCCGCCGGGCACCTGATACAGCAGGGTGTTGGTGTCCACGCGGAGCACCTTGGGGTCCAGGATACCGGCGTCCTGCAGGCGCTGGGCGACCTTGCGGAAGTGGACGGCGGCGTCGGACATCTTTTCCAGGCTCAAGCCGGTGTCACGGACGGTGCCCTGCAGCGTGGCTACCAGGGACTCGGTGGCGGGCTGGCTGGTGCCGTTGGCCATGGGGGAGAGAGCGGTGTCCACGATGTCCACGCCGGCGTAGGCCGCCATCAGCAGCGTCATGTCGCCGGTACCGGAGGTGTTGTGGGTATGCAGGTGGATGGGGACGGAGACCGTCTCCTTCAGTGCCTTGACCAGAGAGTAGGCCTCCATGGGCAGCAGCAGGTTGGCCATGTCCTTGATGCAGATGGCGTCCGCGCCCATGTCCTCCAGCTCCTTGGCCAGCTTGACGAAGTAGGCCTCGTTGTGGATGGGAGAGATGGTATAGCTGAGGGTGGCCTCCACCTGTCCGCCGTATTTCTTGGTGGACTTGATGGCCTGCTCCAGGTTGCGCACGTCGTTCAGCGCGTCGAAAATGCGGATGATGTCGATGCCGTTTTCGATGGACTTGGCGCAGAAGGCGTCCACCACATCGTCGGCATAGTGCTTGTAGCCCAAGATATTCTGGCCACGGAAGAGCATTTGCAGCTTCGTGTTCTTCACATGCTTGCGGATGGTGCGCAGGCGCTCCCACGGGTCCTCGTTCAAAAAGCGCATACAGGCGTCGAAGGTGGCGCCGCCCCAGCACTCCAGAGAGTAGTAGCCGATGGCGTCCAGCTGCTCCAGTGCGGGCAGCATATCCTCGATGGTCATGCGGGTGGCCGCCTGGGACTGGTGCGCGTCGCGGAGGATGGTATCGGTGATGAGCAGGGGCTTATTAGACAGAAATTCCATAGTTACCTCCTATTAACCGAACAGGGAGATCAGCACGCCCGCGGCGATGGCCGAGCCGATGACGCCGGCCACGTTGGGGCCCATGGCGTGCATCAGCAGGAAGTTGCCGGGGTTTTCCGCCTGGCCGACCTTCTGGCTGACACGGGCGGCCATAGGTACGGCGGACACACCGGCAGAGCCGATGAGGGGATTGATCTTCTCCTTGAGGAACAGGTTCATGAACTTGGCCAGCAGGACGCCGCCGGCGGTGCCGAAGCCGAAGGCCACCACGCCCATGCCCATGATAGCCAGAGTCTTGGGGCTGAGGAAGGTAGCGCCGGTGGCGGTGGCGCCTACGCTGATACCCAGGAAGATGGTGACGATGTTCATCAGCTCGTTCTGCATGGTCTTGCTGAGGCGATCCAGTACACCGCACTCCTTGGCCAGGTTGCCCAGCATCAGGCAGGCGATCAGCGGTGCGGCGGAGGGGACCAGCAGGGCCACGAACACCGTGACCACGATGGGGAAGAAGATCTTTTCCTTCTTGCTGACCTCACGCAGGGGCTTCATGACGATCTGGCGCTCCTCCTTGGTGGTCAGCGCCTTCATAATGGGCGGTTGGATGACGGGCACCAGTGCCATGTAGGAATAGGCGGACACAGCGATGGGACCCAGCAGGGCCGGGGCCAGCATGGCGGTGACGAAGATGGCCGTGGGGCCGTCCGCGCCGCCGATGATGCCCACGGAGGAGGCCTCCGCGCCGGTGAAGCCCAGCAGGCGGCAGCCAACGTAGGTGAGGAAAATGCCCAGCTGGGCGGCAGCGCCCAGCAGCAGGCTCTTGGGGTTGGCGATCAGGGGGCCGAAGTCGGTCATGGCGCCCACGCCCATGAAAATAAGGCAGGGATAGATGCCCAGCTTGATACCCAGGTACAGCACATCGATCAGACCGACGCTGACAGTGACATTACTGAGGGTCATGCCATAGGAGGCGAGGTACTGCTCGGCAGTTACCAGGGCGTCCAGCTGGTTGGACAGCGTGCCCACGGCCTCGGAGCCGCTGGCGGCAAGCTGTGCCATCAGGTTATCGAGCACACCGGGGTCGAACGTACTCTGCGCCGCCGTCATCAGGGAGTCGGCATAAGGCTGGAGCATATCGGCAGATACGCCGTTTGCCAGCATTTCCGAGAGGAACTGTGCCGTGATGGGCTCGCCGCCGAACAGGTCCCAGTGGACATGACCGCCGGCGAACAGGATCTCATGGAACATCTCCGCGCCGGGCAGGTTCGTCACCAGCATACCGAATGCGATGGGTACCAGCAGCAGCGGTTCAAACTTCTTGACGATACCCAGAAACAGCAACACAACGGCAATGACCAGCATAATGGCACTCTTCCAGTTGTCGCCCTGGAAAAACTGGTAAAAGCCGGTGCTTACAAAGAAATTGGCAATAGCTTCCATGTGCAGTCCTCCGGCGTCAGCCGATGGTGCACAGCAGCGCGCCGGACTCCACGGCGGCGCCCTTGGTCACAGACACGGAGGTAACGGTGCCGTCGCAGGGAGCCATGATCTCGTTCTCCATCTTCATGGCCTCCAGGATCATCAGAACGTCGCCCTTCTTGACGGCGCTGCCGTTGGACACGTTCACCGCCAGAATGTTGCCGGGCATGGGAGCGCAGACCTTTTCGCCGCCGGCAGGGGCTGCGGCGGGGGCGGGAGCAGCCGCAGGGGCGGCCACGGAGGCAACGGGAGCTGCGCCGGTGATCTCCTCCAGCTCGACTTCATACACGGTACCGTTGACGTTGACTCTGTACTTTTTCATGGTGAAATCCTCCTCACACATTACACTTTCTTCATGGATACGATACGGATGGCGGAGACATCGGTCCCCATGTCCTCGGCGATGGCAGCGGCTACGGCGGCCATCATCGCGGGGGTGACGGCGCCAGGTGCGGGCATGGCGGCGGGAGCCGCCGGCATCTGGGGCACGGTCTTGGGCGCGGAGGTGCGGGCACATACCCAGCTCATCAGTGTGACCAGCAGTATGATGCACAGCAGCCCGGCAAACACCGTTCCCAGGCCCATCAGCACGACGAACAGGTTGGAATATTCAGGCATGGTTTGGATCTCCTCCCATACTAATATAGATTACCCACATTGTACCAAACATTTGGTAGTAATGCAATCCGAAAACGGCGAAAACTACAAAATTGTGAGAAGTCCTAAAAAATTTTTTGGTTCATTGACGGAATACACAAACCACAGGGAAACGACCTTTCCTTGGAAGAAAATACTTTCCATCCGCTATTGTCTGTGCTATACTGTGTTTCTATTCCGAAAGCAGGGGAGGCGCGGCTATGCGGTACGAAAATGTGGTGCAGGGCCGCTTTCTCTCGCGCCCCAATCGCTTCATTGCGCTGGTGGAGCTGGACGGCGCCGAGACGGTCTGCCATGTGAAGAACACCGGGCGCTGTCGTGAACTGCTGGTACCGGGGGCTGAGGTGTATCTGGTGCCGGGTGTCACGCCGGGGCGTAGGACACCCTACGATCTTGTCGCGGTGAATAAGGGCGGCAGGCTGATCAATATGGACGCCCAGGCACCGAACCGGGCGTTTGCGGAGTTTGCACGGACCTTCGACCCGCAGGCCGAGAGCATCCGGCCGGAGTTTCGCTTTGGCGAGTCGCGGCTTGATTTCTGCTTGACGCGGCCCGACGGGCTGCACTTGGTGGAGGTCAAGGGGGTCACGCTGGAGCAGGGCGGCCACGCCCGCTTCCCGGATGCACCTACGGAGCGGGGCGTGAAGCACGTGCATGAATTGATACGCGCTGTGGAGCAGGGCTGCCGGGCTACGGCCTTCTTCGTCATCCAGATGGCGGAGGTCGTTGATTTTGCGCCCAACGATGATACACATCCCGCATTCGGCGCGGCCCTGCGGCAGGCGCGCGAGGCGGGGGTCAGCATTGCCGCTTACAGCTGCCGTGTTGCGCCGGACGCCATGTATATCGATCACCCTGTGCCGGTGGTTTTGTGAGGAGAGTGTCCGTATGACATTGCTGGAGATATTCCTGATCGGCATCGGTTTGAGTATGGATGCCTTTGCCGTGGCGATATGCAAGGGACTGGCCATGCCGGACAAGGTGCATAAGAGGAGCGCGTTTCTCATCGCCCTGTATTTCGGCGTATTTCAGGCGGTCATGCCCGCGCTGGGCTGGCTGCTGGGCTCACAGTTTGCCCATTATGTGACGCGGTTCGCGCCCTGGATCGCCTTCGTGCTGCTGGCATGGATCGGCGGCAACATGATTCGGGAGAGCCGCACCGAGGAAGAGGAGGACGAGCAGCCCTCCGACGGGCAGGTGAAGCACAAGGAGCTGCTGGTGCTGGCCGTGGCCACCAGCATTGACGCCCTGGCCGTGGGCGTCACGTTCTCCATGGTGGAGCTGTCCGTGTCCATCTGGCTGGCCGTCTGTCTTATCGGCTGCACCACGTTCCTGATATCCCTGGGCGGTGTGTATGTGGGCAATGTGTTCGGCGCAAAGTACAAGAATAAGGCTGAATTCGTGGGAGGCACTATCCTGATTCTGATAGGTGTGAAGATCATTCTGGAGCATTTTGGCGTGCTGTAAAAAGATCCCCCGGCGATGTATATCGCCGGGGGACCTTTTTACAGATGTGCGAGCAGATCCATAGTAATGCGGGCGGTGATTCCCCACAGGTGGTAAGGCAGGCCGTGATACACCGGGACCTCCAGCCGCCAGGGACGCCAGGGGTAGTCCGCAGGGACGCCGGCGTCCGCATAGGGGAAATCCGGGGCCTCCACTGGCTGCCGGTACAGGTAGACCTCCGGCGGATGCGCCTTCAACTCCCGAAGGGGCAGCAGGAAGGTGTCGGCTACCTCCTCCGGTGCGGGGCGCATGGCTGCCAGTGCCGCAGGGTCCACCTCGCCCAGCACCGGCCGGAGCAGGCTGCCCGCACGGATGTGGATGAAGTCCATTTCGCCGATCACGGTCACGGCGCTTTCCGGGATGCCAAGCTCCTCCCAGGTCTCCCGCAGGGCGCACTGGATGGCCGTTTCCCCGGCCTCGCGCTTGCCGCCGGGGAAGCACACCTCGCCCGGCTGCCGGACGCTGGCGGAGCGTATCTCGTACAGCAGGCAGTATTCGCCGTCCTGACGGACCAGGGGGACCAGCACGGCGGAGCCGCCTCTCTCGCCCATCAGCGTGGGCGTATGCGCTGTGTAGTAGCCGCGCAGGGGGGAAATATCCATGATCGGGCCTCCTCTCGGTCAAAAGCGGTGCTTGTCCGCATTGTTTTTATCGATGTTTGGTTGTATCGCAGAGCGGCCTGCGAAAAAAGACGTCCCCGCCTTGCGGCGGGGACGCGTAATGCGCGGTAGATCCTCAGCAGCTGCACCCGCAGCCGCCGTTATTGCCGCCGCAGCCGCAGCCATTGCCGCAGCCGTTGCCGCAGAACAGGAACAGCAGGATGATGGCGATGATGATCCAGCAGCAGCTGCTGC
>OLPI01002352.1_pt1 | contig 14949 bp, 13 predicted proteins | sample 1672361 | NCBI WGS metagenome assembly OLPI01 (sample SAMEA3136675, study PRJEB25190) | human gut metagenome
CCTCCTCCTACGGAAAATTCGCAGGACGCTCCCCCTCGACGCCCGAGATCCAGCAGGCCATCGACAGCCAGCAGATCCGGCACTATAAAGGCAGAAACCCGCTGACAGGGGAGCGCATTCTGGCCGTCTCTAGCCCGATGATCTATACCAACGGTGAGGTGATCGGCGTTCTGCGCTATGTGACGAGCCTGCGCAACGCGGATCTTCAGATCCTGATGATCGCGCTGATCGCCGTGACGATCGGCTTGCTTTTCATCGGCTCGATCTTTTTCCTGAGCAGCTTTTTTATCAAGTCCATTCTGGTGCCCGTCTCGCAGATCAACGCGACAGCCAAGCGCATTGCCGCCGGCTCCTACGGCGTGCAGATCCCCGGTCAGTATGACGACGAGATCGGCGAGCTGGTCAGCACCATTAATGATATGTCCGTCAAGATCGGACAGGCGGAAAAAACACAGACAGAGTTCATTTCCTCCGTGTCGCATGAGCTTCGAACGCCGCTTACAGCCATTTCCGGCTGGGGTGAGACGCTTCTGACATCCGAGAATCTGGACGCGGAAACGCGGCGCGGCGTCGTGATCATCGCGCGCGAGGCCAAGCGGCTGACCGGTATGGTCGAGGAGCTGCTGGAATTCACGCGGATGCAGGACGGGCGGTTTACGCTCCATGTCGAAACAGCCGATATTCTGGCAGAATTTGAGGATACGGTCTTCATGTATGGCAACCGGCTCAAGCAGGAGGGCATCTGCCTGCATTACGACGGCTGCGACGAGGAGATTCCGGAAATCCCGTGCGACGTTGCGCGTATGCGGCAGGTGTTTTTGAACATTCTTGACAATGCGGCCAAGCACGGCGGCGAGGGCAAACGCATCGACGCGTCCATCGCACATGAAGGGAGCTTTGTCGTCATCCGTATGCGGGACTACGGCCCCGGCATTCCGGAGGAAGAGCTTCCGCACGTCAAATTAAAATTCTATAAGGGCAGCTCCAAGGCGCGCGGCAGCGGCATCGGCCTCGCCGTCTGCGAGGAGATCGTCACCATGCACGGCGGCACGCTGACGCTGGAAAACGCGGAGGGCGGCGGAACGCTTGTCACGATCAGCATCCCCACCGGGGAAGAATAAGAGGTTTGCATGAAAAAAGAGAACAATCCTGTCAGCCAGGAAAAATTTAAAACGCTCATCGGCGGTCAAGCCCTGATCGAGGGCATCATGATGCAGGGGCCGGACAAGCGCTCCATCGTTGTGCGCGGCCCGGAGGGACTCGTGACGAAGGTCGAGCCGCTCAAAAAGCGCACAGGCATTGCCAAATGGCCGCTGATTCGCGGTGTGGTGAATTTTGCTTCGTCTATGGTGTCCGGTGTGAAAGCGCTCATGTATTCAGCAGAGTTCTTCCCGGAAGAGGAAGAAGACGCGCAGCCGTCCAAATTTGAGCAGTGGTTGGAGAAGAAGCTTGGCAGTGAGAAGCTGGAAAAGGCAGTTGTGTCCTTCTCCGTGTTTCTCGGCGTTCTGTTTTCCGTCGGCCTGTTTTTCCTGCTGCCGACGCTTTTGAGCGGTATTTTTGACCGCTGGATCCACAATGCCGTCGTCCGCAGCCTGATCGAGGGTGTGATCCGCATCGCGATCTTTATGGGCTATATGATCCTGATTTCCCGGATGAAGGACATGAAGCGCGTCTTTTCCTATCACGGCGCGGAGCATAAGACCATCCGCTGCTATGAGGCGCAGCTTCCGCTGACCGTTGAAAACTGCCGCGGTATGACCCGGCTGCATCCGCGCTGCGGCACAAGCTTCCTGTTTGTCGTCGTTGCAATTTCGATTTTGCTCTTTGCGCTCGTAAGCGCCGTTTTCCCGACCAGCAATATGCTTGTCCGTATGCTTATCCGGCTTGCGCTGCTGCCGTTCGTCGTGTCGATCAGCTATGAATGCAACCGCTTTGTCGGCCGTCATGACAACGCCCTGACGCGTGCGCTGTCCGCGCCCGGTATGTGGTTCCAGCACTTTACGACCAACGAGCCGGATGATTCCATGCTGGAGGTCGCCATCGAAGCGCTGAAGCTCGTCATTCCGGACGAGGTGGGTGCCGACCGATGGTAAAGAAATACGGCGACCTCTATCTGCAGGCCCGCCGGGCGCTGCTGCCGTCGGAAGGGGAGAATGCCTCCATGGCCGCACGGGAGCTGTTGGCATTCGCGTCCGGGAAATCCGTGACAGCTGTGCTGGCTGATTCGAATTTATATGCAAGCGAGCAGATCGAAGAAAAACTGAGTAGTTATGTAAACCGTATGCTGGCGCACGAGCCGCTGCCGTATATTCTCGGACAGTGGGATTTCTATGGGATCTCGCTGGAGGTCACGCCGGATGTGCTCATCCCGCGCGACGACACCATGGCTGTCACCGACCTTGCGCTTGATGTTCTGCGCGGCAGGGAAGCACCGCGCGTGCTGGATCTTTGCTGCGGCAGCGGCTGTATCGGCCTCGCCATCGTGCACCAGCTGCCGGATGCCCATGTGACGCTTGCGGATATTTCGCGCCCCGCGCTGGCCGTCGCCAAGCGCAATATCAAGCGTCTGAAGCTTATGAACCGCGTAACGGCAGTCGGGCTGGACGCGCGAAAAAGAGGGCCGAGCTTTGTCGGCACGCTCGACGTGCTGGTCTGCAACCCGCCGTATGTAACGAGCGAGGAAATGACGCGGCTGGAACCGTCCGTGAAGGAATACGAGCCAGCTCTTGCACTGGACGGCGGGAAGGACGGTCTGGCATTTTACCGCGCCGTCGCCGAAAACTTTACCCATCTGCTGGCAGACGGCGGATACCTTTGCTTTGAATTCGGCCTGGGACAGCATATGGCCGTATCCATGATCCTGCAGGAATACGGATATACGGACATTGTCCTTCGAAAGGATCTGCGCGGCGTTGTCCGAGCAGTCAGAGGCAAAAAGAAGTAAAACAAATGTTTGATTTTTATCAAACGATGTGCTATAGTATAGCTATACACAAAAGAGGAAGGAACTGAGACGATGGAAAAGAAAAAAGCAGCCGATCAGACTCCCAATAATGACAAGAAGCAGGCGCTTGATACGGCCATCCGGCAGATCGAGAAAAACTTCGGCAAGGGTGCGGTCATGCGCCTTGGCGACCGGCCTGATCTTCAGGTCGATGTGATCCCGACCGGTTCTCTGGCGCTCGACGCCGCGCTCGGCATCGGCGGCGTACCCAAGGGCAGAATTATTGAGATCTACGGCCCGGAATCCTCCGGTAAAACGACGCTTGCACTGCATATCGTCGCACAGGCGCAGAAGCGCGGCGGCGAGGTCGCATTCGTCGACGCCGAGCACGCGCTTGACCCGGACTATGCCGCCCGCATTGGCGTGGACATCGACTCCATGCTGGTTTCCCAGCCGGATACCGGCGAGCAGGCGCTGGAGATCACCGACGCGCTTGTGCGCTCCGGCGCGGTCGATGTTGTGGTCGTCGACTCTGTCGCGGCGCTGACGCCCCGCGCGGAAATTGAGGGCGAGATGGGCGATACGTTCGTCGGCCTGCAGGCCCGGCTCATGTCGCAGGCGCTGCGAAAGCTGGCGGGCAATATCTCCAAGACAAACTGCGTCGTCATCTTCATCAACCAGCTGCGTATGAAGATCGGCGTCATGTACGGCAACCCCGAAACGACGACCGGCGGCAACGCGCTGAAATTCTATGCATCTGTCCGTATCGATATCCGCCGCACGGAGGCCATCAAAAACGGCTCCGAGGTCATCGGCAACCGCACGCGGGCCAAGATCGTCAAGAATAAATGCGCGCCCCCCTTCAAAGAGGCGTTTTTCGATATCATGTACGGCGAAGGCATCTCCAAATGGGGCGAGATGGTCGACCTTGCCGTGCAGCTCGAGCTCATCAACAAGAGCGGCAGCTGGTTCTCCATCGGAGACGAGCGTATTGGACAGGGCCGCGACTCGGCCAAGCAGTACCTCATTGATCATCCCGACGTCGCTGACCGCATTGAGCAGTCCATCCGAGACAATATGTGGAAGCTGCAGGGCAAGAACGCAAAGCCGCCCGCATCCGTCGCCGCGAAGCCTGTAAGTATCTCGGCAGACGATTTTAACGATGACTGATGCGCCTGCTTGCCATTCAGGAGCTGCCGCAGTCAAAGCGCGTCAAGCTTGTCTTTGACGACGATACTGTTTTAAAAACGCAGCCGTATCTGCTTGCGGACTTCGGCCTTTACAGCGGAATGGAGCTGACGGGGGAAGACTATCAGGCGCTGCTGGCTGCTGCCGGAAAAGCGTCTGCAAAGGCGCGGGCCGTGCGCATTGTCGCAGCGGCAGGCGTGTCTGAAAAGGAGCTGCAGAAGCGCCTTGTCCGGAAGGGTGAGGAAGCAGCCGACGCGCAGGAAGCCGTCGGCTGGCTCAAGGAGCTGCATCTGCTCGATGACCGCGAGACAGCACGGCAGCTCGCTGCAAGCGCTGCGGCAAAGGGCTACGGGAAAAGCCGCATCAAAAATATTTTATTCGAAAAGGGCATCCCGCAGGAACTCTGGGAAGAGGCGCTTGCGGAGCTGCCCGAAATGGACGACGCCATTGACCGCTTTCTGCTCCGCCGCTGGCAGGGGAAGGATCCGGACGAAAAAGAAGTAAAACGGACTGTGGACGCGCTCATCCGGCGCGGCCACAGCTGGAAGGACATCCAGTCCGGCCTCCGGCGCTACCGCGTCGGGCTGGAGCTGGAAGAAATCACGGAGGACGACATATCATGACCCATACGATCGGCATGATCTCGCTTGGCTGCGCCAAAAATCAGGTCAACGCCGAGCATATGCTCTGGCTGCTGCGGCAGGCAGGCTATGAGATCAGCCCAGACCCCGACGGTGCGGAACTCGTCATTGTCAACACCTGCGGCTTCATTGAATCCGCGAAGACAGAGGCCATTGACAACATACTGGCCATGGCGCAGCTGAAAGCAGAGGGACGAATCCAGAAAATCCTCGTCACCGGCTGTCTTGCCCAGCGCTATCAGGAAGAAATTCTGAAGGAGCTGCCTGAGGTTGACGGCGTGCTTGGCACAGGCTCGTATTACGATGTTGCAAACGCCGTCAGGCAGGTTCTGTCTGGTAAGCGCTACAAGCGCTTCGACGATATCAACGCCGAACAGCCGGAGGACGGCCGCATTCTGACCACGCCGGAATATTACGCCTATCTGAAAATCGCCGAGGGCTGCGACAACCACTGCGCTTACTGCGTCATTCCGAAGCTGCGCGGCAAGCTCCGCAGCCGCCCGATGGAAGATCTGATAAAGGAAGCGGAGCAGCTTGCGTCCGACGGCGTGAAGGAGCTGATCGTCGTCGCACAGGATACCAGCCGCTACGGCCTCGATCTCTACGGCGAGCGGAAGCTTGCGGAGCTGCTGCGCAGGCTCTGCAAAATCGACGGGCTGGTCTGGGTCCGGGTACATTATCTCTATCCCGATGAAATGTCGCAGGAGCTGATCGACGTTCTGGCAAACGAGCCGAAGATCGTCAAATATCTGGATATTCCCATCCAGCATATCAACGACGAGATCCTGCGTAAAATGAACCGGCGCGGCAACGGCGAATATGTCCGGCAGCTGTTCACAAAGCTCCGCCATGAGATCCCCGGCCTTGTGCTCCGCACAAGCCTCATTACCGGTCTTCCCGGCGAGGGCGAGGTGGAATTTGCACAGCTGTGCGATTTCCTGAAGGAATACAAGCTTGAACGCGTCGGTGCGTTCGCGTTTTCGCCCGAAGAGGGCACACGCGCAGCCGAAATGGAATATCCTGATACCGAGATCGCCAAGCAGCGCGCAGAGCAGGTTGCGGAGATTCAGTCGCGCATTATGGACGACTATAACGAGTCCTGTGTCGGTCAGGTCATGCAGGTGCTCTGCGAGGGCTATGACCCGGACGAGGACAGCTATTACGGCAGAACCTATGCCGATTCTCCCGACATTGACGGGAAGATCTGGTTCACAGCGGAAAAACACATTAAGACCGGCGATTTTGTAGACATCCACGTTGTGGATACCTACGACGGAGAGCTTGTCGGCGTACTGGAGGAAGAATACAATGACGACTGCGAGTAAAATTACCCTTGTCCGTGTGGTGCTGATCCCGGTCTACATGGTTCTGATGCTGCTGTCAGCGAACGGCGCGGACTGGCTGCGCTGGGCCGCTGTCGCGGTCTTTGTGATCGCCAGCATTTCCGATTTTCTGGACGGCTATATTGCCCGCCACTACAATCAGGTCAGCAACTTCGGCAAATTCCTCGATCCGCTGGCCGACAAGCTGCTCGTAACGGCCTGCATGATGATCTTCGTCGGCTGGGGCCGGATGCCGTCCTGGGTCGTGTTCATCGTCATCGCGCGCGAGTTTGCCATCAGCGGCCTGCGCATGGTCGCGGCCAGCAATGGGACCGTGATCGCCGCCGGCTGGAGCGGCAAGATCAAGACCTCCTGCACGATGGTCGGTCTGATCGCCATGATGGTGCTGCCGAATCTTCCGACGCTGGATCTGGTCGTGAATATCGTCATTCTGGTCACGACGGTCTATTCCGGCGTGGAGTATTTCTGCAAAAACTGGGCCTGCCTCGGCCTTGGGAAGAAGGCTTGACTTTTTCCTGTTCCAATGATATGATTTCCCAAGAAAATTCAATATCGCGTTGATCGAAAAGAGTACCGCAGGTTCGTTTTTTCAGAGAGCTTCCGCCGCCGGCTGCAAACGGGAGCAAAAGCGATGCGGGAACGTGCGTTCGGGAGCGAGGGGAGACCCCGTGCAGGCTGACGTTACAGCCGGAGTAAGAAATCAGAGTGGAACCGCGAGTTTTTTAACCCGCCTCTTGAGCATTCAGGAGGCGGGTTTTTCTATTGGAGGAACTGCATTTGCATTTATTGGAGGATATCCGGGCATATAAGAAAAATGACCCTGCCGCACGGTCTGCCATTGAGGTCATGCTGCTGTATAACGGCCTGCACGCGACCATCGACTACCGGATCGCGCACTGGTTTTACCTGCGGCGCTGCTTTTTCATCGCCCGCGCGATCTCGCAGTGGTCGAAGATGTGGACGGGAATCGAGATCCATCCCGGTGCGACTATTGGCCGTCGGCTGGTCATTGACCACGGAACCGGCATCGTGATCGGCGAAACCGCCGAGATTGGGGACGACTGCCTGCTTTATCAGGGCGTAACGCTCGGCGGCACGGGCAAGGATATCGGCAAGCGCCATCCGACGCTCGGCAACAACGTCATGGTCGGCTCCGGCGCAAAGGTGCTTGGCCCGTTCCGCGTTGGCGACAACGCCCGCATTGCGGCAAACGCCGTAGTACTGCGCGAGGTGCCGGAGGGGGCGACGGTCGTCGGCGTTCCGGGCCGGATCGTCCGGCTCTGCGGCGATAAGCTCGACCATATTCACACGCCGGACCCGGTCATGCTGGAAATCGAAGAACTCAAGCGCCGCATGGCGCTGCTGGAAGAACAGATCAACGATACGAAAAAGGAGACTTGACGATGTATCTTTATAACTCTGCTACACACAAAAAGGAAGAATTTGTCCCCTATGACCCGAAGCTGGTCAAAATGTATACCTGCGGCCCGACGGTCTATCACTTTGCACACATCGGCAATCTGCGCAGCTATATCATGGAGGATGTGCTGGAAAAATACCTCCGTTACGCGGGCTATCCCGTGAAGCGCGTTATGAATATCACGGATGTCGGCCATCTGACCTCCGACGCAGATGAGGGCGAGGACAAGATGCTCAAGGGCGCCCGCCGCGAGCACAAAACGGTCATGGAGATCGCACAGTTCTACACCGACGCGTTCTTCGAGGACTGCCGCAAGCTCAACATCAAGAAGCCCGACGTCGTTCAGCCCGCCACAGGCTGCATTGACGAATATATCAAGATCATTACCAAGCTCCTTGACACCGGCTACGCCTATATCGAGGGCGGAAACGTGTATTTCGATACCTCCAAGCTTGAAAAATACTACATTTTCAACGAGCACAAAGAGGAAGACCTCGCCGTCGGCGTTCGCGAGGGCGTCGAGGAGGATACGAACAAGCGAAACAAGAACGACTTCGTGCTCTGGTTCACAAAATCCAAGTTTGAGGATCAGGCGCTTAAGTGGGATTCTCCGTGGGGCGTCGGCTATCCGGGCTGGCATATCGAATGCACCGGCATTTCGCTCAAATATCTGGGCGAACACCTTGATATCCACTGCGGCGGCATCGACAACGCTTTCCCGCACCATACGAATGAAATTGCGCAGTCCGAGAGCTACATCGGCCACCACTGGTGCAATTATTGGATGCACGTTATGCATCTGAACACCGCCAGCGGCAAAATGTCCAAATCCAAGGGCGAATTCCTGACGGTATCCCTACTGGAGCAGAAGGGCTACGACCCGCTGTGCTACCGCCTGTTCTGCCTGCAGAGCCACTACCGCCGCAATCTGGTCTTCACATGGGAAAACCTTGACAATGCTGCCGGAACGTATCAGAAGCTGCTGGCCAAGATCGCCGCCCTGAAGCCCGGCGACGGCGAGATCGACGAGGCTGCCGTGTCCGCACTGCGCGAGAAATTCAACGCCGCGCTCGGCAATGATCTGAATACCTCTCTTGCGATTACAGCACTGTACGACGTGCTCAAATACAAGACCAACGACGCGACGAAGCTGTTCGTCCTTGATGATTTCGACAAGGTACTGAGCCTTGACCTGTGCAAAAAGGCAGATGAGATCCGCAAGCGCAATGCGGCTGAAAAGCCTGCCGCAGGTGCGTATTCCATCTTCTGCGAGGATGGCAGTGACGATCCCGCTGTGACCGCGCAGATCCAGGCACGCTATGACGCGAAAAAGGCCAAAAACTTCGCCGAGGCCGACCGTATCCGCGACGAACTTAAGTCGCAGGGCGTTGAAATCACCGATATCCCCGGCGGCGCAAAGTGGAAGCACATCTGATCAAACAAAACCCGGAGCATTTGCTCCGGGTTTGCGCATCAAAAGATTATCCAATCTGAATTTACAGGAGTAGCTAATGAAAATATGCCAGCTGACAAACAGCACCGAAAAACAGGCTGTGACGCGGAGCATTCTGGAAGCGCTTCCGGAATGGTTCGGTATCCCAGAGGCAAGGGAGGATTACATCAAAGAAAGCGGCGATAAACAATTCTTCTGCGCCTATGACGCAGACAAGCCCGTTGGTTTTTTATATCTGAAAGAAACAGGAACGGCTACCGTTGAATTATACGTGATGGGCGTATTGAAGGAACATCACCGTCAGGGGATTGGCCGTGAGCTGTTTCAACAAGCAAGAGAAGCGGCAGGCAAAGCTGGATACTCCTTTATGCAGGTAAAAACCGTGCAGATGGGAAGATATGCGGAATATGACAGTACGAACCGGTTTTACCTGTCGCTCGGCTTTCAGGAATTTGAGGTATTTCCGACATTATGGGATGAATGGAATCCCTGTCAGGTATACGTGATGGCAATATAATTCTGTGGGGTCGGCGGCTTATTTCTTCGGCTTCCGGTCGAAGAACGGGGACTTTCCGCTGATGCTGAGGGGCAGGCCAAGCACCAGCGAAGCCTTTTCTCCGAGCAGGCCGAGGCTTTTTGCCGCACGGCCAACGGAGAACATCACGCGGCTGTCGACGCGCGCGTCGGCTGCTGCGGCAGCGGCGGAGCCGATGGCGATGCCGATATCGATGGCATCCCACGCGCACAGGCCGTCCTTTTCTGTACAGTCGGCGCAGCTTTCGAAGTGACAGTACTGACAGCCCGCGTCAAGCCCGCGCCGCACCTCCTCCATTCCGAAAAGCACCACAGCGTCGGACGCGTCAACGTTATCTGCGTCACGGTTAAAGAACGCATAATCCAGCTCGTCGGCCAGCTTCCGCATCTGCGCGGCCAGCTGGCTTTTATCCTCGCCCGTTAAAACGCAGGTCACGAGGCCGTCCATGCCTCTGGTTTTCGGCGCGGTGCGCGCTGCGGCGCAGATCTTTGCCGCCGTATCCAGAACGGCGCGGGATTCCATGTCCTTCGAAGAGTAGATCATATCGAAATGCTCCTTTTCTTTTTTCTTTAGGGTGTATCTGAAAACTCATGATGTGACCGGCAGCGAGGGATTTTTGCGTTGCGCAAGACATTTTTTCGCAGGAATACTGACGTATTTCAAGGAAAAATGACGCGGCGCACCGCAAAAAGGCCCGCTGTCCGGGTGCGTTGGGAGTTTTCAGATACACCCTAGTATAATCTTTTCACGAAAAACCGTCAACCGGAAGAAGCGCCTTTCTTGAAAGAAGGGCGGAAATGTGGTAAACTAACCAAAGAAATGCAAAGGAGTTTACGCCCATGAAGCTGATGGTTCTCGACGGAAACAGCGTCATCAACCGCGCCTATTATGGCGTCCGTGCACTGACGACCAGAGACGGGTTCTTTACAAACGCCATTTATGGCTTTCTGAATATTCTGGAAAAGCTGCGCGCGGACGAAAAGCCGGACGCGCTCTGCGTCGCGTTTGACCTTAAAGCGCCGACATTCCGCCATTTGAAATATGACGGCTATAAGGCCACGCGCCATCCCATGCCGGACGAGCTTGCCATGCAGATGCCCGTTATGAAGGATGTGCTGCGGGCCATGCGCATCCCGATTTTTGAATGCGAGGGCTGGGAAGCCGACGATGTGATCGGCACGATCGGAAAACGCTGTGGCCATGCGGGCTGGGACTGCGTGATCGTCACCGGCGACCGGGATTCTTTGCAGCTGATCGATGAACACGTGACGGTCAAGCTCGTCTCGTCCAAGCTGTCCCAGACCGTCGCAGTCAACTATGATCCCGCAAAATTCCGTGAGGAATACGGCTTTGAGCCCATTCATCTAATCGACCTGAAGGCGCTCATGGGCGACAGCTCAGATAATATCCCCGGCGTTGCGGGCGTCGGCCCGAAGACGGCGACGCAGCTGCTGCTGGACTACGGCACGTTGGACGGCGTGTACGCACATCTGGACGCGGTCAAGGAAAAGCTGCGTGCCAAGCTCGAACAGGGGAGGGACAGCGCGTATCTGTCCTACGATCTGGCGACGATCCGCTGCGAAGCGCCGATCGAGTTTTCGCCGGAAGCTTGCCTTGTACAGCCGTATGACGAAGCAGCTCTATACGAGCTGTTTGCCCGTCTGGAGTTCACGCGGCTCATTGCCCGGTACGGCCTGCACGCGCCGCAGGAGACAGCGGAGAACGGCATGATCGATGGCGTCTGCACAAGCGAGGTCGTAAGCGACGCCGCCCGCGCCGAGGCGCTTGCGGCATCCTTCCAGAAAGAACATTATGTAAATCTGATTGCAGAACCGGATTTATCTGCAATTGCGGTCAATACGGATGAAAGCGGCTATTATTTCTGCGGGGACGCGCTGGAAAGTACAAAATTTATGTCAACCCTGTTCGGCGTGTCCGTCAAGAAGGTCACGCACGACTGCAAGCCGCTCATGCGCCGCCTGCTGGAGCTTGGATACCCGGCGGAGAGCTTCATTTTCGATACCGCGCTGGCCGCCTACGATCTCGACGCGACACAGGGAAGCTACGACCTTGACCGCGTGGTCAAGCATCTGCTCGGCTTTGAGATCGGCCGCGTGGACAAGGACGGGGTCGGCGAAGAGGCTGCACGGGTGTGCAATCGGCTTGCGGAGGCGTCTGCGGTCGCGGCACTGTATGAGGCGCTGCCGGAAAAGCTTGCGCAGAACGGCATGGAAAAGCTCTATTATGAGATCGAGCTGCCGCTCTGCCGGGTACTGGCCGAGATGGAATATGCGGGCGTCAAGGCTGACCAGATGGCCCTGATCTCGTTTGGAAATATGCTGCAAAGCCGCATTGAAGCGGCCCAGCAGACTATTTTCGATTTTGCCGGACGGGAATTCAACATCAATTCTACGAAGCAGCTTGGTGAGATCCTGTTTGACGAGCTGGGACTGCCCGCAGGCAAGAAGACGAAGAGCGGCTATTCGACAAACGCGGATGTGCTCGAAAAGCTCAAGGGCAAGCACCCAATCATTGAGGCGATTCTCGATTACCGTGCCATGACAAAGCTCAAAAGCACGTATGCCGACGGGCTTGTCAAGCAGATCGCGGACGACGGGCGCATTCACACCACCTTCCAGAACCTTGTCACGGCCACGGGCCGCCTGTCCTCGACAGATCCGAACCTTCAGAATATCCCCGTCCGCACGGAGCTTGGCAGCGAGATCCGCCGGATGTTCGTGCCAAGCGACGGCTGCGTCTTTGTTGACGCGGATTACAGCCAGATCGAGCTGCGCGTGCTGGCGCATATCGCGGACGACAAAACCATGCAGGAGGCGTTCCGCTCCGGCTTTGATATCCACACCGCGACGGCTGCACAGGTCTTCGGCGTGGAGCCTGAGCAGGTCACGCCGCTCATGCGCCGCCACGCAAAGGCCGTCAATTTCGGTATCGTATACGGCATTTCGGAGTTCTCCCTCTCCGAGGACATCGGCGTCACGCGCAAGGAAGCGCGGCAGTATATCGACAATTACCTGGCGCATTATGCAGGCGTCCGGACCTATATGCATGAAATTGTCGAGCAGGCGAAGCGGGATGGCTATGTGACCACGCTCTTTGGCCGCCGCCGTGAGCTGCCGGAGCTCAAAAGCAGCAACTTCAATATCCGCTCGTTCGGTGAGCGCGTTGCGCTCAACACCCCCATTCAGGGCACGGCAGCGGATATCATCAAGCTGGCCATGATCCGCGTCGACGCGGCGCTCCGAAAGCAGAAGCTCAAGGCGCGGCTCGTTTTGCAGGTGCACGACGAGCTGATCGTCGAGTGCCCGGTCAAGGAAGCGGAGCAGGTCAAAAAAATTGTGACCGCCGAGATGGAAAACGTCGTGCAGCTTAAGGTCCCGCTGCTGGCGGAAGCGAAGTCCGGCGCGAGCTGGTATGAGGCAAAGTAAAGAACATGACGGAACTTACCATAACACCGATGGAGCCGGAGCATCTTGCGCAGATCGCCGCGCTGGAAATTGCCTGCTTTTCTGACCCCTGGCCGGAGTCAATTCTTGTACGTGAGCTGCAGAACCCGCTGAGTCTCTGGCTCTGCGCCGTAGACGGCGATACCGTCGCTGGCTATATTGGCAGCCAAACCGTTCTGGGCGAATCCGATATGATGAACATTGCGGTCCATCCGGATTATCGCCGGAGGGGCGTTGGCCGTGCGCTCGTTCTTGCGCTGTGTAAGGCGCTGAGAAGACAGATGCTGGCGTCGGCCCTGACGCTCGAGGTCCGGGATTCCAACGCGCCCGCAATCGCGCTCTATGACTCGCTCGGCTTTGAGCAGATCGGCCTGCGGAAAAACTATTACCAACACCCCAAAGAGGATGCACGCATTCTCAGAAAGGAACTGAAATGAAAATTCTTGCCGTGGAATCCTCCTGTGACGAAACTGCCGTCGCTGTCGTGGAGGACGGAAGAACAGTTTTGACGGACTGCATCGCCTCACAGGTCGCACTGCACCGGCTTTACGGCGGCGTTGTGCCGGAGCTGGCCTCGCGCAAGCATATTGAAGCAATTTACGCGCTGGCAGACGAGGCGCTTTCCCGCGCGTCCATAACGCGGCAGGAGATCGACGCGATTGCCGTGACCTATGCGCCGGGGCTGATCGGCGCGGTGCTGGTGGGTGTGAATTTCGCGAAAGCGGCGGCGTACAGCCTCGGCGTGCCGCTCGTTCCGGTTCACCATATCCGGGGGCATATCGCGGCCAATTATCTGGCGTATCCCGATCTGGAGCCGCCGTTTCTTTGCCTCGTCGTCTCCGGAGGGCATACGCTGATTGTTGACGTGCAGGATTACACAAAATTTCACATCATGGGCACGACCCGCGACGATGCGGCAGGGGAGTGCTTTGACAAGATCGCCCGCGTGATCGGTATGCCGTATCCCGGCGGCGCGGCGCTTGACAAAGCGGCGCAGACCGGCGACGAAACAAAATATCCCATGCCGCATACGAAGCTCAGCGGAAATCCGCTCGATATGTCCTTTTCGGGTCTTAAAACAGCGGCGCTGAACCTTATTCACACGCATGAGCAGCGCGGCGAGGCGCTGGATATTCCGTCGCTTTGCGCGTCGTTTTCCAAGGCGGTCAGTGATATGCTCGTGCCGCGGACGATGCAGGCATTGAAGGAAACTGGCTACAAAACGCTTGCCATCGCGGGCGGCGTCGCTGCCAATTCCCGCATTCGGGGCGAGTTCACGCGCGAAACACAGCGGCTCGGCGTTCGTCTGTGCATGCCGCCGCTCAGCCTCTGCGGCGACAACGGCGCCATGATCGGCGCGCAGGGCTACTACGAATATCTGGCCGGAAAACGCGCAGGGCAGGATCTCAACGCCTATGCAACGATGAGTCTGGAAAACGGATAAAAAAGAACGGAGAAAGGCCCCCTGCCGATAAGACAGTAAAATTCAAACTTCTCGGAACAGGCATGATTCGATCATGCCTGTTCCGCTTTTAGCAGTTCATCCAAGGTGACCCCAGATAAAGATCGAACTGCAGAACACGCCATTCTACTGACAGCGGAGGGCAAGGCAACGAACTTTATCCCTCACTTTTTCAAAACAACTTGACAGATTCAAATAACAAGAGTATAATACAACATGACAATGATAGTTGTCATTAAGGCAAGTAAAATCGTCAGACGGAGGTGCTGCATGATACTGCAAAATCGCTTGAAAGTATTCAGGGCGATCCTGAATGTGAATCAGCAGGAAATGGGGCGCTTATGCGGCGTATCACGGCAAACGATCAGCCTGATCGAGCGCGGCGATTATTCGCCGTCCGTTACACTTGCTCTGACGATCGCAAAGGTATGCGGCGTTACGGTTGAAGAAGTCTTCTATTTACAGGAGGAAACGGAAAATGAAAAATGACGAAATCAAA